>Ga0206871_10043_pt1:0-7500 | contig 31322 bp, 23 predicted proteins | sample Alteio_BWOrgCont_33_FD_152627 | JGI IMG/M metagenome (GOLD analysis project Ga0206871, IMG submission 152627) | Enriched cells from forest soil in Barre Woods Harvard Forest LTER site, Petersham, Massachusetts, United States -... | ecosystem: Environmental > Terrestrial > Soil > Temperate...
GACAATGGTTCCTCTTATCATATTTATAGTTATTATTATTTTTGCCATTTTTTTCTTCAGTAAGAAGAAAAAAAATATGCTCAATTTTAAAATGCCTGCCAATACAAAACAACTATTACTGGATAATGTGGCATTTTATCAAACCCTTGATGACAACAAAAAAATACTTTTCGAAAACCGCATCAAAGAATTTTTACAGATAGTAACTATAACAGGCGTTACAACAAAAGTGGAAGATCTCGATCGTATCTTAATAGCGTCGGGTGCTATTATTCCTATTTTCGCTTTTCTTGATTGGATGTACAATAACATTGATGAAGTACTTTTATACAAAGACAATTTCAACACAGAATACAGTACGGACGGCACGGATAGAAATATTTTAGGTATGGTGGGCGATGGAGCGATGCACAGGCAAATGATATTATCACAACCTTCCGTTCGAGCCTCTTTTAAAAATGCGACCGATGGTCACAATACAGTTATTCACGAATTTGTTCACCTGATCGATAAAGCAGACGGCGCAACGGACGGTATTCCAGAATATTTATTATCTCGTCCGTATGTAATGCCATGGCTAAATAAAATTCATGAAACAATTAGCCAGATGAAGTATAGCAATCACTCTGATATTAATTTATATGGCACAACAAATGATGCCGAATTTTTAGCCGTGATAGCAGAATATTTTTTTGAACGTCCCGAACAATTAAAAACAAATCATCCTGAATTATATACATTATTGGAACAAATGTTTACAAACTCAAAGGCAAATAAATAGAAAAGTACTATGGATAACAATATTGAATTTAGTATAGCTATGCCTGCTGACATACCCGGCATTCTTGCATTACAAGAAAAATACTTAGTCACTAACTTATCAGCCGAACAAAAAAAGAATGGATTTGTAACAACTCCATTTACTGTTGATCAATTAACAGATATCATCAACCAAATGGGTTTATTTACAGCTAAGGATAACAACACAATTATAGCCTATGCTTTTGCAGGTAGTTGGCAATATTTTAGTCAATGGCCAATTTTTAATGCCATGACAGAACGCTTTCCTCTCCTATCATTCAGAGATTTTACAATAACTACAGAAAACAGTTTTCAATATGGCCCTGTTTGTATCGATGAAAAATACAGAGGGTCTGGATTATTAAATAAACTATTCGAATTAATGCGAATAACATTATTAAAACGATACCCATTAAGTATTACGTTCATCAACAAAATAAATCCACGTTCCTTAAAAGCACATGTTGGAAAGTTAAACTGGACAGTTATTGATGAATTCGAATTCAACAATAACAATTACTTTATGCTGGCATTTGATATGAAAGAAAGTGTACTCAATAAGGCTTAATAGCAATCTCTTTTTCTGAAACTTTATCACGATAAAAGTATTCAATAAGATTAAGTAAAGGCCCGGTCATAAATGTTGTTACAAGTGCCATTAAAACCATGATAGCAAATATTGGAGGAGATAATATTCCAAGATCATAACCGATATTTAAAACGATCAGTTCCATTAATCCACGGGTATTCATCAGCGCACCAATAGAAAGGGAATCCTGCCATGAATATCCTACTAGCTTTGCAGAGATAGAACTGCCGCCAAACTTACCTAATACCGCAATAGAAATTATTAAGCCGCAACTCATCCATAAATGCCCTTCACTTAATAATCCTACCTGTGTTCTCAATCCTGTAAAGGCAAAGAAAATTGGCAATAATAATAACACACTTATATCTTCTATCTTATCCGCAAGTAGTTCTTTAAACTGTATTCTTTGAGGCATAATAACACCTGCTAAAAATGCCCCAAATAAAGCATGTATACCAATTATCTCTGCGATGTAAGCAGATGCTATTAAGATAAAGAAAACGATCATCACTAACCTCTTGTTTAACCCTTCTTCGTCATCATATCTTTTACTAATGCTGTTGATCCAGGGACGTATCAATTTCAGCATGATAAAAACAAAGATCAATGCAAGTACAATAGTGAACATAGCGCTTAACACGCTCCCTGCTTTTACAATAGCGACTACTGCAGCAAGGATACACCAGGCTGTAATATCATCAGCCGCAGCACAAGTAAGTACAATTGCACCCAAAGCTGTTCTTGTCAAATCTCGTTCATGTAATATTCTTGCCAATACAGGAAAGGCTGTAACACTTATCGCTATTCCTATAAATAGAGCAAAGGCCAAGAAACTTACATTAGCAGGTGCAAACTCCTCATACAAAAAATAAGAAACCAGCACGCCTAAAAAATAAGGAAAAATAATACTGGCATGACTAATTACGACGGCATTATGCGCCTTATTTTTTAACTTATCGATATCCAGATCCATACCTATAATGAACATAAAAAACACCAATCCTATCTGGCTTAAGAACTGAAGATTGCTCATTGAGCTTGGTGGAAATAAAAAAGCAGAAAAGTTAGGAAATAATGCTCCCATAATTGACGGACCTAAAAATATTCCGGCTATCATTTCTCCTACAACTGTTTGCTGTCCAAGCTTAGAAAATATTGAACCAAATAATTTGGCAACAAAAATGATCGCTAATATTTGCAGCAATAATAATCCCAGTGGACTTTTTATATTATGCAAAAATTGTTCAACAACTGTTTCATTTGAATTGATAACAACTGGTGTGGATTTATCTACTATTTTGTTAAGCGATGAAGTCGTTGTATTAATTTGTTGACTGTTGGGTATAAGATCTCTACCCTTATTAATTACAAAAAAAATAAGACAGGCAAAAACTCCGATGATGAGTGAATATAGTAGTACGTTTTTCTTCACATCCTCAATTCAATGTTAGCACAAATATATAACGCAAAAGCTTCAATCCATATTTTTAAGAAATCATAACATTTATATCACAGGTATCTTTCCATAACCATCTTCAAGATCTTCCACAAACAATGGGCACCCAATACCACTTAATTCGCTCCTCAAACGAACTGCGATCTCTTTTTCTTTTTTAATATCCCCCCGAAAATGCTCCAATCCTTTTACATTATCACAGTGATATAAATAATAAGGAATAATGCCTAAATGATATAATTTTTTAAAAAGAAGATAGAGCGTTTCAAAATTATCATTGATATCTTTTAGAAAAACAGTTTGAGATAGTACCGTTATTTTTAATTGTCTTAATTGCCTGATCACTGCTTCCGTTTCACCTGTTAATTCATCAGGATGCTCAATATGCACTAACATAAAAACAGGCATACTTTTTCCAATGGTATCAATAAGCGCTAGCAAGTCTTTAATCGATTTTGTACGAAATGAATCGGGAGAATGGAAAGGTAACCTTGTTCCTATGCGGATCGTTTTTATTGATGTTATTGTTTGTAATCCCTGCAATAATTTAGTTGTTATTTGAGGTGTGTATAATGGGTCGCCGCCTGATAATATGACATCATCAATACACGAATTTTGTTTAAGATAGAAAATGATATCTTCTATATTTTTATCAGTAAGTGTTCCTTCAGGATTTCCAATTTGTCTGACACGCGTACAGAACCTGCAATGTGCGGCGCATTGATAGCTCACCTTGATCAATGCCCTGTTTGAATATTTATGAATCAACCCTTTTACTACTTCATGCTTATCCTCCATTAAGGGGTCATTATGTGCAATCGCTATATTCTCCTTGTCACTTATAAAGTATTGATCTCTTATAAAATGGTTAGACGATAATTTTTGTATAAAAGGAGATATTTTTTCTCTCATTAAATTGCCAGGGTATTTTGGTGTAGAAAAGGTTGTAAAGAATGATTGGCTGTATTAAAATAAAAATTACCAGATTCCACTAAATAGATGTCGGAATTGATATGACCGATCAACGGATATTCTTCATTTATATTACCTGCTTTAATCCCCGATAACACATTGATGAATGGGATAGCTGCTAAATTTAGAACAGGTTCTTTTACGGTTGTTGTAAACACAGTATTATACCCCTTATCAAATGTCCATTTCAGAAGGTTATATGCCAGTGCTACAACCAATCTCCGATGGCCCGGCAAAAAAGCCAACTGTTCAAAATAGCAAATTTTTCTTGTTTCATATATTGACAGATCGACATCCCATGTTGCCTCATTTCTTCTTTTCCAAATATCAGATTCTCTAAGCATATCATCTGTGAATACTATTCCAAAGCCAACTATTTTATTATCTACTTCAGCTACTAAACAAAAACCTTTATCAATGTATTTTTTATAGGTATTTAGATCTGTACCTAATAGAAATCCTCCGGTTGTCGTTGTACCATCAGTCTTCGTGATAGGTAACTGATCTTTAATGATAATAAAAGATGTGGCGTCGGAAATGGTTGCTATTCTAATCTTGTGGTTCATACACGATAACAGGACCTTTTAACTGATTACAAATAGCAATAAATAAATTCCAGGTCGTTTGATTTTTTTCAGCAAATTCCTGCGGCAGATCCTGTCTTTTTTCAGACAATTCATACCACGGTATGTTAGGGTATTGGTGATGCGTAGCATGTTCATTAAAATTCATCAATGCCCAAGACACAATGGGTGTACGCTTTACAGAACGTACGTTATACCTCACATTCTCTCCAATAGTAGTATCGTAATGAAGCGCATACACGAACATCGATAACAACCACGCAAATGCAAGCATAGGATATCCAAGCGTATATAGATAAATCATCTTCCCAAAAAAGAAAAATACAAATAAATGGAAACCACATCCTAATAAAAATAAAACAGTAGACTTTAATTGATCTTTGTATGTCCAGTTTTTAAATGCCGGTGAAATTTTTATAGAAAGCTTCGGTGGAACAAATAAGAAGAGGATCACTGATATTAATGAATGAATAAAAAATCCTCCTAAAAAAGTACTGATATAAAACAAGCTGTAGCAATAGATCTTCTTAAAAAGAGTAGGTTTCCCTTTTATTACAAATGTATCAATAGCTGATGTATGGTCATCTTTACGATTAAACCCGTGATGGAAATAATGTATTTTTCGGTAGATGGTAATAGGGACTAATAAAGGCAATAAAATAACAGAACCCAAAAAATCATTCAGCCAGATATTATCAGGAAATAATTTTTTATGAGCAGCTTCATGTCCAACAACATAAAATCTGTAAAACCATAATCCTTGAAATAACAATAATGGAATATAAATAATCAACTTAAAAAGATGGTCGATACCCAAACTATTTAAATACACTGCAGCTGCACTACTCAATAAAAAAATTACGATAGTTTCAATAATCAATTTTTTATTTCTGCGCATTGATACCAAAGTTTAGTTGGATTATAGCAATAGCAATTCTATCTATGGAGTAATTATCTGAGAACAATTTATAATAAAAAGTCGGATGTTAGTGTCGATATATGAAAACTATCATAGACAAAAGGAAATCGGGACAGGTATATATAAAAAAAGCCCTCCAATAAATTGGAGGGCTCAAAGAATATGGCAGCTACCTACTCTCCCGCATTGTTGTGCAGTACCATCGGCCATAAGGGGCTTAACTTCTCTGTTCGGTATGGGAAGAGGTGAACACCCTTGGCAAAACCACCATAAGATCTTACAGTTATAATTGTTCAGGTTATAACCAAATAATGTACATATTGGGAAGTTGAATAAGAAGTAAAATAAAAAAATAAAGCTTACGGGTAATTAGTACTACTCGACTTTGATGTTACCACCTGTATATCTATAGCCTATCAACGTTGTAGTCTACAACGGCCCTTAAAAGTAAACTCATCTTGTGGAAGGTTTCACGCTTAGATGCTTTCAGCGTTTATCCTTGCTGTACGTAGCTACTCGGCATTGCACCTGGCGGCACAACCGATACACCAGCGGTACATACGACTCGGTCCTCTCGTACTAAAGTCATGTCCACTCAATTTACTAACGCCCATCACAGATAGGGACCGAACTGTCTTGCGACGTTCTGAACCCAGTTCACGTGCCACTTTAATCGGCGAACAGCCGAACCCTTGGGACCTTCTCCAGCCCCAGGATGTGACGAACCGACATCGAGGTGCCAAACCTTACCGTCGATATGAGCTCTTGGGTAAGATCAGCCTGTTATCCCCAGAGTACCTTTTATCCTTTGAGCGACGGCCCTTCCATACAGAACCGCCGGATCACTTTAGCCGACTTTCGTCCCTGATCGACTTGTAAGTCTCACAGTCAAGCTCCCTTATACTAATGCGCTCTATGTACGATTACCAACCGTACTGAGGGAACCTTTGCAAGCCTCCGTTACATTTTAGGAGGCGACCACCCCAGTCAAACTACCCACCATGCACTGTTTCCCGTTAGGGATTAGATTCTAAATGTTTAAAGGTTGGTATTTCAACGACGACTCCATCATGCCTAGCGACACAACTTCAAAGTCTCCCAACTATCCTACACATCAAAAATTCAAAATCAATGCAAAGTTGTAGTGAAGGTTCATGGGGTCTTTCCGTCCCGTGACGGGTAACCGGCATCTTCACCGATACTACAATTTCACCGGGCTCGTGGAGGAGACAGTGTACAACTCATTAGACCATTCGTGCAGGTCGGAACTTACCCGACAAGGAATTTCGCTACCTTAGGACCGTTATAGTTACGGCCGCCGTTTACTGGGGCTTCAGTCAGAAGCTTTGGCTTGCGCCGAACATCCTTCCTTAACCTTCCAGCACCGGGCAGGTATCAGGCTCTATACGTCATCTTTCGATTTTGCAGGGCCCTGTGTTTTTGCTAAACAGTTGGTTGTACCATTTTACTGAGACCATCCGAAGATGGTATGCTTTATCCCGAAGTTACAGCATCAATTTGCCTAGTTCCTTCTCCACGGCTCACCCGAGCGCCTTAGAATATTCATCCCACCCACCTGTGTCGGTTTGCGGTACGGGCTGCTTATACCATAACTTAGAAGTTTTTCTCGGAGGTTTGATTAGGGTCACTATCAGCTCAGCCGAAGCTTTGCTGTACTATCAGGTTCGACTAATCGTGCGGATTTACCTACACAACCAATATCTACACCCTTTAACGTTCTATTCCGTAAGAACGCGGACCTTTCACTACCTCGTCACTCCATCGAAGTATAAGCAGGTGTCGGAATATTAACCGACTTGCCATCAGCTACCCCTTTCGGGTTTGCCTAAGGACCCGACTAACCCTGATCTGATTAACATTGATCAGGAAACCTTGGGTTTACGGCGTTGAAGTTTTTCACTTCAATTATCGTTACTTATGCCTACATTTTCTTTTGAAATCGCTCCAGCAACCATCGCCAGTCACCTTCGCAGCAGATTTCAATGCTCCCCTACCGATATACTACCTAGTAGCAATCTTAGAACTTCGGTTCACAGTTTGATGCCCGATTATTTTCCGTGCAGAGTCTCTCGACCAGTGAGCTGTTACGCACTCTTTAAATGAATGGCTGCTTCCAAGCCAACATCCTGGCTGTTATAGAAACTCCACCTCGTTTGAT
>Ga0206871_10043_pt1:12500-31322 | contig 31322 bp, 23 predicted proteins | sample Alteio_BWOrgCont_33_FD_152627 | JGI IMG/M metagenome (GOLD analysis project Ga0206871, IMG submission 152627) | Enriched cells from forest soil in Barre Woods Harvard Forest LTER site, Petersham, Massachusetts, United States -... | ecosystem: Environmental > Terrestrial > Soil >...
CTAAAGGAGAAGATAAAAACAAACCTACCGAAATATGGACGCAGGGTGAAACAGAAGCCAATAGCGTATGGATGCCTACTATCGATAAGCCTGATCAAAAATCAACGGAAGAGATATACATGACCGTTCCTTCCAAATATGTTACGCTTAGCAATGGATTATTAATCAGTCAAAAAACAAATACCGACGGCACACGAACTGATTATTGGAAAATGGATCTGCCGCATGCACCTTATTTATTTTTTATGGGTGTGGGTGATTACGCTATCGTAAAAGATAAATACAAGGATATAGAAGTAAGCTACTATGTTGAAAAGCAATATGAATCTGTAGCAAGAGGAATATTTGGTCATACTCCCGAGATGATAGGTTTTTATGAAAAAATATTAGGCGTACCCTACGTCTGGCCAAAATATTCTCAGATCGTGGGACGTGATTTTGTGAGTGGTGCGATGGAAAATACTACCGCAACATTACATCAGGAAAGCGCTTACCAAAATGCCCGCCAATTAACAGATGGCAATGCATGGGAAGAAGTAATAGCACATGAATTGTTTCACCATTGGTTCGGCGATTTAGTAACAACAGAAAGCTGGAGCAATATAACCGTTAATGAAAGCTTCGCAGATTACAGTGAATACTTATGGGATGAATACAAATACGGAAAAGATGCCGCCGATGATCATGGACGCGATGACATGGAAGGCTATTTAAGATCTGCAGATGCTGCTACAAAAGACCTTGTAAGATTTCATTATGCAGATAAAGAAGATGTGTTTGATGCAGTAAGTTATAATAAAGGAGGCTGCATTTTAAATATGCTTCGCAATTATGTAGGTGATTCTGCTTTTTATAAATCATTGAATCTTTATTTGACTACCAATAAATTTAAAACAGGTGAGGCTCAACAGCTAAGACTTGCATTCGAAGAAATAACAGGCGAAGACCTAAACTGGTTCTGGAACCAATGGTATTACAGCTACGGCCACCCAATCCTTACAATTGACTATAATTATGATGCTGCTAACAGTAACGCATATGTTTATGTAAAACAAACGCAGGAAAGTAAAGATCCTTTTACATTACCTATTGCAATTGATGTTTACAATGGTAAAGACAAGATCCGTCAAAAAGTATGGATAAGAAACCGGGCCGATACTTTTGTATTTCATGTAACATCTAATCCAGATCTTATTAATGTAGATGCAGATAAAATATTACTGTGCCAAAAAACAGATAATAAAACTGCTGCCAACTATATTTTTCAATATAAGAATGCACCTAACTACTTAGACAGATTAGAAGCATTGAATTATTTTGATTCTACAAGCATGAAAGAATTGGCATTCGGCTTAACTGATAAATATGCCGGATTACGTACGCTAACTATCAATAAATTGGCAGAACAAAAATCACCACCCGATCAGAAAGTGATTGACGCCGTAGAAAAAATGGCCAATACAGAAAAAGATAAAAAGACTAAGGCTGCTGCTATCTTATTTTTAGTACAAACAGGCAAACCCACCTACCTTGATATTTTTACAAAAAATGTTACCGATTCTTCTTACAGTGTTGCCGGCGCAGCATTACAAGGTTTAACCAGCTTGCAACCTGATAAAGCTTACGAGTTAGCTAAACAATATAGTGCAGATGCGAAGGGAGCTTTAGGAGATGCCGTTACTGCAGTAATTATAAAACATGGGAAAGCAGAAGATTTTGATATCGTTGCGGATCATTATAACAACTTACCTCCAGGACAAGATAAATATGATATGACAGCAACTTTTTGTGATTACCTATCAAAGGTTAATGACCTAAGCAAAATAAAAGAAGCGATTAATTATGTAATAACATTTAGTCAGATAATTCCTGCACACTACAGAACTTTCACTGATAAAAAAATAAAATCATCTTTAGATAAAATAGGTGCTGCCAAAGGAAAAGAAATTACCGATTACATTAATAGTAATTTCAAATTTGTTACACCTACTCCTTAGTCTTACAATATTATCAAATCTTTATCCCGGCTTTGCTGCCGGGATTTTTTTTAACTTTATTTCTCAACTTTACGATCAATATGCATTTATCCACTTTTCGCTCATTATCCTTGTATTGTTATCTACTGGTGATAATATTATTTTATGCTACAAAAACAATTGCACAACAACAAACCGCACCTAATATCAGCAGCATAAAACTATTGGGGCAATATATTATTCCTTTAAATTATGTATACAAGAATACAGTTGTTGGAGGATTGTCTGGCATTGATTATGATACAACCACTAAACTCTATTACATGATAAGCGATGATAGAAGCGATAAAAATCCCGCACGCTTTTACGTAGCTAAAATCTTCTTAACTCAAAACGGAATAGACAGTCTTTGCTTTGTTGATGTAAAAAATATGTTGCAGCCTAGCGGTAAAGTTTATCCTAACAGTAAACAAGACCCTTATCACACGCCTGACCCAGAAGCAATGAGGTATAACCCAATTAGTCAACAATTAGTATGGAGCAGTGAAGGTGAAAGAATTGTAAATGCAAAAGATACAGTACTGGAGGATCCAACAGTTATTAGTGTTTCGACTGAAGGGAAATTTATTGACAGTTTTATCATACCGACAAATCTGAAAATGCAGGCAATAGAAAAAGGACCAAGACAAAATGCAGTTTTTGAAGGATTGACTTTTGCTGATCATTACAAAACACTTTTTGTTGATGTTGAAGAGCCTTTGTATGAAGATGGACCAAGAGCTGGCCTGACGGACACCAATACTTACACAAGAATCTTGAAATTTGATATTGCCAGCAAAAAGAATATTGCACAGTATGCCTACAAAATATCCCCGATACCTTATCCTGCAAATCCCGTTGGGGCATTCAAAATGAATGGTATTCCTGATATACTTACCATTGGTGATAACAAATTGCTATTGATAGAACGCTCCTATTCTACCGGAAGATTAGGTTGCTCGATAAGATTATTTACTGTAGATCTGAATGATGCAACTGATATTAGTAACATCTCGTCATTATCAAAACCGGACAAACCATTTATTCCTGCAACGAAAAAATTATTGTTGGATATGGATAGCCTTGGTATTTATATTGATAATATTGAAGGCGTAACATTCGGTCCAACATTGCCTAATGGTCATAAAACATTATTATTTATTGCAGATAATAATTTTAGCATTTTTCAGAAGACACAATTGTTATTATTTGAAGTGATTGAGTAAACTTAACTTTCTACTTCTTTCAAAAGATCTTCCAGATCTAATGCTGCAGTAAACATATCTAAAGAACCATCAGCCTGTTTGGGCCATTGTTCTATGGGCCTGTCCCAATATAACTCTACACCATTGCCATCAGGATCATTCAAATAGATTGCTTGTGAAACACCATGATCACTAGCTCCCGTAATTGGATAATAGGCTCTACGAATACGATCAAAAATAACAGCAAGATCTTTTCTTGTAGGATACAAAATAGCTGTGTGATATAAGCCAACACTATTAATGGGCGCCGGTGGTAACCCTTTGCTGTGCCATGTATTTAAACCTATATGATGATGATAACCGCCTGCAGAAATAAACGCAGCCTGATCGCCATACATCATCATTACTTTAAAACCAAGAAGATCACGATAGAATTCAAGCGATTTTTCTATGCTTGATACTTTTAAATGTACGTGTCCAATTCTTGTTTGTGCCGGAACTATATATTGATCGCTCATATTATTATTTATTCATCAAGTTAACAATTTTATGGAATTTTTCACGCAAAGACTCAAAGAAATGAGAAGCCGCAAAGAAACTTTGCGGCTTCTGTATTAAACCTATTTTACTTTGCGTAAAACTAATTCAAGTTCAGTATTTTATCTTTTGGATATTTTATGCTGTAACTAATTCTTATTTTCTTCACTTCCCCTGCTGCTAATTTAAGATTCCAGTTTACTTCACCAGTTTCTGTATTTATTCTAGCTTCTTTACTTTCTAACAATTCCACTTCTATCTCTTTATTTTGAGAAATAGGATATTGATCTTTTATTGAAATATCAATAGCGTCTTTTTTATTATTTTTTACGGTTGTCTCGTAGGTAAATATTTGTTTTTTGTTAGCACCTAAAAACTTAATGCTACTAAAGTCCATTAATTTTTCTCTTGTAACTACTACCCTTTTATCTACGCCCATTGTTAATTTAAGTGTATCATCTGTAGAAGATGGATCGATAAATGATTTCCCTATATAAGTACCTTCAAAAATGATATTTGCTTCTCCAGGTAATAAGTTCAGCTTTTCCCAATCCGATATCTGTGCCAACAAATACACTTGCTTATCTAACTTAGGTATTGAGAAAAACTTGTAGTCAACAGGAACGCTATATTTTTTTAATTCCGCTGTCTGTGCTTTTCCATTAGTTGGAATGTCATAAGGAAGATCGATATCAAAAGTTACATTTAGTTCTTTGTCTGACACCGCAGTATAATCATCCATGCCATGCTTAAGCGTTATTTCAATTACGCCTCCGGCTGCTGCCGCACCATAGACTGTTGTAGCATCTTCATCTTTTAATACATTTATACTTTTAATATCCGTCGGTTTAATATTTTTTCCTTCGTCACCAGTTGCTATTTTCCCATCAATAATATACAAAGGAGAGGGTTGATTTAATGAAGAAACTCCTCTTATTGATATTTGAGAGATGGCGCCAGGTTCTCCATCTTGAGTAATATCTACTCCGGCAACCTGACCTTCCAATACTGCCGAAACTTTTTTGTCTTCATATTTTCTATATGCCGGATAAATATAGGTTAAAAACCAAGCATCTAAAGTTGGCGCGTTGCCAGATTCATTTGGCGTTGAAGTTGACAAACTCAATTTAACTTGTTTCCAATCTATACCTGTTGTCTGATATATTTTTGCACGATATATTATTTGTAAAGGAGTTTTTATATTATCTGCTTTTAAATCATAGAATGGCTCCCAATAAGCATTTTGTGTGATATATGAAATGGTAAAATCATATTTACCCGCTTCTGCACAATTTAATTGCAATATTAATTTGCCTGTTTGCTTTGTATTTTTCTTTTCTTCTTCCGAGATTTGGTCAGTCAATTTATTTACCAGCTCTGTTAATTTTGTCTGCTTATCATTCAATACATCTAATTGATCTTGTAACGATATTGATTTTGATTGATAATAATCCATCAGCTTTGTTAACTCGGCCACACTTAACCCAGTTTGTGAACCTTTAATTTCACGGTTTGATTTTAATACACCTAACAGATCTTTTAAAATATCAATATTCGTTTTTACTTTGCTTAAGTTCTTATTTACTTTCTCTACAGAATCTTCCAGCGATTTTATTTCCGGCGTTTTCACTTCATCTTGTAAATTATCTGTACCAAACTCAACATCCATGATAGTTACATTGCCGTTGCAGTTCACCTGAATACTATTTATATCTATACTATTGCTAATATTCCCGATAATGAGTTGGCTATTCCCTTGCGCCACATCCGCTTTTGCAGTATGCGTTAATTCGGCACCTACTTTATATACCGTTACTGTTGTAAGGGTAGATCTTATTTTATTATTATCATCGCCGCTTTTGGCATTTGCTGTGTAACTACATATCAGTGTTAACAGGAAGAAGATATATTTTTTCATAATTGATTTTTTTATAGGATGCAATAAAAAAATCAATTACATAATAAGGAATGACTAAAATATTTAAATAAAAGTTAAAAGGAGGTTTCACGCAAAGGCGCAAAGAAAAATCTTTGCGCCTTACTTATTTAACTTAGCAGCTTTGCGTGAAAATTATTTCTAATTCACCACATACGCTTCTGTTGGTTCACAAGTGCATATTAAATTTCTATCACCATGAGTATTATTAACACGACTGACGCTTGGCCAGAATTTATTTTCTTTTACAAAGAATAACGGATAAGCCGCTTCTTCTCTTGTGTAAGGATGCTTCCATTCATTATTACAAATGATGTATTGTGTGTGCGGCGCATTCTTTAATAAGTTATCCTTACTATCTGCAACACCACTTTCAATCGCTTTTATTTCAAGATAAATACTGATCAATGCATCGCAGAAACGATCTAGCTCAGCTTTGTCTTCACTTTCAGTTGGCTCTATCATTAATGTTCCTGCAACGGGAAAAGATAATGTTGGTGCATGAAAACCATAGTCCATTAATCTTTTTGCAACGTCTTCTGCTTCAATCCCCGCGCTTGTTTTAAACGGACGTAAGTCCACGATGAATTCATGTGCTGCCGTTCCGTTCTTACCAGTGTACAATATTTTGTAATATTTTTCTAATCTCGATTTCATGTAATTAGCATTCAGAATCGCATATTCAGTTGCTTTTCGAAGGCCTTTTGCTCCCAATAATTTAATGTATGCATAGCTAATCAATAAAATACTTGCGCTACCATAAGGTGCTGCACTTACTGCATGAATATTTGTTGTTTGACCATTAAGATTTACATGTCCCGGCAAAAAAGGAACCAATTGCGGTGCAACACAAATTGGACCAACACCCGGCCCGCCTCCGCCATGAGGTATCGCAAAAGTTTTATGCAAATTCAAATGGCATACATCTGCACCAATTAAACCCGGACTTGTTAAACCTACTTGAGCGTTCATGTTAGCACCATCCATGTAAACTTGTCCACCATATTGATGAATGATGTCACAAATTTCTTTAATACTTTCCTCGAACACGCCATGTGTTGATGGATAAGTAACCATTAAAGCTGCTAGATCATCTTTATGTTCAAGTGCATGCGCTTTTAAATCTTCAACATCAATATTTCCGGCATCATCACATTTTGTAACTACTACTTTCATACCCACCATTACTGCACTTGCAGGATTTGTACCATGTGCACTAATTGGAATTAGTACAACATTTCTATGGCCTTTGTTTCTTGCTTCGTGATATGCTCTGATTGTCAGTAAACCGGCATACTCACCTTGCGCACCACTGTTAGGTTGCAATGACGTTGCAGCAAAACCCGTTATCTTACTTAAATAATTCTCTAACTCTTTAATGATCTGTAAATAACCTTCGGTTTGATTGGTTGGTGCAAAAGGATGTAGTTTACTGAATTCCAGCCAGCTCACAGGAATCAATTCTGTTGCAGCATTTAATTTCATTGTACAACTTCCCAAACTTATCATTGATGTATTTAAACTCAGATCTTTATTTTCTAAAAATTTGAGGTAACGCATCATCTGGCTCTCGCTGTGATGTGTATTGAAAACAGAGTGTGTGAGATACTTTGATGTTCTCGTTAGATCATTTAGACCACCGACCGCAGACCACTGACCACTGCTGAATTCCAATAGCAGATGTTGTTTTTCGGTTGTCGGTCGTCGGTTGTCCGTTGTCTTAGCAAATACCGAAATTATATTTAAAACATCATCCAAACTTGTTGTCTCATCTACATTAATTCCAACAGTACCATCTTTGAAATAATTAAAATTCATTTCATATTGTTCCGCTATCGATCTTAATTTCGCAACATCTGCTACTTTTATTTTCAATGTATCAAAATAAGCCGCATTGATCTGTTCGATGCCTAAGGCTTTTAATTCTATTACCAGATTTTGTGCAAGCACATGTGTTCTCTTGGCAATATTTTTTAATCCGGCTGCGCCGTGATACACTGCATACATTGCAGCCATGTTTGCTAACAATGCTTGTGCCGTACAAATATTACTTGTTGCTTTTTCTCTTCTGATATGTTGCTCACGTGTTTGCAAAGCCATACGCAGACAGCGATTTCCTTGTGCATCAATACTTACGCCGATAATACGTCCAGGAATATTTCTTTTAAATTCATCTTTTGTCGTGAAGAATGCTGCATGCGGACCACCAAACCCCATCGGCACACCAAAACGTTGTGAAGAACCAATCGCTACATCTGCTCCCAATTCTCCCGGAGGAGTTAATAAGGTTAGCGCCAATAGATCAGTCGCCATCACAACCATTGCATTTACTGCGTGTGCTTTATCAATGAACTTGCGGTAATCGATAATCGCTCCATCGCTGTTTGGATATTGTACAATTGCGCCGAAGTACAACTCATCTAGTTTGATCGTTTTAAAATCACCAAATATCAGTTCAATACCAATCGGTGTTGCTCTTGTTATTAAAACATCTTTTGTTTGTGCAAATATTTTTTCATCAACAAAAAATTTCGGAGCAGTGATGTGATCATGATTTCTATTCTTGTAATTGAACAACATTGTCATAGCTTCTGCTGCTGCAGTTCCTTCATCTAGTAAGCTGGCATTGGCAATAGGCAAGCCTGTTAAGTCGCTTACCATTGTTTGATAATTCAATAAACTTTCTAAACGGCCCTGGGCAATTTCTGCCTGGTATGGCGTGTATTGTGTATACCATCCCGGATTTTCAAAAACATTTCTTAAAATAACACTTGGTGTAATGGTATCATTATACCCCTGACCTATATAACTTTTAAAAACTTTATTTTTTGCAGCAATCTTTTTCAATTCGGATAGATATTGAAATTCGCTTATAGCATTCGGCACTTCCAGGTCTTTTTTAATTCTTATCGCATCAGGAATAGTTTTACTGATTAGCTCTTCTAAAGATGCAACGCCAACCGTCGCCAACATTTCTTTTGTATCATGTTCGTTTGGACCGATATGTCTTTCTGAAAATTCATTCTGCTGTTGCACGAAAATATCCATAGTTGCTCTGTTTGCTTTGTTTTTGTCTGAACGTCGATTTGGCAGGATGATTGTGATTAATAGGATCAAATAATCCCGAAATCTGATTAATCTAAGCTAAGACAGGTATAAAATGCAAATTTACGCCAATCACAAGAAGATTTTGAGGCAATATGTTCGTTACTTTGCATCTGTGGAAAAGTATAGGATAAATAAACAATTATGAGCGACGAGAAACTTTTAAGAGCATGGGAAAAGAAATCTGGCGACAGGCAGGCCCAATACAAGAAATACCTGCATAGAGCAGATAAAAATACTGTACTAAAAGCTATACCTGCTCTTACTGAAGCGGCCTATTCTAAGATCGATTGTCTGCAATGCGCTAATTGTTGCAAAAATTATTCTCCCCGTTTTAAAACAACGGATATCAAACGTATTGCCAAACACCTCAAAATGAAAGATGGCGATCTGATCAATAATTACCTGAAAGTTGATGAAGATGGAGATTATGTAATGAGGTCTCAACCATGCTCGTTTTTAGGCACTGATAATTACTGTAGTATTTACGATGTTCGACCATCGGATTGTGTAAGATTCCCTTATACAGATGAAGACGTACTTCTTAAAAGACAACCATTGACATTAAAGAATTCTTCTTTTTGTCCGATCGTTTATTATGTGTTGGAGAAGCTGATAGAGGCTACAACCTAATACTTTTAGGTTATGACTTTTTACTTTTGACTTGTTATTAATATTCCATCTCTCGCAATTGCGGAGCTTTGATCCATGTTGCAACAACCACAAAAACAGTCATACATCCACCGAAAACTACGGAGACTACATTGCCCATTAGTTTCGCGGTCAACCCACTTTCAAATTGTCCTATTTCATTAGAAGAATTAATGAACATTGAATTAACGCTCATCACCCTGCCGCGTAAAGCATCCGGTGTTTTCAACTGAACAATATTGCTTCTTATCACTACGCTTACGCCATCCATTATACCACTAACTAAAAGTGCCATAAAAGATAACAGGTATAATTTTGATAGTCCGAAAATAATGATACAAAGTCCGAAGCTACCAACTGCCAATAATAATTTAAATCCTTGTTTCCTTTTTAAAGGGAAAAGCGTAAGAGACAATACCATCGACATAGAACCAATATCTGACGCGGCATTCAGCCAACCAAATGCAATTGGCCCCACGTGTAAAATATCTTTCGCATATACAGGAATCATAGCTACAGCTCCTCCAAATAATACAGCAAAAAGATCTAATGATATGGCACCTAATATTTCTTTTGTTGAAAACACATATTTCAATCCTTCAGCTACTGCTTCAAATGTTTTTTTCTCTGGATGAAGAATAGGAGGCTTTTCTTTTAACCCTGTAAAAGCTATCCAACCGATAATAATAAAACTAACAATGGCAACAAATGTACCTGTAACATCAAACCACGCTATTAAAAATCCTGCCAATGCATGACCAATAATATTTGAGGTAAGATAGATTGTAGAGTTTACCTGAGAAGCAGTTGTTAAAAGATCACGTGGTACAAGAGAGGCGATCATAGCACTCAAACTTGGTCCAGCAAAGGCTCTTACCACACCGGTTATAAAGATAGTACTGTAAATAAATACGATGATCAGCTTAGTGCCAAACTGATTATGAAACCACTGTGTAGAAGTGCCTAATAAAATGAAAGAACAAATGGCATATAATAGTACAGTGATCAGTAACAATTTTCGTTTCTCACTTTTATCAATTATAAAACCTGCGTATAATGATAAACTTATTGCCGGTATTGCTTCCGCAAGACCTACCATTCCAATGTAAAATGCGTCGCGTGTTAATTCGTACAACCACCATGCAACCAAAGTTGACATCATGCGCAGCCCCATGTTAAAGACAAAACGGCCAATGATAAAATTTCTGAATTCTGTTATTTTTAAAACACGCAGCGGAGAATTATTATTCAATAGATTATTTATTGGTTAGGATAGCAAAGATAAAAAACTATGCCGGATGTCTGATTACTACATTATCACGGAAGTGTAATATAATATTGGCCGTCATCATATTCTTTATCCAACGCATCAATAATAAGTTGTAAATGGCCATTATCGCCTAAAAAATCGGCGTTACTCACATCAACAAATAACGTTTTAATATTATGCTGTTTGATGTAATTGGTATATGTTTCCTGCAAGTCGAATAAATATTCATCGCTGATATTTTGTTCATAACTGCGGTTCCTTTTTTTTATATTTTCTTTTAATTTACTAATAGGCGCATGTAAATAGATCAATATATCTGGTTGTATAATTTGCGGATTAATAATCTCAAACAATTTTTGATACAGACGAAACTCGTCATCCGGCAAATTCACTTTAGCAAATAACAAACATTTTGTAAACAAGTAATCTGACAAGGTAATATTCTGGAACATATCTTTGGTCTGCAACAGATCTTTCAACTGCTTATAACGCTCCGCCATAAAAAATAATTCGAGCGGAAAAGCATATAGCTCCTGATTTTCGTAAAACTTTGGCAAGAAAGGATTGTCTGCAAACTTTTCCAGTATAAGTCTTGCATTGTAATGTTTACTAAGCAGATGTGTTAAGGTTGTTTTTCCCGCGCCGATATTCCCTTCTATTGTAACAAAATTGTACTTCATAACTTACTTGCAAAATAAGCTTAATCAGTAGTTGTTTTATTAAAACTTTCTCACATTCAATTCATCATGGCATTCGCTCAATAGTTGATAAATTGTTTTATTAAATAATGGATGTATATAGTTTGGAGACAACTCGTTTAAAGGAACCAATACAAACCTACGGTTTTGTATTTCTGGATGAGGAACGACAAGATGTTTTTGGTTTATAATATCATCATTAAAAAATAATATATCAATATCAATAATACGAGGTGCATTTTTTTCAGTTCTTACTCTGCCCATTTTTTCTTCGATCGCAAGAATTACAGATAAATTCTTTTCTGCAGATAAATCAGTTTTAACAATGATAACCTGGTTTAAAAAATCGGGCTGATCTTTCTTCCCCCATGCTGCTGTTTGATAAATGGAAGATGTATGAATAATTTTGCCTATTTCATTTTTTATATTCTGTATTGCTAAATGCAACTGTGCCTCACTATTCCCAATATTACTACCCAATAAAAAGTAAATTGTATTCATTTGTCAAATATAGTTGCTAGGCAAATTCAAAAATTTTTTATACTCCGTTTTTCAAGATAGCTTTACGTAAAATTTAACCGAAAATAATGCAACAATATAGTCAGTTAAGAGCCCTTTGGGCCATAACTAAAGCTAGCTTAATAGCTATTTTCAGAAGTCCCCAATCCGTTTTTTTTGGAATATTTTTCCCGATAGTTTTGATCGTAATTTTTGGTGCCTTGGGCGGCAGTGGTGGCGGTTTAAGTGTTGACGTTGGTATAGATAGTAAATCAGATACCAGCAATGCAATCTATACTTCAATAAAGAATTCTCCTTTATTAAATATCAATAATGCCAGTCAGGATACCTTAGAAGACTTTATGAACAAAGGAAAACTGACCGCATTAATTCAAATAAACAAAATTAAAGGTGATAACGGAAATGATACATACGATGTTCATTTGAGATCATCTTCCGCTAATCAACTTCAATTACCTGCTTTGCAATCAGTATTGAACGGAATTATTTCGACACTTGATAAAAAGATACATCCTGATCAAACTTCTACAGCCAGCATTTCCGTAGAAGAAGTGCAAGGAAGGGAATACAAAGCAATTGATTTTTATTTACCGGGCATGATAGGTTTTTCACTAATAGGCCTGGCAGTTTTTGGCGTAGCCTTTTTATTCTTTAACCTTCGAGAGACATTGGTTTTAAAAAGATTGTACTCATCTCCTATCAACAGGTTAAATATCATTTTAGGCGAAACTCTTTCCAGAGTAATATTCCAGATGATCACTGTTTTTATTTTGATTTTATTCGGAAGATTTTTTTACCATTTTACATTAGCCAATGGCGCGGTAACATTTATTGAAATGGTATTTGTGAGCTTATTGGGATTAATCGTTTTTATGGGCGCAGGATTTGTAATTAGTGGTATAGCAAAAAATCAAAATATTATTCCGATATATTCCAACCTATTTATGTTCCCTCAATATTTTTTATCCGGAAGTTTTTTTTCTACAAGCGTATTTCCTAAAAATATTCAATGGATCCTTAAAGCTTTACCTTTAACCGCGTTAAATGATGCTTTACGAAAAATTTCTTTTGAAGGTGCCGGTATAATCGATTGTTGGGCACAGCTTGGTATTTTACTTGGCTGGGGAGTTGTTCTTTACTTTATAGCAGTCAAGACCTTTCGGTGGGAATAATTTTTAACTTTTATACTTTATTATATGCGTTTCATTAAGCCTTTCATAATCGGCATTCTTGGTTTATTTATCATTATTACTTTACTGTCTTTATTGATACCATCTAAAATAAAAGTATCAAGAGCTACAGTTATAAGTACTTCTCCGGATAAAATATATGCTCAAATAACAGATCTAAAAAACTGGAAGAACTGGCAGCCTTTATTTAAAAGTGATTCGGCAATAATTACCTACTCTACTCCATCCAATACTTCTACTGCTTATTGCGATATAAAATATAATAATAAGTTAGTTCACTTACAAGTAACCAGTATCGATTCTTCATCTATACATTTTTTGTTAACCGGACAAGACGAAGATGACATCGAAAACGAGATATCTATAATACCCGTTAAGGAAAAAAATAATACCGAAGTAGAATGGAAAGCATTAACTATACTACATTGGTATCCATGGGAAAAATTTTACGCAATATTTATAGATAAAATAACCGGCCCTGGTTACGAAGCCTCTTTAGACGGGTTAAAACATTACATCGAATCTGAATAAGTCTTTTCCCTTATTTGTTAAGAATTATGAGCGGTACAAGCGTACCTGTTTTTATCGATACTTTTATTTCGATAAAAATATTTTATAATTAAAACAAATAACAACATGAAAAAAGTAATTATTGTTTTCGCTATCATTGCGATCTCCAGTTCATCTGCTTTTTCTCAAACTACAGCAACGACACCAGCTACTATCACAACAACAACTTCTAGTGATGATCGTGCAGTTAGTTCGGCAAAAAAAATACAACAAGAATTAGGACTAACTGATGATCAGTACAACAAAATTCTTGCGGTAAATATAGAATGTGCAAAACGCAGAGATGCTTTAAAAGCAAGCGGACAAACGGGTCGTGAAGCCTTTAAACCTATTATGGATTATCGCGAACAACAGTACGCGACTATTCTAACAACAGATCAAGCCGCTAAATTAAAAGATATTGAAGCGCAGGAAAGAGAACAACGAAAGGCTTCACACGGCCAATCAAGTTCGGGAGAATAATTATAGCAGGTTTAATAAAATAAAAAGGCATCAATAATATGATGCCTTTTTATTTTATGTTTTAAGATCGGAACCTATTATTGATTTTCGAACGTAACCTTTGTTTTATTGCCATTAGTATCTATTATTTCCAATATATATACTCCTGCGCTAACGCCTTGTCCAAAAGGAATCGCTATAGGGCCATCGTTTGCTCCATGATAAGTGGTTTCGCTTAACAGAACAGCACCTACCGTACTGATTATTTTTATCCCATAATTACCTGCCGGAAGATTAGTCAAATCAACATTCACGGTACCATTCGTTACAGGATTTGGATACACTTTTATAAGTGATACGGTAGTAGCTACCGGTGCAGTAATACCTGCATCTATAACTGCTCTTGCAACATTTGATGTATCCTGTATAGCCAAATTATCGCCTATTGTATAAATACGATAGTAATTAGTACCAACAACCGCATTAGTATCTACCCAATTATATGTATAGCTAGGTTCATCTGATGGAGTTGCCACCGTCGTATCTACAACTGTGAAATGAGTTCCATCAGTTGATCTTTCAACTACATAGTCTTTTGTATTTGTCTGATTCGTTACCTGCCATTGTACATTTATACTTTTATTTTGTACCGTTGTTGCCGTTACATTACTATACGTTACAGTTGCAGGAGGTGTTGCCGTAAACACTATACTAAAACGATTAGCCGCATAACTAGCTGGAGCAGCTGTTACAGTAAAATTCAGAGTAACTGAAGTATCTCCCAAAAGTATAGGAGTAGAAGTACTGCCAAAAGAATCTATCAAAAATGCTTTGATATCAGTTCGTGTAAAATTCTTTGTTGCAACTACTAATTTATATGGTAATATGTTTAAACTCCCTACACTTAAATGAACCGTATCTCCAGCCTGAGGCGGAGCACTTTTTTCAATCCCTATGTTTTGGCCATTCTTTAAAATAAATAATCTTTCATTAAGACCGAACAATTTTTTTACATCTTTACTCCAATTTACATCATTGGTATAACTACTACTAAACATATTTAAAGCTCCGTCTGCCAGATAAGCATTTGCAGTATCTGTAGAATAAAGCGTTGTGCGTAATATAGAGGCTTGAGCTACAGGACTTCCCGTAGTAGTAGGTCTGAATAAATAAAGATCTCCATCAGTATTATCCGAAATTTTATCAAATTCATCTATCAGAACCGAACCACTCCCTGCACCATTTACTACGAATGCTGCTCCAGATTGAATTTCTCCTGCTGTATCAAACCCATTCGTAGAAGGATCAGGAACTGCAATATATCCGCCATCGCCAAGTCCATCCGTAGTTAGCGTAACCCAACCTCCTGTACCACTAGCTACATTATCTGCCGATCCTATATTGGGATCCCATAGCGAATAAGAATTAGTGGAAAATGCTGTGCTATTATTTGCATATACACTATTAAAATCAAGAGTGGCTGCATATGGATTACCTATTACACTAAACCCACTGTCAATAGGTACGCTTACCTGACCTGTATTTAGTGTACCAGTAGTACGCAATACAGTGCTCGTAGCGGGAGTGCTTGATGTTCCGGTATAAATAGGGAAACTTCGATCTCCACGTACAAATAACATGTATCCCTGATAAGCCGTAACCGAAGTTGACGTAGTATTGGCAATAGTATACCAGGAATTGGAACCCATAAGATGCCCAATTGAAGGACTACTGGTACTACTTTGATCATAACCTGTACTTGAAACGAAAGCACCTACTGCAGGACCAGAAATATGTGTACCAAAGCCCGGATGAGGATTAGAAACACTACCAGCAATACTTTGGCCACCTTCCTGCCATGCCGCACTAATGGTTGGCGCACCTGAAGATTGTACAGGTGCGGTTACAAGACGCCACCTTCTATGAGCCGGATAATAACGTTGAACAGTTACATTACCAATGATCGATGCAAGTGGAGCTCCGGAACCATCTTCATCAATTGCTGCTACAGTAGCAGTCCCGGAAGCACTAGAAACCAAGACTAAATTATTGTTAGTTGTAAGTATAGAGCCGTCAGTCAAAATTAATTGGCCCGTAATATTTAAACTATTAGAAATACTTACTCCTGAAACTACGTCCGTACTAGAGTTAGCCAAAATACCAATAGTTGAAGAAACAAAATAACTACCTCCAATACTTTGCGGCGCTACCCCTTGCATATCAATTGTACCAAATCTAGCATCAATCAATCCTCCACTTGTTGTAATATTCCCTGCAACCAATAAAGTAAATCCTGTAGGAACAGTGAGAGCTGTTCCCGAAGCAACATTAATAGTAATATTATTTGCGCTTAAAATAGTAAGAAGACCTGTACCTGTTGTAACTGTGGGATAATATGTTAATCCCGCGGGAATAATAACATTTGATGTTATTGTTGGTATTCCTCCGGTCCAATTTCCTGATTTATTCCAATTACTTGGAAATCCGCTTGCTCCCCCCTTCCAAGTACATGTATTTGCATGACTAATCTGCGGAAGAGACACTGCCAAAAGTAACATTACCCCAATTGGTAAAAATAATTTAGCCAAATATTTTTTTTGATTTGATACATTGTAAACAGGAAGCTGCTGTAGCTTACCATTGAAAATAGCGTACAACAATGTGTAGATAAATTTCATATCCGGAGTTTTGGTAAATAAAATTATAAGGGATACAAAGTACCCGCTCAAAGATAATGATATATTGCTACTAAATTCCTACTGTGGATTTTAAATTAATAACAAAATAACCCGTCAGTAGAAAATATATTATTTTTTACATTAATATATACTTGAATTCGGATTATCCATTAACTGAATACTTAAATTAACAGAGAAATCTGATAACATCTAATTAACCATTTCATAGTGTGCCGTAATCAACCAATTATGGATTAAAAGGTTTCCGAGGGTTTTTATCAGAATGCCCAAGATCTTTTTCAGGATTTACCATATCCCTGATCATTTGCTTCAACTCTTTTATTTCGGGGAAACGTCCGTGTTCTTTTCTGTCAAATATCTTTTTGTCATTCAAAAAAATGGTGTACCTGCCTGCCTCTTCACTTGGACGTAATGAGACAATTTCTAGATCATCTGTAAATGTTGTCAATATTTCTTGCGCCATGTATGCTGCTCTTAATAACCAGCCACATTTAGGACAATACTCGATCGTTATTGTTGGTTTCATCTGCTAAATTTACTTTTAAAATTGTAACTAACAAATGGGTAAATAAAGCCAGTGGATACCTTCATCCAGTTTGTTAACTAACAAGTGTATCTTTAAACACTCATGAAAGAAACAAAGAAAATTACCATAAAGTTTAAGCGATTTTTGACAATGCTTGGTCCGGGATTAGTTACCGGTGCAAGCGATGATGATCCATCCGGTATTGCTACTTACTCACAGGCAGGAGCTCAATTTGGCTATGCTACGCTATGGACAGCTGTACTTACTTTTCCGTTAATGGCCGCCATACAAGGGATGTGCGCAAGGATAGGCATCGTTACGTCACAAGGATTAACCGTTAATTTAAAAAATCATTATCCGAGATCCATTTTGTACATCATGTTATTATTCAGCTTTCCTGCAATAACATTAAACATCGGTGCAGATATACAAGGCATGGGTGCCGTAACACACATGATGTTTCCGCAAATCCCGTCCTTTGTATGCAGTATAGTTTTTACAGGTATTTTAATGTTTATCATTATAAAATATCCTTATCAAAAAGTTGCAATGATCTTAAAATGGCTCTGTTTATCTGTGTTACTTTACATCATCGTTCCGTTTATGGTAAAGCAAGATTGGGTTACCGTATTAGAAAGCACTTTTATTCCAACCATAAAATTCAATAAAGATTTTTTATACATTTTAGTAGCAATACTTGGCACTACCATTTCACCTTATCTTTTTTTCTGGCAAGCTACCATGGAAGCCGAAGATGTGGCGCACAGCAAAAAAACAGTGATTGTGAACAAACAGATCATGACACACATGGAAGTAGATGTAAATGTAGGAATGCTCCTTTCCAACGTTGTAATGTTCTTCATGATACTTACGGCAGGCTCTGTTTTATATAAAGCCGGCATTCGTCAAATAGATACTGTAGATCAGGCTGCTAAGGCATTAGAGCCTTTAACCGGAAAATTTACTTATCTAATTTTTACCATCGGCGTAATTGGAACCGGATTATTAGCTATTCCTGTTTTAGCGGGTTCGCAGTCTTATATGTTGTCAGAAACATTTGGATGGGAAGCGGGATTAGATAAAAAATTCCCGCAGGCAAAAGCGTTTTATATAACGATTATAATTTCACTGCTTGTAGGTTTATGCTTAGATTTTATTGGTATCAGCCCGATACAGGCACTTATTTATACTGCTATCTTATATGGAATAACGGCGCCTGTTTTAATTGCCATTGTGATGCATATTGGCAATAATAGAAAAATAATGGGCACATATACCAATAGCAAATTATCCAATATTTTAGGTGGTATTACCTTACTATTAATGACAGTTGCTGCAGTTGCCGTCGTATATTTTCAATTTACATAACAATACAAACTGTTAAATATTCCTTTTTTTTATATAATTTCAGCCCTTCAACCAAAACTGACTATGAGAAAAATATTATGTATTGCGCTTAT
>Ga0206871_10044_pt1 | contig 31255 bp, 32 predicted proteins | sample Alteio_BWOrgCont_33_FD_152627 | JGI IMG/M metagenome (GOLD analysis project Ga0206871, IMG submission 152627) | Enriched cells from forest soil in Barre Woods Harvard Forest LTER site, Petersham, Massachusetts, United States -... | ecosystem: Environmental > Terrestrial > Soil > Temperate forest >...
ACGGTGGAGGTGAGCGCCGCCGCGGCGCTTATGAAAACCGACGATGCCAATGTCTCGGAAGTCATCGAGAACAAATTTGTCGCCGACCTACCCATGGAAGGCCGCAACTACCTGAACTTCGCGGAGATCTTGCCGGGTTTCAACAGCGGCACCGGCGATACCACGCGCATGCAGTGGGGCCTTGCCTCTGCGAGTGCTGCCGGCGGCGCGAAGGAGTTAAATGTCGGTGGTACCGATTACGGTGTCGGCTATTACGTTGACGGGATCGACAACAACGACAATTGGGTGGAGGGTCCGTTGATGAACATCAACGAGGACACCATCCAGGAAGTGAAAGCCGAAGTTTCCAATTACTCGGCCGAGTACGGCCGTGACGTGGGCCAAATCAGCATCACCACCAAGTCCGGAACCAACACCGTGCATGGAAGCGTGTACGATGCGTTCCAGAATGCGGGCTTGAACGCAAACGACCCCTACAGCAACTTTCAGGGCATACCGCGCAGCGCGTATCACCAGAACCAATATGGTTTCACGGTCGGCGGGCCAGTTTACATTCCCAAAGTATTTGACGGAAGAAATAAGGCTTTCTTCTTCGGATCGTTCGAGCGGCTGCGCAACGTAGGGCTGACCAACTTCACGGCTTACGTCCCGACTGCGGCAGACCTCGCGGGAGACTTCAGCCCCTGGCTGGCTGGCGCATAATTTTTCCTCCACGCACGGTGCCGCGACCCAGCGGTAAATCGAGGCAACCGGCGGCAAGAGTCATTCCAGTTTGAATCGTTTCAAACCAGCAGACCTTACTCCCACTCGTTTGCCGTTGTCAATATCTAAATCGAAACGTCGGGGAAGAAATTAGCCCGACACTCGTTAGGCCTTCAGCTTTCTGCGCTCCAGGCCCCGGCGGTCTCGCGCCTTCGCGGTTCGCCCTGTCCCTTCCGCTACCAAAGCGCGAGGCGGTCCCACAGAATTGCGCTTCTTCAATTCAGTCGGGAGCAGAACCTTTTTTGCCGCAAACCGCATTCCGTCGACCCTCTGCAGCAGAAGCCGGGCCGCGGTTGCGCCCAGTTGATATCCCGGCTGGTAAACGGATGTCAGGGAAGGATCGGTAAATTTAGTGAACTCGAGACTGTCAAAACCCGCAATCGACAAGTCTTCCGGACAGCGCAGATTAAGTTCACGAGCGGCCTGCAGTACGCCAAAAGCCATGAGGTCGTTGCAGGCAAAAATAGCAGTGGGGCGTGGGAGCATCTGCAGCAGGCGAAGAGCTGCCTGGTAACCACTGGCGGTATCGAAACGCGCTTCCTGAACATACTCCGGCTCAATCTCAATACGAGCTTCGTTTAACGCGCGCGTAAAACCTTTCAGGCGCTCTGCCGCGTTGGTCAGCTTGAGCGGCCCGGCGATCACGGCCAAACGTCTGTGTCCCACCTGAATCAAATGGCGCGTTGCCAGATAGGCGCCCTCCGCGTTGGCCACGAGAACGGCATCTCCCTTCCACCCCTCCGGCACGCGGTCGATACAAACCACCGGGACCGAAGCCGATGCGTAGGCACGGAGGTGACCCGAGATGTCGGCACCCGCAGCCGGAATGATCAATAGTCCCGCGATGTGATAAGAGCGCAATTCGCGAACGTACGACTCTTCCTTCGAAGGATCGTTGTCCGCATTGCACAGGATCACACGGAACGAGCGTTTATAAGCCACGTCCTCCACACCGCGAACCACGCCCGGGAAGAATGGATTTGTAATGTCCGGAATCACCATTCCGAGCATGTTAGTTCTATTTTTCCGGAGTCCCTGCGCCAAGGCACTCGGCTGATAGCCCATGCTGCGAATTGCCTCGATCACACGCTCTCGCAGCTTAGGCCGAACCGTTGCGGTTCCATTGATTACATGCGACACCGTGCCGATAGAGACGCCCGCACGCTCAGCGATCTGCCGCATTGTCACGGGTGCTGTCATGGCTTGCCGTGTCGAAACACAGGGGGACTGTTGTTCCCGGCTTTAAGGTGAGCAGCCGGCCGACTCACTGCGAGTCTACTACGCAGCGGAATCCGACTCCTCCGGAGCGATCCATGCTGGGAGACATCAGCAGCAACTTGCCGTGCTCGTTCAGTTTGTACGCCTGAGGGAAGTACCAGATCGAGCCCTGCGGCCTATAGTAGCTGCCCCCGCGGAGAATACCGCCCCGCGTGTGCTCGTCAACAAATTCCTCCGACCACTGCCAGACGTTTCCTACCATGTCCATCACGCCAAACGGACTGGCTCCCTTCGGATGTGCATCGACCGGATCCGGACCTCGCATAGTACGTGACTTGTCCGGCACCGGCACCGCACTGTCATCCCACTCCTTACCCCAAGGATAGAGGCGACCGTCCGCGCCTTGAGCGGCGTACTGCCATTCCCATTCATGGGGCAGGCGTTTCCCCGCCCAACTCGCATAGGCCCGAGCGTCTTCTTGGGAGACCCATGTCACCGGTTTATTTTCCCACCCCTTCAGAAAGCTGCCATCCTTCCAATCACGGAGAAAATTGAGATCGTCTTTTGGATGATATTTGGTGGCGTCAACGAACTTCTTGAAATCAGCGTTAGTAACAGGGTACTTGTCGATGTAGAAAGAAGCCACATGCATGGGATGCTCATGAAAGCGGCGTGGCGAGTCTTCCCACGGATACTGCACATCCACCCCAGCGTCATTGAGCCCTTCAATTTCGATTCCAGAGATTTTAAAAAGGAAATCGGCCTCGGGGATCTTGACCATCCCTGCCGGGACCATCGTTGCGGCCTTCGTCGGTTGGATAGGAACAATTTGCTGGGGCTCAACCTTCCATTCGTGCGAGTAGCTGGCCAGCGGCGTTGCCGTCAGCTCTTTCATTCTCGACATCAAGGCCAGTGACTTCTGGTCTGGCGCGCTGTTGGTCGCGAGGATCGCTCCATAACCCTTTGCTTCGATCGCAAAGGCCAGCACAGTTCTGCCATCCGGCCTGGTCTCAGCCTTCAACTCCACTCCGTGATAGAGGTCGAAGTAGCGAACATCGTCTTTCACTGCTACCTCCATCTGGTCGCCTACTACGTCGTATTCGTTTCGGTTCACAATCGTCCAGATTGCTTCGTCTCCCAGCGGCCAGCGGCTGGCAGACACTCCATACCGAAGCATCGGCGCCATAGGTTCCCAGTCCTTGCTGATCAAGAACGGTGCCACGCCGCGCTCGATGGTTGCAACACGCCTCGTGGCTTCTGCATCGCGCGGCGTGATTCCGTTCCAGATGCCCCAGATGTTCTCCCAACTCTCCCAGCCAACTCCGTTGAAAAAAGCGAATTGCAGATCGTCGGTTTTGTCGCGATTCCAACGGTGCGAGATGTTCACCATGTGCCGCGTTTCAAGCCACTTGTATTTGTCGACGAGAGGAGTGAAAGGAAATTGGTATTGGCCCCACGTCATCACGTCCCACGCCAAAGCTTCGTCTGACGGACTTCCCTCAGGTTCAAAAGCAAGAGGATGGCCGATTTTGTCGGCAGCTAGCGAGAATGCCAGGGGAACGCCGTCCTGGGTGTCGCCGTTGATGCCATCGGCTCCGACTTCGGCCATCAGGCTGGCAATCGCGGTTGGCCAGGGAATGCCCGACTCCCGTGTTCCCTGATCCCACATCATCATCGGAAACAGTACTCGCACTCCGCGCCGATGGAAGTCGGCAATCATTTGCTTCACACCGGCGACGCCTCCCGGCATGCTGCGGATCAGGTCGTGTTGATTGCGATTGTCGATTCCCATGTTTGGATAGGTCGGCCAGATCAAGACTGCGTCAATCCCGCCGTAGCGCTTTTCAAGGTCGTCGAGATAGCGGTCTACGGTGTACTTGCCGGCGATCGGATCGTAAAAATACCGATCCTGAACCATCATCTGCGGCTGCATGAAGCTGGACTGCGTCCATTTCAGCGCCGGCAGATCGTACCTCGCGCCGTCATAGCCGGTACGAATGCGGCGTTCACCTCTCCAATGTGTGATATCGGCGAGCCATGCCTCGTGTTCTGACTGGCTGCATGCCTTTGATCCGCCCTCCCACAACCCTTTCATCGTCAGACATTCTGGTGCGGGAATCTGCTGGCCCTTGGGTGAGAAGTGTGTGTCTTGTGCAGAACAAACAACGCTGACGGCGAATAAGCCGACGCCGAGTAGAATATTTGCGATTCGTGGGTGCGGTGATCTCACGTTCGACTCCAGGAGGTTCAGATTTGGAGGCTTCAGATTTTCGGTAGAAATATAAAACGTTTCAAAGAACCTGTCCACTCCGCCGGCTCGACAACAAATTGACCTCCACCATTTTTCTAACCAACAATGTCTAATTCGACCGGCTTGGTCATCGGACACTGACGGGGGACGCGTGAGACTATGGCCTTCCACGAATTGTGGCATCACCACTATCACAGGGTTGGCCGAGTCCCAGGCGAGCGGCCGGACAAATCATGTAGATCGCAGGTCACGTCTCCAGAAAATGCTGAGCATTGTTTCCCGTCCGAAATGAAGCGAAGAGGACGGTGGTAGATATGCTTTCAGTAGGAGTCAAAACCGAGAGTTACGACACAATCAGCGGCACAAAAAACGTGGATGCTGCCATTCGCTCTTCGCAAGGGCTTGAAAGAATTGGCGGGGACGACGGGACTCGAACCCGCGGCCTCTGCCGTGACAGGGCAGCGTTCTAACCAACTGAACTACGTCCCCACTTGCCAAATCGAAAATCCGCAACCGCCAGTGTTTATGCGGCCTTTCGTGATTCGCATACGGTGTATCGAATCGCCCAGGCTGCGGAAAAACAGCGCGATTCCTGTCCGAACCGCCTCCAACATCCTAACAGCTTCCCCGGGAACGCGAAAGACCTGCCTCTGCCAACGTTCTCTCGTCGAGGGATCTCGCGTCGCGGCTCGATTGTGGGTTCCGTTACTGGCAAATTTGCCCTTCAGTCGAGCTTGAACTGGCCAATGAGACCATCGTAGTCGTGAGCAAAGGTGTGGCTGGGTACGAAGCTTTTTCCGCCTTGTTGGTCGCTGTCGGCGTTCGCCACCTTGTGGAAGCGTGCGATCCGACTCGCCACGGAAGTCGAATGCATGACTATCAGCAAACCGAAACTTATCTATAGTCTTGAACGGGCGCTGTTCCCGCTGGTCCCATGGAACCAAAAGATAAAATGCGGGGGGTTCCCCGTATCCGGGAAGGTAACGAACCGGGTCAAATGTGTACTGTAAAACTCCGAACAGACTGAAGGTGGGAAGCCGCCTCGCCGATCCAGAACTGGTAATCGGCAACGCACGTCATAATTTCGTTACAGACCGACGAGGGCGTTTACACTTGGTGGGCAGTGCAGGACTCGAACCTGCGACCTCCTGCTTGTAAGGCAGGCGCTCTAACCAGCTGAGCTAACCGCCCCACCTGTAAAATCAAGGCTTTGCGAGCACTGAAAAATGCATTGTCAACTCTGCACCAACGATGTAGAATTCAGCGCGCATGGCAAAGACGCAACACGGAACGGTGCTTCGCAAATCCGGCTCATGGGTTGGGCGCTACAGCCGCTGGACACTCGACAATGCTACAGGACAGAAGAGACGTTTGCAAAAGTCCTTTGTAATCGCACCTGTGGAGCAGATGACCAAGGTGGAAGCGCGGCGTGTGCTTCGCAATCGCATTGAGGAAGAGTTGCATCTCCGCGCCGACAGCCGCACATCTTTGGCTTGGTTTATTGAACATCGCTGGAAACCATTGCGGGAGAGCAGTTGGAGGCCCAGCACCAAATCCGTGAATGAATACCTGCTGAAGATCATCACCGAACGCTTTGGAAACGTCGTGCTGGAACAAGTTGATCCTGTGGCGATGCAGTTGTGGGTTGACAGCCTAGCAAAAACCCGTAGCGCGAGCGCCGTGCGCCATATCCGAATCTTGCTGAAGTCAATCTTTGCAGAGGCCGTAGAGGAAGACTTCCTAAGGAAATCACCGGCTAGATTGCTCCGCGTTCCTGCCGTGTTGAAAGCCGTACGCAAAGATGTCCTGACACCTGAACAAATGAAGGCGTTGTTGGAAGCAGCGATTGGCATGGACCGTGCGATTCTCTTGCTACTGTGTACGACCGGACTCAGGCCCAGCGAACTCTTTGGCGCACGCTGGAAATCTTTCGATGCCGAACGGAAGCTGTTGCATGTTGTGGAGTCAGTGTATAGAGGGGACGAACGAGAATTTACAAAGACAACAGATGCAAACTCACGACAGGAACTTCAGATCGTGTACCTGCACGACTCCGTAGTGACCGCATTGCAAGAGTGGTACAAGTCACTGCCTGCTTGGCGTGCTACTCCAGAGACACACATCTTCTCGAACCCAGAGAATGGTGGTCCACTTTGGAAAGAAAACTGGGTCCATCGCAATCTGAATTTAATCGGGTGCAGAGCTTTTCACGACGGGAAATGCGCTGGGCGCAACAGCACCAGTACGAAGTGCAGAGGGCAGAACACACCGAAGGTCAGTTTTCAGATTATCAGGCGCTCAGTCGCAACGCATGCCCAAGAGGTTGGCAGCGGGAAATCCGTGCAGTACATGTTGCGCCACTCGAAGCCGGACATGAGTGCTGAGGAGTACGTAGAACCTGTGGAGTCCTCTGTACGCGCTACTGTCGATGCCTTAGCCTCGCTTTTCCTTCCTAAATCCTGATCCGGCGCAGCGACTGCAAGGCAAAAAAAAAGGCAAGCCCGTGTGGGCCTGCCCCTGTTGTGCACCGTGCTAGAGACGTTATTTGCTGAGAACACTCGATTGCTGATGCAGCAGTGCTTGCTCCTCATGGGCTTCAAGTTTTTCTCTCACCTCGGCAATCTCAATGCTCAGACCGTAGTACACAGCAGCGCCCATCCACCAAATGATTTCGATGTCTGACAGCACAGTGTCGTTTACAAAATGAACGTATAGATACCGTGTGAGCCATGCAGCACAGATCAGAAACAAGCGAAACCTAAGAGCCTTGATACTTTTCTCATCGAATATCCACATGCCAGTCTCTCCCCATTGAAATTCCTACCACAGAACCCACTGGAGACGTTGCTTACGGAGGTACAATCTGCGTTGACGCCACGGTGAAGCTCGTTACTTGCAGTGACACTCACCGTTGCATTTGAGACACAAGAACCGCTCATGCCCACAGCGCAGTTTCATCCACTCAGTTTGTTGATTGAAGCGATTCACTGCGCTAGGTTTTGAGCACTCTATACACATCACCTTTGCACTCTCCAGCTTCTTAGGAACCAAACGCGGACCATACTCAGAGCGGAAAGCATAGCGTGGTTTTGGTTTCACCTCTTCTGCTTCCACCGCCACAGGCTCAGGCGTCTGCTCTGGTTTCGCTTCGGGTTGTGGTTCCTCCTTTTCCTGTCTGCTTAATGCCTTCGACAATTCACCCAAACTCACGCGCTCATCGTCCAGTGCATCGTCTACAAATGTTGGAGCGGTGTCGGGTTTATGTTTGACAACCTCATAAGCCACGCCATTCTCTCCCAGCACTAGATCACGGCTGACAACATAGGAAGTGTCGAAACTCTTTGGCTGCTGTTGCAGGATGTCTTCTTTGTTGGTGTCCTCAGTGCCGTAGTCTGTGGCTCCGGCTCCTGCCATACGCAATGCTTGTGCCTTGCAGAACCACTGGAGCCATTCATCCTCATCCGTTGCCAGAGAAGCCTGATCCCAGCAGTGCTGTACAAACTGTTCAAGGCTTGGCTTTTCTATGTAGGTGCCTTCCTCGCTGGCAGGTCTACCCAGATACAACTCAATCTCCTTTCGTTTCCCGTTATCGCTCCATCTCCGGCGCAGCGTCCACGCTCTTGTGCGCGGATTCTGTTTTGGGGTTGCAGGCAAAAAGCCGAGGGGCTTTGTGCTGCTGGGCAGGAAGTATTTCAAGTCCCTGATCGCAGGTTGTTCGGTTGCAGCATCGTAGGGCAGGTCACGCGGCTCAGAGAAGTATCGCGCCAGTTCAAGTGCTTTTCTTGTCGCTGGCTTCGATGGTTTGAAAGCCAGAACCTCAGTTTGGTCTAGCCACGGTTTTTGATCGCTTAACCACAAAGCGTAGCATGTGGCTGGAGCATAGTAATCTGGGGATGCAGGGGAAAGCGTGGCTTTCTTTTGCAGCATGAGTTCAAAAGCACGTTTGAAATTCTTGACTTCGTGTATTGACCCAAGCCCATCCATCGGGATGTTGCGCGTCCACCAGTACCGTTCTTCAAAAACCCGACTCTCTGCACGTGGGAATAGTTTGTTGCCAACGATCTTTGTAAGCACAGGTAAACGCAGTGGGTATACATCTGCTCCAAGGGGAGAACTCTGGGCTACCACAGCGTTCCAAGTAGTCACACCATCGTCAGTGTGCGGCTTCTCATCAGAGCATATACACCTGACTACCGGGTTTAGTTCCTTGGGCTTTTCCCCGCGCACAGCGCCATACTGCCAACTTTGCTTTTCTGCTTTCGCTGCTATTTCGTGCTCTTCGCGTCTGTCACTTAACCAACGATCCACGTCTTGAGAAGGTTCGCGTCTGTAGAGTTTGAACCCATGTGAAACCTTGGAAGGTGCAGTGTCCTTCTTTCGCTTGGCCGGGTTCGTCGCAGGAGCAGTCAGGCGCAGATCACGGGAGTATGCTACGTATTTCCAATCACGCAGTGCCTTGCACTCTTCGGGTGTACTTCCATCAAAAGGTACGCGCCACGGTCGGTAGACGCAGTAATCCCCATCCTTGCACAGCGCAACAACTGGCGCTGTGTGCGCCTGACGCAGTACAGAGGCCACCGGACGTGACCGCTCTTCGGCATAGGCGAGAATTTCAGATGCGCTTTGCGACAAATCTTCTTGCGCGTTGCGCTCTGCTCGTAAAATGAAACAATTGTCACAAACTCTTGCTAGTTGTTTCGTGCCTGCGTGCGTGATTGGGTTCCCGCACATCACTTCTCCATCTGGGCACCATTCACAGCAGTTGCTTAGGTTCTCGCTGTTGTACAGTTCATCCATTTGGTAGCCTCCTTTCTTTTCGATTTGAGTCGCACAGTCCCAGCCACACCTAACAGTGTGGCAAGGCTTTGAAACTCAAATGTCGTGATTGTTTTGATAGTCAGCATCTATGCCGAGAACGAGAACCGTAGGTTGCTATCCCCATCTCGTCTGAAAAGTTTTTCGAGTCTGCCCAAGGGTTTGTGATTCACTGCTGGCTTTCTCCGCTGTGGGAGCGCTTGGCGTTGCTGTTCCCTGTGCTCGACCTTACCTTGCTTCTCTGTCCCGACCTTCGGTTGCTTCCGCTTCGCCTTGGCTGTCCACCTTACCTGCCTTTCTGCTGAGGCTCTCTTGGTGACCTTTCCGTCGCGTTTCCTACTTGGCTTCCTTTGGTCTTTCTTTTTCAATTTGCCTTCCGCTCTCTGTGAGCTTCCGGCTCTATCTTCTCCCATCTTTAGTATGACATAGCTGGGGGTTAAAATACAAGCCTTTTCGTTTCGCAAAGTCCTGAGGGTATGTCCTTGTAAACTGCTCATTATACGTATATTAGCTGTGCTACCGGCAAAGCCTGCGTACCGTAGGTATATTTCAGTTTCTATATTAGGAGTACAGGATACATACAGATCGACCCATTTTTAAGAGTCAAAAGCCGGACACAGCAGAGATTCTGCGCCGCGTGGCTGGAGCCGTGAAGACACTCGGCACACCCTGCACAGCGCGTGCTGTGGCGCGGCATCTGGGAGCTACTGACAAGAAAGGCGAGGCGCTACCCAGTATTTACATCGCGCTTGAACTGCTGTCCTTGAAAGATCAGGGCGCAGTATCCAGCGCAGCGCTTGAGCGGTTGACGCAGGGCCTTAGCTTGAATGCCCTCCAGCAGCTTGCGCGTACTCTCCGCAAAGATCAATGACCTTGCTGGTTAACAGTCCTTTCCAGCATTGCAGAGTGTGGGATTGAGTCTCCTGCACTCTGCGTTTTATTAACGACTCACACGCAACAGGAGAAAACATGGCATTCATCAAAGGTAAGGACAACGAAACGCTTTGGATCAACAAGGACAAGCTGGAGGATGCGACTAGGAACTATCCAGTTGGCTGGCACGTCTACGATCCAAAAAGTGGCAAAGAACTGTCTTCGACTGAAACTAAGAATAACCAAATTGATTGATGCACGAACTTACACGACCACAGGAGACTCAGTGAAATATTCGATTCAGCAACAACTCACGACGTTAGCGTACCAAGCACCTGCACCAAGTGCGAAGCGAGGAGCATGGACGCACGCCCTGAACTTTTTCACCGAACTTGCCTCACACAAAGGTGGAGGTTACGTGTTGGAATGCAACTTGATTGGAGCGAACCACTGGAACTCACCGCTAAAACTCTATCGAGACTTCTATGTACCTCTGGGTCTCTTGAAATGCAAACAGAACGCACAGGGAGAGTGGCTGTACAAGATGAACTTGGAAGCAGCAAAGAAGATCACTAAGGAACTCATAGAGAGTGGGAATCCGCGAACTCTGCACATGCTCAACGAACCTCAGCAGCCTTGCTACTTGTTAGCTCTCGACAAGATTTTCCCAGAGTACATCCCCGGCTCTGATGCATGGATGAGAGTCATGTCCCTGCTTAAAGAAGAGGACCGGAAGGACGTACTCGACACGCTGCAATTCGATGCCTACGCCAATGGTCGCGCAGAAGCAGAGTACGAAGCCCAGCACAAGGCCGTGAAAACCACAAAGCAGTCTGCATAGCGCAAACCCAAGCCAAAGGGGAAGGGGAGACGCGGAACAGGGGATGGGTTTCCATGCTCCTGCCCACGCGCACAAACCCACGCAGTTCAACCATAGAGATTTACTAAGGGAAGGCAAGGCGTACCGCCGAGTATGTGCTTCGCAGTCTCTGCCCACGTTCTTTGTGGACAGGGACGGAGGAGCGCAAGACGAGGTAAGCCTGCGACCGCTTTGGCATCGCCCGAGGGAACTGCTTGTGACGAAAAGGAACAGGCATTCCTGAGGGGTAACCCAATGCGAAACGTAGTAAACGCATGGGGAACCCAAAGAGAGTCCAAAGCCTAAAACCTGTAAGTACCCTATTTATCAATCAACAAGAGCACACTCACAGCAGGAAACCTGTATCAATTCTGAGGTGATGTCACCTAAATGCTTAGGTGACGCCTGTATCAATTCTGAGGTGACGCATCACCCGAGAACTGATACACACGTCACCCTAAAACTGATACAGCCAAGAACCACCAAATGGAGAAACCAAATGAGTACCACAAACGAAATCGGACCAACGACTTACCCCGGAAAGTGGAACAGCGCAACCACACTCGACCAGAAGACGAGTAGGGCGATCCTGTTGAAGTACGGTGAAGGAAACATCCCTGACAAAACCATTCACTATCTGCGCCGCCTAACGAACAGTTGTTACTGGAAGAGAACAACTGATGGCATCCATGGATTCATGGAGCGCAAAGACACTGATGCTTCGCTGCGAACTATTGCGCGGCACGTGGCTTGTTCAGTGAACACTCTGTTGCACCACATGCAGATTGCTGAAGACCTCGGTTTGGTAACAATCAACCATCTCCCAGACGGCAAGATTACCCACAGCCTGCACCTCGACCCTATGTTGAAGTGGCTACCCTCCAAGGAATGCGAGAAGGTAGAAGATGAGGCAGATCACAACCACCGATCATGGCACAAACGAATGCAACGCCACGAACGGAGGATGAGGACCGATCTTGAATACGAAATGCTTCATTCTGATCCCGCTGAGTTTTTCGCGGGAGTGCAGGTGACCATATGACTAATGACATCGAAGCCCTCACAACTTTGTGGAAGGCACTCTTCCCAACATACTGCCCTTCACCCACGCAATTCGTCCTATGGGTAGACCTCAATGGGATAGAAATCACGCGGCGTGGCATTCAGACCACGGGCAAGAAATATCTGTCTCTGGACTGCAACATGACACCAGAACATCTGACGAAGTACGCATCAGGCTGCATGCGAAACATGAAATTCCGCGCACAGCAACATCACCGAACTCAGGAGAATCAATAGAAGAGACAAAACAATGACCAACCTTGAAGCAGTGGTTTTGCGATACGTACAGAACCACCCACTGACCCGGCACTCAACTGTGGTGGAAGCAATTGGTGACAGAGACTGGCACACTCAGAAGCGTGTGAGGCAAGCGCTCGATTTTCTCACAACCATCGGCCTGCTGATCCGCACTGGAGCAACGAAGCGAGAGTACCGATATACGGTCAAAGGAATCGAAAATGGCAATCAAAATTAAAACACCGCAGCACTTGGGAAAGCCCACTGCTCTTCTTCAAAACTTAATCGCCCGTAAGAACGCGCAACCTGTTACGCCGTGGCACCAACACCAACCGTTTGTGCCGAACGAGACACCCCAGCGCAGTCTCCGGGTAAAGAAGTAACAAAAATCGAATCAAGAAGGACTAACAATGGAACATAAAGCACAAGACGTGGACGTAGAACTGCTCGCGGCTCAAGAAGCACTTGCTGCGGCACAAAAAAGAAAAGCTGCTGCCGAAGAAAATGCGCGAGTCGCAGCCGCTGCTGCATTAGCCAAAAACCTCGCTGACGAAGAAATGCGATTAGCGAAGTTGCGACAAGAAGCGCAGGAAGCAAATGCACGGGCCTTAGCGAGGAAAAAAGCTGCGGAAGAAGCCGCACGCTCTGAGCAAGCTGCTCGTGCTGCGGAGACCCATAGGCTGGCTCAGGAGTTGGAGGCGCGTGAACAAGCAGCCCGTGAGGAATCTGCTCGTGTCGAACGCATCAGGAAGGTGCAAGAGGCCGCACATCAGGCTGAACTAGACGCCCAGAGCATCGAAGCCTCATTGAAGCAAGCACAAACCCCGAGGGAAGAAGTTAAACCAGTGACGCTGCATGAAGCTACACATCCCCTAAGCATGATCTTCGCACCGAATGCGGAAAAAACTGAGCCAATCCGAGAAATCTCATATGAGGAGCAAGTCCGAAATCAAACACAGAAGGATCGAGCAGCGGAGTCGGCAGTGTGGAAGCCTGTCAAGCATGGGCACGGCAATAACTTTGTGAACTCCGGTACGTCGTACCTGCTCGAAAAGGAGATCAAGCGGCAGACTGGAATTCAAGCTAACACGCAACGTTTGGATTTGCTCTCCTCTGAATGGGATGAAGCGGACCTGATGAAAGCGCTTGGCGTGGTTGTGGCATCGTTCAGTGAACATCCTACGAGCCATGACGGGCTGCTCGCCTCCATCGAATCAATTTTGGAGGCCGCAAAGTGCTGACCGCGTTTCATAAGTTGCTTAAAACCCTTAACCTCACTGAGGACAAGTGTCATCTGAATGAAGCCTGCGCTCAGTGGTGCCGTGAGAATCATGGCTGTCGATACATACCGGAAGCCGTGCTGCACCGTCTGCATTTGAAAACCTCGCACGAAGAGCAGATTGAGTTCTCGCTCATCGACAATACGTCAGTACCGGCCTCACCTTCATTAGAGGAACTGGAGGTGAACGATGCCGAGACAAAGGAAGCGTAAGAAACTTAGCAGCGTCGAAGACTTGCTGAGGGAAGCTGAGACTGCGGCAGAACCGGAACGACCACCATTCGATAATACCGAATCAAAATCTACGCAGCGCCGACCGCACAGACTCATACCAGCGATCCCGCCACTCACCCCGGCTTCGCAGTGGATGAATGACCCAATCAAGATTCAAGATCAAAACTAGACTCAACGCGCACACAGCGCAGAACAGGACACAATAAATGGCAGCAGATGTAATTGACGTTGCCGCGCTCGATAGCGCAGCAGCAGCGGTAGAAACAGATATTCCCAGCCTCGACTCAGCCCAAACTAACGCCGAGACTCCGGCAGAAGCCCCGGCAGTTGAGACTGATTCTGCGGCAGACAAAACCGAAGGCAAAGACAGTGCTGAGAAGCCCGTGGTTGATGCAGCTAAGTCTCTAACCGATGCGGTTGCTGCATTCACTCCAAAGGCAATCGTAGAGAAACTCAGTGAGATCAAGAAGACTGATCCAGCACTCGCCACACGACTCCATCAGGAGGTCAAGAATTCACTGGAGGCGAAGGCATTCTTAAAGACCGTGGCTCCAGAGGCTAAGGACTGGAAAGAAGCAGCCAAGATTCTCAGTGAGCGTGTAGCACCTGAAATTCAGAAGCAGTTGGATGCCGTCACTGCAACGGATGAACTGTTGTACTCACCAAACCCAGAAGATCACAAGACGCTTGCAGGGAACGTAATAGAGGATTTGAAGTCTTCCGTTGGGGAGGCTGACACACCAGAGCGCTTCAGCAGTCTAACAAGCACTTTCATTGAGAAGCTGAAAGAAGTGAACCCACAGGCACACACGCAACTCACTCGGTCAACTTTTCTAGATGCCAGCGAGTCCAGCGGGTTGATTGAATCACTGAATAAACTCAACGCTCATCTCGGGGCAGGGCGCACAGCAGAAGCTAAGGCTTTACTCAGCGACATATCACAATTCTACCAATCCGAGATTTCAGCAGAACAAGCTGGAGCCAAGGCGCGTGAAACTGCAAACGCTGAGCGTGCCAAAGAAAGCACCAAGGCAGTTGAAACCTTGCGAACAGAAACGGCGAAGACAGCCGACAGCACGACTAACAAAATCCTTGGCAGTTACCTTGCGCCGTTCATACAGAAAGAACTAAAAGGTCTTTCGCGTTCCGAACTGGAGAAAGTTGCTGCTGCAATCTACAACGATGCTCACGCTGCACTGGGCAAGGATACGGAACACGTAAGAACTTTTAGCAGAGACTTTTCTGCGATGAAGACCCCACAGCAGCAGCGTGAATTGATGCGCAAATATGAGACCAAACTAAAAAGTGGGTTTGGACAGAAGAGCGTAGAGGACACAGTGAAGCGCCTCTATCCCGACAAGTTCAAGCCCGTTGCGCCGAAACCAGTTGCACCTGCTAAGCCTGTGACCACAAAGACCACAATCAACGGCAAACCCGTTGATGCTTACGTCTTCAAAGCCAGACCTGCAAAACTTCTACATCAAGACATCGTGTGGAAGGGGCAGGAACTGACACGTCGTGATCTAGAAATGCTCCAATCAACCCGACAGCAGGGTTTCATCTTTGCACAAGATGGCAAAACACCTGTGCTCTGCACATGGAAGGTGAAATAACTTTATGAACTGCATTGAAGAAGCAAAAGATCGTGCTGAAAAGATAGCACGGGTTGAGGCAATAGAAAAAGCTGCGTCTGATGCCAAGCGAAAACACGAAGAACACGTAGCAGCACAAACGTCTGGGCACAATGAACGCTACTTTGAGAAACAACGGCTACTCGAAGAGCAGATTGCAGCGAACAAACCCATCGTGCTCAAACCACAAACCAACGCCGACGCAATTGCAGCAGAGCAAGCCCGTTATCCACGGCCTGCTGTTAACCCGCCACAGACTGGTTATCTCGATGCAGCCTCAACAGTGGAGGCTCCACGGAAGCCAAGCATCACGCTTCAGCCGATGCCGTCCAAGTACCCCAGTGGTGACCCGAGAGCGGGACTAACAGAAGCCCTGATTCTTTCTTTCAATATGGACCCGGAACCAACACATCCGCCGTTCGCAAAGAAGTAAGACCTAACGGCAGAATAGCGCCCACGCACATTTCCAAAGTTCCACAACAAGAAAGGTTTTAACACAATGAGTTTCAAACAGATCGCAAGAGACGCAGCAAACCGCGAAGCAAATACAGGGGAGGATTCTATCGGTCTCATCGTTCGCAATGCAGCGAGCAACACCAAGAACAAGACCAAAGGTCTTTCCAAAATAAATCTCCCTAGCTTTGATGAAGGGGGAACGGTACCGGGGGATGAAGGACAGCCAAAGTTGATCGTCGCGCATGGGCAAGAAGAGGTCCTGCCCACTGAGGAAGCGGAACAGTATAGAGCGCTAAAGCCCCTCGGTCTCAACACCGAAAAGCAAAACGGAGGCATAGGCCGTGTCCAAATGGATGATCCTAACAGCACGGAGCCTGCGACCATTTCCACGCAGGAGTTGGGTATCCCCAAACCTCAGGAGTTGATCTCTACCAAAGAGAAAGAAGAAAAACCTGAGGCCACTGGTGGAACTGTCATTGCAGATCGTTGGCTGAAGCGCAACGGTCTCGCTGCTCCTACAGACAGCGCAATCCCACAGGGAGTTACCGCTCCCAAAGAGTTGAACCAAGGTGGTCCGGGGTTTAAACCTATGGTGTTGCCGCCAGACACTACCACTGCTCCTGCGGCCACAGAAACAATCCCAACAGGACGTTCAGCATATAAAGCCAAGATCGCTGACTACGATAAGCAGCATCAGGACTTGATGGACAAGGCCGCTTCGACTAATGATCCTCAATATGCTGAACAAGCAGCGAGAGTCACAGAAGCAAAACTGGCGTATGAAAAGCAACACCCGTGGGGAAGCCCAGAGAGTGCTCACCCCGGAATTCTTGGCCGGATTGGGCACATCGGTGAGGAAATTGCCTCGCGTACACCTTTTGGTGTTTCAGCAATCGCTGGTACCGTGCCGGGTTCCGAAGGTTATCGCGCAGCACAAGGACGAAACGCGCAAGAGCAGGTTAAAGAGTCTTCGGCACAGAACGTTGCGGAAGTTGAGAAAGATACTCCCGAACAGAAAACAACCCGTGCCCTTCTGGAAAAAGGTTACACACTCGGCAAGGATGAAAAAGGCAACACCGTGCTCAATGAAGTACCGGGGTTCCGTGATTCATCTAAGGACATGCAAGCCCTTCTTGCTTCAACTGTGCAGGACGAAGTTGCTGCGGGACGTGACCCTATGCAGTCTTCCACCGTGCAGCGAATTATGAGCGTGATGCAAAGTGTTCAGAAACCCGAAAAACCTGAGCATGAAGATGACAAAGAGAAATACGCGCAGCAGTACTTGAAAGACAACAAACTTCCCGACACTGCAACCAATCGAGACAAGGCATACGCAGCCTTTGCAAAAGCAAATCAAGCCCCTGAGCATCCGACTCTAATGCTGGTGCCAGACGGCAAAGGTGGTTACAAAGCAATTAACGTTCAAGCTGGAGCAACAGTTTCAGGTGAAGCTGTGAAGCCGGGAGAGCCTGCACAAGCCTCAAGTAAAGCCATCGTGGACCATGATAAGGCTTATGTTCAGCCTGCGAATGCGGTTGAGAAGTCTTACGACATGATGGATCACGCATACCGAGAATACGAAGACGCGAGAGCCAAGGGGAAGGATTTGCCAACAGGCGCTCAGTCCATGGTTGCTCTCTCCACGCACTTGAGCACTACGTTTGGAAATGTCAAAGGTGCACGCATCACTAAAGACATGATCCAAGAGCACCTCGGAGCAAGAGGAGTTTCAGATAAGGCTCTCGTTGCATTCCAGAAGCTATCAAATGGTGATGTGCTCTCTCCCGATCAATGGGAAGCGTTTCACAGTTTGATAAGTGAATCGCGCACATTGTCGTGGCAAACGGCTGTGAGGGAAGCTGAGAGAAAGCACGTTCCTATCAACTTCCTGCCCGATGATCTAACGGCTGTGAAAGTACCGGGACACGCGGCGAGCACCATTCACACAAGTCAACTTCAGAAGTTCCAAAAGGACTTCCCGAATGCAGTAGTGCTGTCGGAGAAGGAGTAAGAAAATGGCTACACCAACACAGACCGATCCATACGCGGCATATCAAGATGCAGCACCAGCCTCCCAAGGTGCTGCCTCTGCGTCTTCTTCTGATCCTTATGCTGCATATCAAGAGCCAAAAGATAAGGCTACAGAAGCAAGAACAAAAGAGCCGGGAATCTTAGAGACAGCCAACAAGTACTACGAGGGACGCCCTGCGATTCCTGTGGCTCCAACTGAGGAGTATGCAAGCAACCTATTGCACCGCATCGGCTCCAGTGCTGGGCGCACAGCAATGATGATTCCAAACATGGCTGCTGGTTTATACCACGCGGCTGTGGATGACCCGACTTTGGATGAAGTTGGACTTTCCGATCAGCAACGTATCGCCAAGCGTCTGCTTTATGATCCTAGCGCACAAGCAATTGAGCAAGAGAAACAACACGAAGCAAAGGATGCAGAAGCGGGAATGCCACACTCTACCACAGAGAAGGTGCTCAACCGCGCTGTGTCTGCTGTCCCTCTGGTTGGTCCATTCGTAGAAGGCGAAGGTCAACGTGCAGGACGTGGTGACTGGGCAGGTGCAGCGGCTGATGTTGGTGCCATGGAACTGCTCCCACGCATTGCCAAAGAGTCAATGCCGGGAGGAAGACTGCCGGGGGCAGCAGCAAAAGGTGAGGAAGCATTTCCGATTACACGCTCTGCCGCACAGGGAACAGTGCGCGGAGCCGCCAAGACGTACAACGCTGTTCGTAAAGCTGCACCTGTGGTTGCTCCCATCGTAGGGGCAGCAGAAGGCTATGCTCATGGAGGACTACCGGGCGCTGCTTACGGGTCTGTGACTGGTGGAACGCTTGGGAAGGTCGCAAGCCATTTGCCAGAGGCTCCCGAATCTCTTACACGCTATGGTTTGAAACCCATTGAGCTAGGTGAGCCGACTGCTGAGCCTTCACCATTGAAACCCATCGGCTCAAAAGTCACAGAGCCTGCATCTGAACTGAAACCCATCGGCTCCACAGCAGAAGCTACGCCAAAAGCACCAGAAGAGTCAGCCGAAGTGCGCCGAGCGCGGCACGTTCTAGGCAACGTCGCTGTGGACAAACTGAAGACCGCAGAAGGTGGGCCTGAGGCGTTGCGACGTTTGACCAAAGGCACGTACCAACAGTATGCGGACTTGGCAAACGCTCTGGAAATAAGAAAACCCGGTTATCTCGCTGCGAAAAACGGCGAGACATGGACTGCTGATGAGTTCCAGAGGACCACGAAGACCCACGGTAAGGAATTGAGTGCTCCGAAAGAAATGGTTGTACGAGACTTGCTCTCTAAACCTCCTGCTGAGATTTTGCAGCACACTCAACCTTGGGTTGATCCCACTGCAAAATATGCAGCGCCAATGTCTTCGCTCACAGAGCGCACGATGAAGGCGCTGGGCCTGAGTGAGGAAGCAAAGAACAACTTGCGTGCATCTGGTGTCAGTGACACACAAGCCCAGTCACTTCTAGCAAAACTGACAAAGCGTCAACTTGAGAACCTCTCCGAGACGATGGAAAAGGGAGAGCACCTCCCAACTGTCTCAGGAGGATCACAGGGAGCCGATCTATTACCTAATGCGAGTGGTGAGTCTTCTGCTTCTTTGGAGAACATCAACAGGGTTGCATCGCAGAAAGCGAAAGGCTTAAAGATCTATCGCCTCAACTCCCTGAGTGGTCAGGCTACGCCGATTCTCGCGCAAGATGCTGTGGACTGGCGTCCCGGTCCTGCTGAACACAAAATTGAAGTGGATGGAGAAGGGAACATCAGTGTGCTGGAGAGCGGGAGCCGTGCTCATCCTGTTATGAAGTCCAGCAAGATACGCTTCCCCAAGGACTAGCGAAGCGTCAGGGCCTTCCTCATTGCAGGCTGGCCCTGATGGTCCATTTCTTTAGGAAGAAACAAAAACTACTGAAGTTGACGCAATGTGTCTCTGCGTTCACCACCTAGGTAAACGACAGCCTCAGGCTTGCCTGCAATTCTTTCTCGCGCTTCGATGAAGACGGTCATAATCAGATCGTCCAGCGTTGAACTCGTAATCATCCAAGAACCACGGCCTAGAAACTTAGGCAGCTTCTTTGCAACTGGGCCAGCTAATGCTCTGGCTTCTGCTGGGTTGTTGAGGTGATGAAGCAGGATGGTGAACAGCTTGCTTTCGTCCAGCGTGCGAAATTCTTGTGAGATGACCAACGGCAACCGCTGCCACTGGTAGCAGTGTTCAGCCTGCCAGTGCGCCGTCTGTTCGGGAAGCCAGCCCAGAGACAATGCCGTCTCATAGTCCGCACCTTGATTCAAGACTTGAACTTCCTTACCAGTGTAAGCACCGACAGCAAGCACACCTTCGTGGAATCGGTAGGTGAGTTTCATCAGGACCATTGTACGGCTGCACAGCGTCACCTCAACAGCACACGGAAGTGCTATTACGAAAGGTTAAACCAATATGAACAACGAACATGAAGAAGGATTCAGTGAAGAACTGCTGGAAAAGATACGCACCCTAACCCAAAAAGAAGCCAGAGCGCTATTAGATTGGGTTGTGCCGTGGGAGGGTGAACGCATAACCATGGAGCAAGTGTTTGGCAGACTCATGACCAAAGCCGCCCGATGCCCAGAACTTAGCCGGGAGACTCGGAACACTGCGTATCGCCTTGCAAGGCAGTATGTCGAGAGAATGCCACAGCGCACCATTGAAGTTAATCTCTACGCCGATTCCCCGGAAAACCTAAAGGACCACAATGAAAACCACAAAGAAAAAATCTGACCCGGTGACCAGTGACCCTGTGCTCGAAGCGCAAGCGGAGAAGACAGCAACCGACCAAGCTAACGCTCAGCAAATGAGTGAAGCGCTTGTGAAGCAGCCTGCCTCTGCGCAAATCAAAGAGGTTCGGGATGTTGCTGCAAGCAAGAGCTTAGTACCGCGTGGTAAGGATGGGAAATTCTACAAACGCGCAGACGCACTCACGAACGAAACAGCAAAGCGGATCATCAAAGTTGCCTATACACCCGATGAAACAGGAGAGACCATGGTGGAGCAAGTCGTGGGTTCTCAGTTGATCGTAGCGCGTGACAACAAAGACCCGCGCAACTTGAATGCTGTATCGGGTTTGCTAGAGACGGTTGATAAGTTCTCAGGTCAAGAGTTGATACGACAGAGAATGGCAAAGGAAACTGAGAATTTTAATGTTGTGCCCACCATTGTTTTCATTGGGCGGGTTGATCTCATGCATCCTGAACCCATCGACTTTGAGAAGCAGCAACGTGAACACGCCGAGCGTATGCGCAAAGGCCCGTCCTTCGCTGAGGTCACAGAAGTAATCACAAACCCATGACCAGACTTGAATCAATGCTCGACAAACTAGCGCATCCTAACGAAACTCGGCACCAACGTGAAGCGAGACGCAAAGCCGAACGCAAAGCGGAAGATCGTCGCAAACGCAACAGGATTGCTGTGGACAAGTACCAAGCGAAGAAGAAAGCCGAACGCAAAGCCGCACGCAAGAAACTGATACATGATCGTAACCTGATCCTGCCCACTGATTCAGCAGAAGAGCGGAAACGCAAGAAGGCTAACCGTGCATCTCAGAAGTGTTATCGCGGTAGACAGCGCCGTGCTGCTGCTACGTTAAAAGCAGAGCGCGAGGCAAGGCGAGTGGTCAGGCAAGAAGCCAAGCGCATCGCTGAACAGGAGAAAACCATACGACGCGAACGGCGCAGATTGAAGAGTTTGAACTCAGCACATGGATTCGCAGCAGGCTTCCACGATCTTCAAGCCGGACGTGAACCCATGGACCTCGCAACGCAGAAGCGGTTGTACGGCAGAGCATTTCGCAAAGGCTACGCTGCGGCTTTCCGCGATCCATCTGTTCGAGCAGCAGCGCAACAATCGACTCAACCAAGCACATAGCATTACCCAGCCCCATCAGCTTCGCAGATCACCGCGCTGCTGGTGGGGCTTTCGTCGTTTAGGGCACCTGTCTATCAATACCGCCCAGCGTACAAGGCGAAGCCACAGGCCGCGCCGGAACCCAGAGACTGACCTACCCAGAGAGAACACACAGAGGCAGGAACCCAAGCCGTTCCCCGGCATCCTCCAAGCGCCCCCCTCCCCCAATGCCGTGTACCTACCTATGAACGGCTAGTCTCAATATGAGACACATATAACCCTAGCATTTGCAACAGTAATTACCGTGTCACCTCCCTCCGCACATCGCCCTTTGCGGTGAACCCCAAGCCCTGCCATGACACCTCCCGATCTATCACCCATCAATAACTCCTTTCCATGCATCATCTTAGCTAACATCCAAGCCAATTCCCAAGCCCATGCTGTGCGTCTTTCCAAGGCGTCCTACCTCCCTCAAGCTGTGCATCCTGAACCTCGGTTACGCACGGGAACACCCGAAGCGCTTCGCCTTGTCTTCGCTGCGGCATTCGGGATGCCCCGCGCTGCGCGTCTGGCTGGCCCTGTTGAACGATCTGCCACGGATGACCCATTGCACGTCCCAAGGCTCCCAGAGCCGTCCTAGCCTGTTTGGAGGCAGGAAACACCGCGCCGGTGCGCCGGACGGCTGCAATGGCTGTCAGCCGGGGTAATGTTGACTAGAAGGTAACAATTGGGCATAAAACCGGGTCAAAAAGGCAGGTTACCCGGCCACGTCTTGCGTAACATGCTTAGATTCAAAGTCAGTTGACAATCTTTGTAGATTGTAATCTCATGGGTCCATGAAGCACCTCCAGCCGAACCAAGTCACCGCTCTACTGGACGCAGCCGACTCTCCAAAGACCCGGCTGCTGTTCGCCCTGTGCTACGAGCACGGCCTACGGATCAGCGAAGCGCTTGCCCTGTGCCCTGCCAGCGTCCGTGATGGTTTCCTGAACACTAGACCGCTGAAAGACGGCGAGGTCACAAGCCAGCAGCTATCCACTGCCACGGCTGCGCTGTGGGCACAGGAGACAACCAACCTAGCGCCTAACACGCTGATCTTCCCATTCACCCGGCAATGGGCTTCAGAGCGATTCCACAGGGCTGCCAAGGTTGCTGGCATCGCGTTACGCTTGCACCAAGGTATTCACACGCTGCGGCACTCCTGTGCCCATCACCTCTTGGAAGCAGGAGCCGGACTGAACGTGGTACAGCGCAAGCTCGGTCACAAGAACATCGCTACGACTAGCATCTATCTTGAGGCCGATGACGCGACCGTTGACGATTGGTCGAAGAAGGTCTTCGGAGACTGAGCACGACAGCATCACGCCTGACCATCCCTTCGCGCAACGCCACGCGCACTCCCTGCGAACTCCCAAGGACGACTACGAACTCTTAAAGCAGTGTGCCTGCACAACTCACGCCCAGCCTTCGCGTAGCATTGACCAAGCCAAGGCACATTTCAGTTCTAGAAAACGTTGACGGGGCATACCCCTGAAATAAAGAATGCTTTCCAGCGCCGGGGCACACATCGACACGCAGCCCCGGTCACGCGGGGAAAATCCCATGGCAAAACCCTGAGCACTTCGCCCCGTATTCCCATAGCTTCTCTGCTTCGCGTCTTCCTAGAAGTTTTTGGCACCGCTATGCGCGAGGCTGCTATGCTTTCCCGTTACACGTGGAGGCGATCACATGGCAGATGACGATTCACCAACTAGCTTACTCGGTAAACTGGGCAGCAAGGCAGAGGCAAAGCCAAAGTTGCCTGCTATACAAACATCTGAAGCAAAAACTGAGAAGCCCACACTGTCAACACCACCCACTCCCAGCGCGGAATTCCTAAGGGGTTACAACGAAGGTTACAAAGATGCGAAGGCAGGGAAAAAACCGAGAGCGCATACATAGAGGTAATTCCCATAGCAAAATCCGTCGTACTCGCACCTGAGATCGCACGGCTTTCCGCTTTGCATCTCCCTAGAATTTTTCTAGACGTTCGCCGCGCGTGGCGATCCCCAGAGAGATTCCCATGGCCAAAACCGCGCTGCATTCCCCATAGCCCTGCCCAGAGCGATCTGCACTAGCAGCACGAATAGCCGCGTGGTCTTCCGACCCCGTTGAAAACCAAGAGGGTCCTTTTGGCCTTTCATCACGGAGCAAGACATGCTATAGTCGCGCCCCAAAGCAGGAGGGATTATGTCTACTTCCCGTGTTGGTATTTTGCTGATCGCGTCGCTGCTGGTTTTCCTGTTTGTCAGTGCGTTTCCCAATCAAAAAAGTTTCGCTGGCCCCAAACCCGATGGTCGCAGGATGATAGTCATAAACTCGACTCTCAAGAAAGAGCAAGTCCTGCCGAACGGTCTCCTTGTTCGCTATTTCATGTCGGATGCGGAATGGAGCGGCAAAGGAGCGAAGCTCAGTGACTGGTACGTAATGAAGACCGCTCCAACTCCGGCGGGATACAAACTATGGAGCGAAAGTTTTGCAGTGCAAGGTGACCGCATGTGCATGGGCGTAGGTGACCAGATTAATGTAAAGCAACTTGATCACGACTGGGACATCGCTGAAGTGGTTCAATGGCAAGACCGCAAACATACCGTTAACCCATGCGGTTGGGCGGAAGCGGCTATGATCCAGCGTGACGATAAAGCAGTGTCGTGGGCTTTCTCCATGCAGGGTCACAGCGAAGATCACGACTGCTCGCCGTTTATAGATACGGTTCTAGGAGGAGTCGGAGTTGAATGCGACAGTACAGGCAAATCAGCAATGACTTTAGGAATAATCACTGTCAATTATGCGCCGCCGACCTACACAGGGAAAATCAAAAGGGACTACAATTGCGACAAGACTCAGGCTGCGCCTGATCCTACAGTGGACTGCTATTTTGGTGTTAAATAGACAGTTTCAATCGCTCTCGCAGTCGGGTTAAATATTGGTGCCTCGGCCTGCCAGCGGGTTCCACAGTGATTAAAGACCCGTTGCTACACCGTCGCGCATATCCCAGAGTATGAGCATGGTGATCCGCATGAGATCGACCCATGCACAACAGATAACTATTTCTCGATCTTTGATGAGCCTACCGTGAGTTCCACTGCAACCGGAGTCACAGTGAGCACAACCTTCCGCAACCGCAGCAGTACTGGTGATCGGGATGCAAAAATCTGCGTGGAGTGGAAGTAATTCGGCCTTGTCCATGGGCAGACGCGGAGCCAATCCCTGCCCTGCCCATGGCAATCCCTTTGACCAATACCCCGGCGATCCGCGTGTCCGGTCCATATTTATCCTTCCTTGGGTCCTCCAAAGCGGTCTCTGTCCTCGGTCTAGTCAGCATCGTCGTCGGACTTGCCCTCGCCGTAGAGTCTTCCGATCAGGCTAACCACCAATCCAAGCGGATACAGAATGTAACTTGCGACCGTAGCGCGGCGAACACGATTTTCTTTTATGTCTCTTTCGCGGTCGGCTTCCCAAATAACCCGCTTCTGAAGCTTCTCCACAGTGGGCATGATCTGCGCGAGGGGCATTCCCAACACCACACCATACAGCGTTGCCGTTATACTTTTCACCATTGGATCGGGGTTCTTTAAAGATTCCTCGACTACTTTCTTGGCACTTTCAGGGTCAGAGACCGATTCTTCGGCGGCCGACACGAGCACTTTCATTTTTCTGCATGTCTTCTCGTCCTCAGGCTCAGGTGGTAAGGTTCTTAGCAGCCGGGAAATGCTGTCGAGGTCGGCTCCGTATATCGTATAAATCTCTTTCAGTGTTTGCCGCGAGGTTTCTGCGATCTCTAACTGATCTTCTTCCGAGCCATTCCCTGAAGATTGATCACGTTGTAAATGCGTATCTATTCCTGTAACCGTTAGGCCAATCTGGGTCATGCCCATGGTCGTCAGGAAAGACTGTTGAGCTTCGGTAATCGCGCTTACACTGTCTCGAAGTGACTCTCGATATGCGTCTTTGACTACAAACGTCACAAAGACGATGGCGACTCCGACAACCGTAAGCCAGTTGTTGTGCTTTTTCACAAAGTTCTCGAATGCGTTTGGTCCGTATCCCCATTTTCCGTCAAGCCAAAGTTGTTCCATGACAAGCATCCCCCAACCTTAGTCTTCTGAATTGGTAGTCTCCTGTTTCTCGTCAGTTGCTTCGGGAATCGCCTTTTCGTCTTTGGCGAAGTACTGGTATCTCTTGTCCTTGCTCGTCAAGTAGTGAAGCTTGCTTGCTTTTATGTTTAGAGTAATCACCACCTTGCCCGAAGGGGGTTCTGGGAACTCATCTGTGGAGATTGTTATCGGCTTGCTCATCGCATTGCGTTTGAAAGTCTCGTCGGAGAAGGACAGTTAGAAAGCCTCGTCCAAACTCTTCGCCATCTTAAGCTTCTCGAAGTTCGTATATCTCAACCCCTGCAAGTGCCGCACTCGGCCATTCTTTGTTAATTTCAACGGCGAAATCTCTCTCGCAGGCTCGGCAAAGTTGATCACCATTTTGCCCGAGTTCTTCCATGGCTCAATCGAGCGGATCGGCGCATAGTGCGTGATGGCGGATATGGGCGCGGTACGGTAGACAGCAACATATTTCAGTTGCTTTAGCATGGCTGGATGAATCCGAACCGACCACCAGCGATTCTCGCCCAGAAATACTTCTTTGAATCCATCTTCGTGTGACGGAACAACGACTGTGTCTAGGTCGGACGGATCACGCGGCCTACGCTCTTGCGCCGGGGCATCGTTCGAGGTTTCCACGTCAACTGCTTCAACGTCGGCTAAAAATGGATCAAAACGGTGGACTCGTTGTCCTTTCTCATTGACATATGTGCTGAACTCGATGATCTCGACCGGAAAACCCAGATTCTTGGTGACCGCGTGCAGATCATCTGTCTCCTCGTCGATGATCACAAGAGCACGGAACTCTTTATCATGGACAAGGGATTCCAAGAAGTGGTCTAGGTTTCGGAAGCCCCCTTCCTGCGCGTATTTTTCACAGCGTGATTTGGCCCTCGGTTCGGCGCAGACCTCGTCAAACAGAATCTCTTTGATCGTCCTTCCCGCTTGAGCGAACGAGACCGAAAACTGCAGAAGTTGAACTCCGATGTGTTTGAAAAGGTCGTGGCTGCTGATCTCGTTCTCCACCACGTACAACTGTGGGTCGCTGGGGCTACTAACGTCAATGAGGTAGGCATCAGGAACGCTCTGCTTTCCGTCTTTCGCCCCGATCCGACGCTTGCAGTCGAGGTAGATTCGACGTTCCCCGAAAATGTCGTTCACATGGGCGACGATAGCTCGCTCGAACTCCTGCTCGGTATCGTACTGGATTAAATTGAAGGTCCCGAAGGGCGTGACGAGGTGGCTCATATTTGTCCTTTCGCAATGGACAAACCAACTTTTGTGCGAGTTCGTCTGCGCTCAGGATTGCTCGAAGCTTTAGATTCTCGTTGTTTGCTGATCCGCTCCAGCAGAACTGAGGCGGGTTCATACTCCCGGCCTTCGCGTCGAGCCAACTCAGCCTCAGTGGGGACGAGTTCTCCACGGAAGGCTCTGGCGAGGATGGATTGTGTGATTCTTTCGGTCACCACCGTAGCCTTCACCAAGCGTTCTTGAATGACATCCGCCCGATCAAGCAATGCCTCGGTCCGTCTAACGATCTCCTGCTGTTCACGAAATGGAGGAATGGGCACGGCAACATCGTTAAGAATGCCAATGTTTATGTTCTTCTGCGCGGTGGCAGGGGCGTATTGCTCCAGATCAGCACGAGCCGTGCGGACAAAAAATTCTAGGTATTCTTTTACGCAAAAGTCAGCGTCAGGGATGACCCCTACCACGCTGTCAGGAAAGCACGCTGGGTAACTCAGGATGGCCGAATGAGCTATGTTCGCTGCTATCGTTATGCACACGGTTCCGGCTGGCCACAGATGGCTTTGCTGCAAACCCGCTTCACTATAGGTCTGATGATGAGATGTGATTCGTCCTCCTGATTGCGCAATGTCCCCCGTCTGAATAAATGGATAAGGCCCGTTGTAAAGGTGTTCTGCGTCTCTCGGACGGTGCCGTGACCTGCCCCTGCTCATGTAGCCAAAATCAGCGAGGTACACCCACGTCCATCCATCAGGCAACGTCGGTAGGCTCTGCGCATCAACCTCACGGATCGTCTTGGTCTCATCCGTAGTCGAGCGTTTCTTTGAAATCCGAGCGACAAGCTGATCGGCGTGCTCGACGTTCAACTGCTTCTCTCGCCAGTCTGCCGTCAGCTTCCCCGAACACGCAGCCCCAAGCACGGCTTGGCGAAAGCGTTTTAGGATCGCTGGCACTCGGAACAGATGATCGCGTGCACCATTGAGATGAGCGAGTAGTTCTTCAACCCTTCTAACGATCTGTACTTGTTCTTGCAGCGGGGGAACCCTAATAGCAATGTTCTCGATGTCCTTCTTACTTATTGCCGTGAAGGTTGACCCAGTGCCGCTGACCGCTAACTCTGGCTCTTTCAGGCGCAATGCAAATAACAAGAACTCAGTCGCAATCCCGCCCAATGGTGTAAACGCCGCTAATCCGCGCCCTATTCCACATCGACGATCAGCTACGTTTGTTGGCCCCACTGGAGCACGAACCGTGATCAGCACATCACCCGGTTTAGCGATCTTAGTCGGTTGAGTACACCAGACGCGAACGGTGGGATGGCGATCACCAAAATCAGTTTTACCTTGAAAGAAAGGGAGCCCCTTGCCTTCTTCGTTGTAGGAGGAGCCGGGTGGAGACTGTCCCATAGTAATATCAGCGATTTGGGGCAGAACCGACTCGACCCAACCCTCAGGCATTTCTCCGCTGGAGGTGAGTTCACCGAGCTGCCGAGACATGATGGTTTGCGTCATTCTTTCCGATCCTCGTCGGAGGCAGAAACGTTGCCAGTTTCCAGCGCGGAAAGTATTGCGGTCAGATCACGAACTGCCGACTCAAGTTCCGATATCGCATCGGTAGCAAGTTCTTCCGGCTCAAGCACTCCATCGCCCTCGTCGAGGGACTCATCCTTGAGCCATTTCAGACTGTCAATCTTATAGTCACGCTTCTTGATTGCCTCGATGGGGAAGCTCCGCCAGCGATCCTCATTTGAGTCGCTGGACTTGCGCTTCGCACGACCATTAGGATCGACTCCGAAGCATTTCTCGAACTTGGTAAAATGCTCCGCCACGAGTGGGCGATCCTTCTTCGTAATGTGTGCTACATTGCTTCGCCCGTCGTAGACCCAGACCGTTTCTGTCTTGTAACCTTTGGCAAAGAAGATCACGTTGGTTTTCGTGCCGGGACTGTATGGGGTGAAGGTGCCATTTGGGAGCCGCAGCACAGTGTGAAGATTGCAATCCTCAGTCAGAATCTTGAATACCTCACCAGCCTGATCCGCAAACAAACAGTTGTCCGGGACGACCACGGCAGCGCGGCCTCCCGGCTTTAAGATCGTCATCACGTGTTGAATGAAGTTGAGTTGTTTGTTGCTAGTGCTGATGGTGAAGTCGTCTCGGGTGGGTGCCTGATTTGCACCTCTAGTGCCGAAAGGCGGATTCGTCATCACTACGTCGAAGCGTTCGCCTGACGGAATCGTATAAATCGAATCTCCAAGAGCGATATGTGGCTCCAGCCCATGCAGGTAGAGATTCATCAAGGTCAGGCGACGAGGCCGTTCCACGAGTTCATTGCCGAAATAGGTCTTGGACTTTAGCCGCTTCGCAAGATCACGCTCCAATGCTCCCTTCGTTTGCTCGATTAACCACTCGTAAGAGGAAACAATGAAACCGCCTGTCCCACAGGCTGGATCGCACATCGTGAACTCTCTATGACTACGAGGGTCAGGCTTCATGCAGCGCACGATGGCTTTAATCAGCAGGCGCGGTGTGAAGTATTGTCCCGCACCTTTTTTCCCCTCGCTAGCAGCTTTTTCCAGCAGCCCTTCGAACGCCGCTGCTTTGATGTCGATGCCAAGCGCAGTCCATTCAGTTTCGTCAATGACGCCCAGCAGCTTCTTCAAATTGACTGGATTGTTGAACCGCGATTGCGCTCCTGCAAAGATGTCGCCTAGCAAACCCCGCTGTTTACCCAATGTGCGAAGAATGTCGATGTAATCGTCGCGCAGGTCTGTGCCTGACTTGCTTATCAGCGTCGGCCAGTCGCAGCCCTTCGGCAATTCGATGCTGCGCTCATCAGCCATCTTCAGAAACAGCAAGTAGGTCAACTGCTCGATGTAATCGCCGTAGTCGATACCATCGTGGCGCAGAGTGTGGCAGAAGCCCCAGAGGGTCTGTACGACATCGCTCATGATGCAATGGCCTCGTTCAGTTGAGAGATCACTTGTGGGAGTTTACCTTCAAACACACGATTGGCTCGGCTCCATCCACCGGCGAGTGTGAACACAGGGAGTGCGTCGAAGTCTTCCTGCTCAATGGTCAGATTTTCAACCAAGTGTCCTTCAATTCGATTGAGCCACTGAATTTGCTCAGGCGTGAAGGCGGTTCCTGTGGTCATCTTCGCAATGGCTAGCTGGACTCGTTCCCCGGCAGTGTAGAGCGGCTCCTGCTCGTTCGCGGCGTGCTTCACCATGGAGATGATGTCGATCAGAGCTTTGTGGTAATGAAGTTCGTGGGCCTTCCGCAGATGGTCGAGGGTGAATCTCTGCGGGGTTGCGGCTAACTTCTGCCGGAGTTCGGTAAGAGCCTTGGTACTCCAATCCCGAGGGCGACCGAGCAGTATCTGAATGGCCTCTACTTGAGCGGGATTCTGCCGGATGAACTCAGCGAAGGTCGTCAGATAATCTTGCGGTTTGTACTCTTTGCCATCGGCTCCACGGACGAGCCACGAGGAATCAACAGTGTCGAGCGTGTCATGAGCGATCAAAAAGGTTCGTTGTCGCCGGGGATAGTTAACCAGTAGGTCTTGAAATGTCTTGTCGCGGAGAAGGGCCATGTTCCCAGTGAAGTCAGCCGTCAGTTTGCGGGGAAGATCACTGGCGTATCGGGCCATGTCGCCTTGAGGTATGTAGGCAGCAAACAATTCCCGACCCTCACCAGACATCTCCTTCTCGATCCGCTGTAGCCGTTTCACCAATCGCCGGATGTTGTAGTCGCGGTCTCGGTTGTTCCAAATGTCCTCGATGATCTCGGCAATGGTGCGGGTCTCGCGCTCAGGTGGCTCTGCTGTGATGGCTGTTGCCGTCTTGAAGTATTCCAAGAGTGTTCCGTCGAAGCAGTCGAACACCACGAAGTGCGATTTGTCAGGAAACTGGTAGCCCTTGCGCGTTCCCCGGCCTAGCATCTGTTCAAAAAGGATTCGACTCTTCACAGGCCGCAGGAAGACAATGCCTTCAAGATCGGGGATGTCCACTCCAGTGGTAAGCAAATCCACAGTGACAACAACGCTCGGTGCTGGACGATTGCGGAATTGACGTATCCATTGAAGCGGTCTATCCACTCGACCCGTGATCTTCTGCACGAAGGAGTCTCCGCGACCGAAGACATCGCGTCCAATCTCGACAAGCTGATCGGCGTGCGACGTGTGAGGTAGGTCATTCGCAGCGAAGATCAGAGTCTTGGGGAATCGACCGTATTGTCTTTCGTGATCCTCAGCCCACTTCTTTACTTCTTCGAGAATCTTCTTGTTGGAATCG
>Ga0206871_10045_pt1 | contig 31181 bp, 21 predicted proteins | sample Alteio_BWOrgCont_33_FD_152627 | JGI IMG/M metagenome (GOLD analysis project Ga0206871, IMG submission 152627) | Enriched cells from forest soil in Barre Woods Harvard Forest LTER site, Petersham, Massachusetts, United States -... | ecosystem: Environmental > Terrestrial > Soil > Temperate forest >...
CAGCATTTGCCGCCGCATTGACTTCTTCTATTGTTGCATCAGGTCTTTTATAACGAATATTATCTGCAAGTGTTCCTCTAAATATTGCACCATCTGCGGCTACCATTCCTATCTGACTTCTTACAGATGCCCCATCCATCTCAGACAATTTTTGTCCATCGATCAAAACATCTCCGCTTTGCGGTTCAAATAGTTTTAGCAACAGATCTACCGTTGTTGTTTTTCCCGCACCTGAAGATCCTACCAATGCTGTTACTCTTCCCGGCTCTGCCGTGAATGATAATCCACATAAAATTTCTCTGTCAGGGTTATAAGAAAAATGAACATCTTTAAATTCAATTTTCCCTTTTGCTACTACTAATTTCTTTCCTATTTTTTCTTCGACAGTTGTGTCTAATAATTTAAACGCTCGTGCTATCGATGTAACATTCTGTTGCAGATCTGCCCATATACTTGCCAAACTATCTATCGGATCGTACAACATATCTAAGTAAGCTACAAACATTACCACATCACCAGGAGTTAGTTTATGTTGCAAAGCAAGGAAACCGCCGTATGCCAATACCAATGCTTGCGAAACATGCGTAAGGAACACCTGCCAAAAAACATATTTATTCGATAACAATGACCTGTTGATATAATCTTGATATGCGTCAGCAGCTTCTTTATCTAAAAGCATCACTTCCCTTTCTTCTGCGCCCGAAAGTTTTACTGTCTTTACACCTGCTAATGCATCCTGCATCCTGGTAGAAACGCCTTCCCATTTTTCGTAATAAGTCGCAAGACTCATCTCCAATTTTTTGGTTGAGATAACAGTAATGATCAAATAAAACGGAATGATCGAAATAGCTAAAAGAGCCAATATAGTATTCTGCCAAAACATTATACCAAGCAATCCAACAAGACTTATAATTTCGGGCAAAATTTGTTTAGTAAATGCACTCACTGTTTCAGACACTTCTTCGCTTTGATCTATCTGCGTATGTAATGCTGCTGTAGAACGTTTTGAGAAAAATGCCAATGGCAATCTTAGTACATGTCCAAACGTATTTTTAATAAATTGCTGTTCGATGGTACAGATCAGTTTCACTTCTAACGTTTCGCCTATCCGCCAAAATATCAATCCTATTATATTGATAACGAAAAGCCATATAGTGGCCCATAGTAAAGTATTAAAAGCTTCACCGGGTGTACGTGGAGCTACTCGATCTTTTGTATGCGGCTCTTTTACCCTTCGCTTTTTTATCGGCTCTTTATGTACGGCACGATTAACTGTTCCTTTTTTTGTTGTATCTGTTAATACTGTTGTAGTTGAATTTCCCTTAGCTTCTTCTTTTTCAATAAACTTCGTAATAGGATCATCATCTGTTTCCGTAGGAACCCCCATTTCTCTTTTTACATCATTGCGTGCGCGTTGTACAAACAAACCCGAAATGTCATTTACTGCTTCGCGATAAATAAGTGGTTCTATTAACGTAACGCCCGTACTTAATAAACTAACTATAAATACGGCAAGCAATCCTTTTTTATATGGCTTAACAAGCCTTATAATATTCCTAAAAACATCTTTCTTATCCTCTTTTGCGGGCATCTTTCTCTTTTATATTTTTAAAATTAGGTTATTTAAAATGACTGCAAAATTTGATTTGTATAATAAAAAATCCGGACCAACTAAGTTAGCCCGGATCAATATTTATAAGAAAGCGCAATTATGCAGCATCCTTTCCATGACAGTTCTTATATTTTTTTCCGCTACCGCAATAGCAAGGTTCATTTCTTCCCGGCATTTTTTCAACTCTTATTGGTTCTTGTTTAACCTGTGTTGATGGATCGATATAATCATTTTCCTGCGAAGCATATTCAGGACCTGCGCCAGCAAATTCGGCTTTACGTTCACGCATTTTGCTCATGTCCGTTTTTCTTTCTCTGCCTTCCTTAATTGTCTTTGAGTTATCTTCTGCAGGCATTGCGCAATGACATAAGAAGCTAACAATATTTTTATTTACTTCGTCATCCATTTGCTTAAATGCACCAAATGCTTCTATTTTATAAATAACCAATGGATCTTTTTGTTCGTAGCCTGCAGTCTGAACACTATGGCGCAAATCATCCATTGCTCTCAAATGCTCTTTCCATGAATCATCTATCAAAGCTAATGTAATACCACGTTCCAAAGCATTTGGCAGTTCAGCGCCTTCGGAAGAAAGTGTTTTTTCTATATTAGCCAATGCCTGAATTCCTTTCTTGCCATCAGTAAATGGTACAGATACATTTTCAATATGTGCGCCTTGTTCTTTGCGAATATTTTTTATAACTGGCAAAGTTTCTCTTGCCAATGTTGCGGCTTTACGATTGTAATTTGATTTGGCTTCTTCATATAATTTCTCTGCAGTAGCCTGTAAGTTATCTTTTGCCAATTCTTCTTCCGTAATCGTTGTATCAATTCCAAAATTTACAATACACGCCAATTTAAAATCTTCGTAACTACCGATTTCTTTAAATGAATTTACTAATCCTTCTGCAACAGAATAAAATGCATTGTCAAGATCCAGCGCCAAACGATCTCCGAACAAAGCATGATTACGCTTAGCATATATTACGTTACGTTGTTTGTTCATTACATCATCATATTCCAACAAACGTTTACGAATACCAAAGTTATTTTCTTCAACTTTTTTCTGTGCTCTTTCAATTGATTTAGAGATCATGCTGTGCTGGATAACTTCACCTTCTTTATAACCCATTCTATCCATCATCGAAGCAATACGTTCGCTACCAAACATACGCATCAAATCATCTTCAAGACTTACAAAAAATTGTGTACTACCAGGATCACCCTGACGACCAGAACGACCACGCAACTGTCTATCAACACGACGACTTTCATGTCTTTCTGTACCAACAATTGCTAAACCACCTGCATCTTTAACGCCGGGTCCGAGTTTAATATCCGTACCACGACCAGCCATATTAGTAGCGATAGTAACGGCACCGGCTAACCCGGCTTCTGCAACTACCTGTGCTTCTTTAGCATGTTGCTTTGCGTTCAGTACATTATGAGGAATATTTTTTTGCTTCAACATCCTGCTTAATAATTCACTTATTTCTACAGATGTTGTACCAACTAATGTTGGTCTACCTGCATTGCGCAATTTCTCTACTTCATCAATAACAGCCTTATATTTTTCTCTCTTCGTTTTATAAACAAGATCTTGTTCATCTTTACGAACAGCAACAATATTTGTTGGAATCGTTACCACATCTAATTTATAGATATCCCATAATTCAGCTGCTTCTGTTTCTGCAGTACCTGTCATACCCGCCAATTTGTGGTACATACGGAAATAGTTTTGCAAAGTAACCGTAGCATATGTTTGTGTGGAAGCTTCAATCTTTACATTTTCTTTTGCTTCGATCGATTGATGCAAACCATCACTGTATCTTCTTCCATCAAGAATACGACCCGTTTGTTCATCAACAATTTTTACAGCGCCATCCAGTACAACGTACTCAGTATCTTTATCAAATAAAGTATATGCTTTTAATAATTGTTGTACGGTATGGATACGATCTACTTTTACAGAATATTCATTCAATAAAACTTCTTTAGCCTGTAATTTTTCATCCGCGTTTGCAGCACTTTTATCGATATCTGATAGTTTAGTAGCAAGATCCGGCACAATAAAAAACTCAGGATCTTCACCTGAACCAGTGATCAGATTAATTCCTTTATCGGTAAGATCAACACTGTTATTTTTTTCATCAATATGGAAGTATAATTCTTCATCAACCTTCCCCATTTCTCTTTGCTGATCTGCCAGGTAATAGTTTTCGCTTTTTTGAAGTTTAACTCTGATACCTGGTTCGCTTAAAAATTTAATTAACGCACTATTCTTTGGTAAACCACGATATGCACGCATTAGAGCTAACCCGCCATCTTTAGGATCATCATTGCCTTCGCTTATTTTTTTCTTTGCCTCAATTAAATATTGGTTGACAGCTCTTCTTTGTGCTTCAACTATTTTTTCAACACGAGGTTTAAGATCGAAAAATTGTTGCGTGTTATCACTATGTCCAACCGGACCACTGATAATTAACGGTGTTCTTGCATCATCGATCAATACACTATCCACCTCATCCACCATCGCAAAATGATGTTTGCGTTGTACCATTTCATCGGGATTGTGTACCATGTTATCTCTCAGGTAATCAAAACCAAATTCGTTGTTGGTACCATAAGTAATATCCGCATTATATGCATCGCGACGCGCATCACTATTCGGTTCATGTTTATCAATACAATCAACTGTAACACCTAACCATTCGAATATCGGACCGTTCCATTCACTATCACGTTTAGCCAGGTAATCATTCACCGTTACGATGTGAACACCTTCGCCAGCCAATGCATTCAAGTAAGCAGGTAATGTACTTACCAGCGTTTTACCTTCACCGGTAGCCATTTCCGCGATCTTTCCCGAATGCAATACGGCACCACCTATCAGCTGAACATCATAGTGTACCATGTTCCAGGTAACTTGCCCGCCTCCGGCGATCCAAGTGTTGCTGTATATAGATTTATCTCCACTAATTTTAACATGCGCTTTTTTCGCAGCCAATATTCTATCTAAATCAGTAGCCGTACTTTCTAATGAAGTGTTTTCTTTAAAACGACGAGCTGTTTCTTTTACCACAGCAAAGCCTTCAGGTAATATCTCCTCTAAAATTTCTTCTATTTGTTTGTTTCTGTCTTTCTTTAAAATATCAACTTCCTGATAAATAATATCTTTTCCGTTAATATCATCTACAGGAAGATTTTCAGCAGCCAATTGTTTTTCATTGATCTTTTCATCAACGGCACTCAAATGTTGTTTTATACGCTGACGAAACTCCTGCGTTTTATTACGCAGCTCATCATTGCTTAATGATTGATATTGAGCAAAGAATTGATTAATTTTCTCTACCTGGGGACGTATCTTTTTTACATCCTTTTCGCTTTTACTGCCACCAAATACTTTTGATAAAAGACCTATCATAAATTCCTAATTGTATATATTTTATTAAATCAAACCGTTCAAATGTCAAATATGATGCTGAAATATGTTCATAGCCAAATTGACAGGAGGGCAAATGTACTAATTTAATATGTCGGATGTTCGATGTACGATGTCGGATGTTAAAAAAGCCATGTTAATTCTTTGTTTATAAAATCTAGCTGCTAAACATCGTACATCCAACGTCGTACATCGTATATAAATCCTTTATTATCAGCATTAAAAGCTGCAATAAGCAGTTTTTGCTTTTGACTTTTAACTTTTTACTTTCTCCAGCAAACCTTAACCATTTTTGCCCTACCTTTGCCAGCCAAAAGTATAGGATTCACTATTTCTAATAGATTATATGTCAGGAGCTTTAAAAGAAGTACGTAACAGGATAAAAAGTGTTCAGAGCACACAACAAATAACTAAAGCCATGAAAATGGTGAGTGCTGCCAAATTGCGCCGCGCTCAGGATGCCATTACTCAAATGCGCCCTTATGCACAAAAGCTACAGGAAATGCTGGGTAATATTGTTAGCACAAGTGATGGAGATGTAAATGTGGCACTGGCTACAGAAAGATCAGTTGAAAAAGTATTGATCATTGTTGTTACAAGCGACAGAGGTTTGTGTGGCGGCTATAACAGTAACTTGATTAAATTAGCGAAGCAAGTGATAAGCGATAAATACGCTATGCAAGAAGCTAAAGGAAATGTTCAAATATTGCCAATCGGTAAAAAAGGTTACGAGCATTTTACTAAAAACGGTTTTAAAGTAGTTGATAAATATTGGGATATTTTTACAGGCTTGAATTTTGATAAAGTGCAAACTGCAGCTCAATATGCAATGACAGCTTTTGCTACAAAAGAAGTTGATGCCGTTGAATTGATCTACAGCGAATTTAAAAATGCAGGAACGCAAATTTATGTTGATGAACAATTTTTACCTGTAAAAAAGATCCCTAAAACACAAGGTAAAAAAGCAGACTTTATTTTTGAACCGGGAAAGGATGCATTGATAGCAGAGTTGATGCCGAAAATATTGAACACGCAATTATTCAAAGCCGTATTAGATGCAAACGCAAGCGAACATGGTGCGCGTATGACAGCAATGGATAAAGCAAGTGATAATGCGAACGAATTATTGAAATCATTAAAAATTAGTTATAACCGTGCAAGACAAGCGGCCATTACTACTGAGTTAACGGAAATAGTAAGTGGTGCAGCAGCATTAAACGGATAACCAATGTGATAATGTGCTGATATGCTAATGTGCTAATTTTTAAAATTCATATTAAATCAATAATTATCTTACTGTTTATTAGCACATCAGCTAATTAGCTAATTAGCAAATTATTAAAGATGGAACTTTCACAGATAATACCTCACATTGAAGCGTTGGTTTTTGCCAGCGATAAACCTTTGACTAGTCTTGAATTAGTTGACCTGGTGAATAATGCCCTTGGTTTTATTGAAGACAAAGCTTCATTAGATCAGGTAGAATCTGCAATTGAAGGCATCTGTGAAAAATACAGCGGCGAATTTTATTCTTTTGAATTAAGAGAAAGCGGCGGCGGATGGCAGTTCCTAACAAAGAAAGAATATCATCAAACAATAGCGCAATTAAATGGCGATAAATTCCTGAAGCGATTATCAACTGCTTCGATGGAAACCTTATCTATCATTGCATACAAGCAACCTATCACTAAAAGTGAGATCGAAGCGATACGCGGCGTGAATTGTGATTATGCCGTTCAGAAATTATTAGAAAAAGATCTTGTGGTAATTGCTGGTAGAAATGAAGAAGCAGTTGGCAAACCATTGATATATGCAACTTCTAAATCTTTCATGGATTATTTTGGTATCAACAGCGCGTCTGATCTACCTAAGATAAATGAAGTGCTGATGGAAGAATTAGTCAAGGCCACCGTGGTTCATCCTGAAGAAGAATCACAAATAGCAATCGCAGAAGAAACTGAAATTACATTAGCTGTAACTGAAGAAGGTGAAATAGTGGAGAATGATACTACAGAAAGTAAGGACGGTTTTTCAGAATCATAAATTATTAGAATAATATTTTAATAAGGTATGAGAAATGTTTTCATACCTTTTTTTATAACTTTTTTATAACCGATTGATCAAACAAAATAAAAGATCAGTCAAACAATTAAAACAATGACACAGGTATTAACCCCACAACAATTAGTTGACATCGCCAATGAATTTGGCACACCGGTTTATGTATATCATGCAGAAAGAATAGCAGAACAATACAACAAATTAAAGAATGCTTTTGAAGGATGCAATGCACGTTTTTTTTATGCCTGTAAAAGCTTAACCAATATTAATATCCTTAAATGGATGCACGAAATAGGCGCTAATCTTGATTGCGTAAGCGTAAACGAAGTGCAATTAGGATTGAGAGCGGGCTTTCAACCAAAACAAATTTTGTACACGCCTAACTGTGTAGATTTTGAAGAAATTGAGGAAGCAAAAAATCTGGGTGTAAATATCAATATTGATAACATTTCTATTCTTGAACAGTTTGGAACCCGCTTTGGCAATAGTTATCCGGTTTGTATTCGTTTGAACCCGCATATTATGGCGGGTGGAAATTATAAAATTTCAACAGGGCATATCGATAGCAAATTCGGCATCTCTATTCATCAAATGAGACATATCGAACGTGTTGTAAAATCAACCAAATTACATGTTACCGGCATACACATGCATACAGGTAGCGAGATCAAAGATGTAAATGTTTTTTTACAAGGATTAGAAGTGATGTTTGAAATGGCTAAACATTTCCCTGATCTTGAATTTATTGATTTAGGTAGCGGATTTAAAGTTCCCTACCAGGCAGGAGATGTTGAGACAGATGTAAATCTTTTGGGTAAAAAATTATCAGAAGCTTTTAAAACACACGAACAGGAAACGGGCAGAAAATTAGAAGTATGGTTTGAGCCGGGAAAATATTTAGTGAGCGAGTGTGGCTACTTTGTTGTAAAAACAAATGTGATCAAACAAACAACTGCTACAGTTTTTGTTGGTGTGAACAGTGGTTTCAATCATTTGATCCGTCCGATGTTTTATGATGCTTTTCATAGAATTGAGAATATTACTAACACAACTGGTGCAGAAAGAATATATACTGTAGTTGGTAATATTTGTGAAACGGATACGTTTGCATGGGACAGGCAATTAACTGAAGTTAAAGAAGGAGATTTTCTTGTTTTCTATAATGCAGGTGCTTATGGTTTTGAAATGTCTTCTAACTTTAATTCTCGTTTAAAACCTGCTGAGGTTTTGGTTAAAAATGGTGAGGCTAAATTAATTCGCAGACGAGATGTTTTTGAGGATTTGTTGCGTAATCAGATTATTCTATAATAATATTTTAAAGGGTTCCGATTTTCGTCGGAACCCTTTAATTTTAATCTCCTAATCATTATCACTAAATACCAATGTTTACTACCACAACTTATTTTATCAAAGCACAAACTCCAGGTATAAACGTACACAAGCTATTAGATTTATATAAAAGAGAATTGAACACACAAGGCATAAAAAATATTACTGAAGACGGGAATGTGCTTTATTTTGTTAACGATGATTCTGAAATATTATTTAACCGGTTTGATAGAAGATTTTCTGATTTTTCAGAAGGCAAAATTGGAATAGAAGATAATGATACAGAATTTCTTGCTTACATGGAAGCTACACCTACAAACTTCATGAGCGGGCTTACTGCAAAAGTTTCTTTTCCTGTCTATTTTACTGCCTTAAGAAATGATATTGAACGAGAGTTGCAAGGGCTTTAATTTTTTACTATAATAATATTTTTAAAGGGTTACGTTTCAACGGCCTGCCTTTTCTTTTAGGTCATTTTATTCTTTTGCTCCACCATTGGAGTTCTGCTGGTCAAATTCTTTTAATCGCTCATAGCCGCTGGGCTGCGTTCCTGCTCCAGCACTACTTTGGCCACTGACAAAACATGCTCCGCATGATTTTGTCTGCTGCGCTTCGCTCGCACCGTAGCCAAAGAAGCGCTTCCTCAGGAACTGGTAGAGTGGGCGCCTGCTGGTTTATGAGTCTTATTTTATTTCAATCAATAAATCAAACAATCCCAACAATTCAAATTAGTAAAAAGGCCATAAGAATCTGAAGCAATCAACCTAAATTAATCTTCCACATTCCCAATCTCCATCAGTAACTGCATAAGCCGCCTCTTTGGGAATGGTGCAAGCGCATCGAGCAGAAAAAATAGTGCGCAGCACTTTTTTTCAATTGCCAAAGGAGCGGCGTTGCGGTTACGATGACCACGCCGGCATGAGGCGAAAACCATGCATAATTAATAACTCAAAAATATTTAACAGAATCAACACTAATCTGTATCTTAATCCTCGCAAAAAAGACATTTGCCTACCTTAACAAACAACTACTAACTACCAAACTTTACGCATATGAAATCCAGTTTCGACTCTATCCTAAAAAAAATCAACATTGTTTTTTTATTTACCATTGTATGTACAATAGTATTATCATCTTGCCACACAAAAAAGAAATGGCTAAGCGTTGATCCTGCATATAGCAAATACATTAATGCTTATACTTCGGGTGTTATTTCAAAAACAGCTTCTATAAAAATCGAACTGGCGGATGATGTTCCTACAACACACGCGGTTGGAGATATTGTTGATAATTCATTGTTTGATTTCTCACCTTCGGTAAAAGGTAAAGCAACATGGGTTGATGCAAGAACAATAGAATTCAAACCGGAAAAGAATTTGGATGCAGATCAATTATATGAAGTATCATTTAAGTTAGGAGATATTACTAAAGTACCTGCAGACTTTGCAACATTTAATTTTAACGTACAAACTTTAAAGCCCGCTTTTAAAGTAACTGATTACGGTTTGCGCAGTACAGGTGCAAAAGATAAAATGATTTTACTAGGACAGATTGAAACTGCCGATATAGAAGCATCAGCAACAGTTGAACAATTATTAGTTGCTATGCAGGATGGCCAGAATTTAAAAATAAGCTGGCAACATAATGAAAGTACAAAGCTTCACAATTTTACTGTCGAAGGAATTACGAGAGGTGATAATGCTTCTACTGTTTCATTGAGCTGGGATGGCAAGCCATTAAATGTTTCTATCGCAGATAAAAAAGATTTTGAAATTCCTGCTGTTGGTGATTTTAAAGTGATGAATGTTATGGCGATGAATGACGTGCAACAATATGCATCCGTACAATTTAGCGATCCTTTACTTGTAGGACAAGAACTAACAGGCTTGCTAGGCATCAGCGATCAATCGGATATAACCTACACTATCAACGGTAGTGAAGTAAAGATCTATACAGGAGATAAGCTAGATGGAAATTTTACGGTAAATGTAAATGCCGGCATAAAAAATATTTGGGGCGCTGCATTGAGTCAGGCATTTACAGCCAGTATCTTTTTTGAGAACAGAATGCCATCTGTAAAAATTCAGGGAAGAGGAAATATTCTTCCTAACTCGGGTAAATTATTATTGCCTTTTGAAGCTATTAATTTAAAAGCCGTTGATATCAGTATTATTCAGATCTACGAAAATGATATCCCGCAATTCTTACAAAGCAATGATCTTAGTGGTGATGACGATCTGCGCCGCGTAGCAAAACCAATTGTTGAAAAAACATTGCGATTGGATGATGATAAAACTTTGGATCTTCATAAGAAACAACATTTCTCTTTAGACATTGATAAGTTTTTAAAAACACAGCCGGGCGCCATTTATCGTATTGTTGTTGGATTCAGGCCCGAGTATTCTTTATATACTTGTCATTCTGCAGATTCTACTGCAGGGAATAATACAGATGAAGTTGATGGAGAAGACGATGAATCCTCTAGCTCAAACGGTTCAGGCTTAGATGACAATGATGATTTTTGGACCCGTTATAACAACGCCTACCCTTACGGATATGACTGGGATCATAAAGATGATCCATGCTACAAATCTTATTATAACAAAGATCGTTGGGCAGTAAGAAATATTTTAGCTTCTAATATTGGGTTGACTGCAAAACGCGGTGCTAATAATTCTTTCCAGGTGGCAGTATCTGATATTATTTCAACAGAACCTATGAGTGGGGTTGATCTTGAAGTGCTGGATTACCAGCAACAAGTGATCGGAAAAGCAACAAGTGATAACGATGGTTTCGCAACTTTCAATTTAAAAGAAAAACCTTTTTTACTGGTTGCGCAAAAAGCAACAGAGAAAGGTTATTTAAAATTAGATGATGGAAGCACACTGCCGTTAAGTCGCTTTGATGTTGGTGGCGATGAAATAGTAAACGGAATTAAAGGTTTCATTTTTGGCGAACGTGGTGTATGGCGCCCGGGAGATTCTTTATTTATTAATTGCATTGTTGAAGACAAAGAAAATAAATTACCAAGTGATATTCCGGTTGATTTTAATTTGTACAATCCTGCAGGACAATTGTACAAACACATTGTACAGCATAATGCTAACGATGGTTTCAATATTTTTAAAACAACAACAGATCAGGACGCTCCTACAGGAAACTGGCAAGTGAAAATAAAAGCTGGTGGTGCTACTTTTGAAAAAACAATCAAGATAGAAACCATTATGCCAAACCGATTAAAGATCGATCTGAATTTTGGCGATTCTATGTTAGAAAAAAATTCTGCTTCGACAGGCACCTTATCTTCTAAATGGTTATTCGGTACGCCTGCAAAAAATCTGAAAGCAAAAATCGATGTGTCGCTATATGCAACAACAACGAAGTTCAAAGGATTTGACGGATATAGTTTTGATAATCCAACAGGCACCTACTCTACTCAAAGCAAAACAATGTTTGATGGCACATTGGATGCGGATGGTAACGCAACTATAAAACCTGATTTTGCTATTGATGATAATGCACCGGGAATGTTAAGTGCCAATATGTTGGTAAAAGTATTTGAACCAGGCGGCGCATTTAGTATTGATAATGTTATACTTCCTTATAGTCCGTATGATAGTTATGCCGGTATAAAAATGCCTGAGGGCGATAAAACATGGGGCTTCCTGTTAACAAATCACACACACACGGCACAAATTGTTGATGTTGATAGCAAAGGACAATTAGTGCAAGGCAACACTGATATTGAAGTACAGTTTTATAAAATCCAATGGCGCTGGTGGTGGGATAATAGCGGTGAAAGCTTAAACAACTTTACGCAGGATCAGTACAATAAATTAATCAGAAAAGAAACGCTTCAACTAAGAGATGGAAAATGCGAATGGGATTTTAGAGTTGATGATAATCAATGGGGGAGATATTTAGTGTTGGTGAAAGATCTGAAAAGTGGCCATACAAGCGGACAGGTTGTCTACATTGATTCTCCGGGTTGGCAAAGCAGAGATAATACGGATGATCCTACGGCTGCATCAATGTTATCATTCACATCAGACAAACAAAAATATAATGTTGGCGATGAAGTAACACTAACAATCCCAAGTAGTAAAGGTGGCAGAGGATTGATAAGTATTGAATCAGGAACCAAGATTGTAAAAACATTTTGGGTTGAAACTACACAGGGACAAACAGTAGTGAAATTTACAGCAGATAAAAATATGTCACCCAACGTTTATGTAAATGTAAGTTTATTGCAACCTCACGCGCAAACACTCAATGATCTTCCAATAAGAATGTATGGCGTGATACCAATTTTTGTAGAAGATAAAAACACTATTCTCAATCCTGTCATCAATATGCCAGGTTCAATTAGACCTGAACAGCAGTCATCCATTACCGTTAGTGAGAAAGATGGTAAAGCAATGACATATTGTATTGCGATAGTGGATGAAGGCTTATTGGATCTGACAAGATTCAAAACACCGGATCCGCATAATTATTTTTATGCCCGTGAAGCATTGGGTGTTAAAAGTTGGGATCTGTATGATTTTGTAATTGGTGCCTGGGGCGGCGACTTGGACAGGATCTTAACAATAGGCGGAGATCAGGATGCAGGACCCGCAAAACAAAAAAAGGCCAATCGTTTCAAACCGGTAGTTCAATACCTTGGGCCATTTCATTTAGATGAAGGCGAAAGTCAGACACACAATTTTACTTTACCACAATACATCGGCTCCGTAAGAGCGATGGTTGTAGCCGCCGATCATGGCAGTTATGGCAATGCAGAAAAAACTGTGGCAGTCAAAAAACCTTTAATGATATTGGCAACAATGCCAAGAATACTAGGTCCTACGGAAAGGATCAAATTACCTGTAACGGTTTTTGCCATGGAAAAGAATGTGAGAGATGTTACCATTACATTGCAGTCAAATCCGTTTTTAGAAGTTGTCGGTTCCCCTACTCAAACTGTAAGTTTTTCGGAAGTCGGCGAACAGCAGGTTTATTTTAATGTTAATGTGAAACAGAATATTGGCATCGGTAAAGTAAAAGTTACGGCAACAAGCGGTAATGAAAAAGCTGATTGCGATATTGAATTGGATATCCGCAATCCAAACCCTCCTGTTACAAGTGTTAGTCAAAAATTATTAGCAGCTAACGAACAATGGAACACTGTTGTTGCTCCCATCGGCGTTGCTGCAACAAGTAAAGCTACATTGGAAATATCGAGCGTACCACCAATGAATCTTGAAAAGAGACTGGATTATTTAATTGAATATCCTTACGGTTGTATCGAGCAAACAACATCTGCGATATTCCCTCAATTGGTATTGAATCAATTAACTGATTTGGATGATTACAGAAAATCATTGATTGACAGAAATATTAAATCAGGCATTTCCAGGATACAAAACTTTCAACGCAATGATGGCGGATTTAGTTACTGGCCGGGAGAAGGAGAAAGCGACGAATGGGGAACAAATTACGCCGGTCATTTTTTGATTGAAGCGCAGGCAAGAGGTTATAACGTAAGTGAATCCATGATGCAGCAATGGAAAATGTATCAACGCAATAAAGCAAACGGATGGGCTCCTTCAACAACAAATTTTTATGGCGGCGATCTTACACAATCATATCGTTTATTTCTATTGGCTCTGGCTAAGGCTCCGGAGCTTGGTGCAATGAACCGTTTGAAAGAATTCAAATATCTTTCTCCTGAAGCTAAATGGAGATTGGCTGCAGCTTATAAATTAGTTGGTCAGGATAATGTAGCATTGAATCTTATCAGTGGTTTACCAACAACGTTTACACAGCGTTCTTCGCCAGGCTATACGTATGGTTCTGATTTGCGTGACCAGGCAATGGTTTTGGAAACACTAACATTATTGGGCAGACGAACACAAGCTGCAGATATGGTAAGCACGATCGCGACTAAATTATCAGAGGATGATTGGTACAGTACACAAACAACTGCATACTCATTAATAGCGATCGCAGAATATTGTGGAAAAAATCCATCAGGATCAAAAATTATTGTGAGTGAAAATATTAATGGCAAAATAGTTAACATTAATTCATCATCTTACTTTTCGCAAACTCCTGTTGATATAAAAAATGGTAACGCCAATCTTACGATAAGCAACAAGGGTAATAATAATTTATATGTACGATTGATAACACAGGGACAACCTTTGGCAGGAAGCGATCTTCATGTAAATAACAATCCTGCTGTTTTAGCAATGAGCGTTAGTTATGTGTCACAAAACGGAAATCCTATTGATGTTAGTTCATTAACTCAGGGAACAGATTTTATTGCAAAAGTAACTATCAAAAATACTGGCAAGCGTGATTATACACAAATGGCACTATCACAGATATTCCCAAGCGGATGGGAAATATTGAATACGAGAATGATGGATGTAGAAGGAAGTTTTCAATCGTCTCCTTCCGATTACCAGGATATTCGCGATGACAGGATATATACCTATTTCAATATTGATCAGAATAAAACACTTACTTATTATGTGCAATTAAATGCATCTTATTTAGGCCATTATTTTTTACCGGGTACTTTCTGCGAAGCGATGTATGATAATTCTATCACTGCGGGTATTAATGGCAGATGTATTGATGTCGTTACTCAATAATTAAGAATTAATAATTTGGAAAGACTGTCTAAATTTAATAGGCAGTCTTTTATCTTAAATAAAAAGTGATATGACTTATAAACTTACAGCCTTATTAACTTTAATGATCATTGTAAAATTATCATATGGTCAAACTTGCTCCCACAATGATCTTTCAACAAAATTTGATTTCAGAACAACTTTTCGAAGATTAAAATCAATAACGACTGGTTACGATTCTTGCATTATTTCAATTAATATAGTTGATAAATTAACAAAAAAACATACTCAAACGATTACACTAATCCCATCAGCTGATGGAGATATTTTTTCTGATGGTGATGGTTGCAATTCAGTTAGGTCATACACTACTGGGAAAAATGTGAATGCACAATCAACAGACGGTGACTATGGAGTATTTATAATAGCTGACTTTAACTTTGATTCGAAAGAAGATATTGCAGTAAAAAATGACGTGGGTGGAAATTCAGGACCAACATATACTTATTATATCCAAAATAAAAACGGGCAATTTTTAATTGATAGCTATCTGACTGATAATATGGAATTCTTTCCGACATTTTTTAATAAAAAGAAAAGGACATTAACAACAGTTGTCTTTGCTGATGTTGCACATTTAGGTGAAACAACATTTAAATTGAATACATTAAATAATAGCTGTATCAAAACAGGTCATAGATTTCTAGAAATGAAGGACAAATGAGCTTTTTCACATACATGTCAACTAAAATAAACAACCTCAAACGCAGTACTAAAATTGTGTTAGGGATTTTATTGCTTCTGCTCATTTGGTTTTATTTTTCATTGCCCACAAAATTATTTAATGCGCCTACCAGTTATGTTATTGAAGACAGAGACGGCACTTTATTAGATGCATCTATAGCTACAGACGGACAATGGCGATTTCCTTACAACGATAATGTGCCAGATAAATTTATCAAGTGTATTACCACTTTTGAAGATAAAAGATTTTATACCCATCCCGGCGTTGACATTATTGCACTAGGAAGAGCAATCGAAAAAGACATCAAACATAAAAGTGTTGTACAAGGAGGTAGCACACTAACGATGCAAGTTATACGCCTGAGCAGAAATAAAGCAAAAAGAAATATCTGGCAAAAATTAATTGAAAGTTTTGAAGCCGTAAGATTAGAATGTTCTTATTCTAAAAAAAGTATCATGGCAATGTACACATCGTATGCGCCTTTTGGAAGTAATACGGTTGGACTGGATGCTGCATCCTGGAGATATTTTGGAAGAAGCTCCAATAAATTAAGCTGGGGGGAAATGGCCGCTCTGGCTGTTCTGCCAAATGCTCCAGCATTAGTACATCCCGGAAAAAACAGAGATATATTATTAAAGAAAAGAAATGAATTACTTGATAAATTAGTTACCAATAAAACGATAGATCAAACGACTTGCGATCTTGCAAAACTTGAGCCATTGCCGGGAGAGCCATTACCGTTACCTCAATATGCTCCACATTTATTACAACGTTTTAAAGAGGACCTAAAAAAAGAAGATTCATCCGCTGTAACAAAAATAAAAACAACGATCGATCTTGAATTGCAGAAAAATGTGATTGATATTTTAAATCAGTATCATAATGTCTTGAAAGGAAATGGTATCAATAATACATGTGCATTGGTATTGGATGTTGAAACAGGAAATACATTGGCATATGTAGGTAATGTTTATGATACACAAAACCCTGATCTGGAAAGTGATGTTGATGTGATAAAAGCACCAAGAAGTCCGGGTAGTACTTTAAAACCAATGTTGTATGCAGCCATGCTGACAGACGGATTGATTTTGCCCAATTCCATCATCCCCGATATTCCAACACAGATTGGAGGTTATGCACCTAAGAATTTTGACCTGAGTTATGATGGTGCAGTGCCAGCATCACAGGCATTAGCACGTTCATTAAATATTCCTGCCGTAAAATTGTTACAGCAATATAAGTACCAGCGTTTTTACGATGTACTGCAACAATGCGGCATAACGACTTTAGATAAACCTGCAGATAACTATGGCTTATCATTAATATTAGGTGGCTGCGAAGTTAAGATGTGGGATATGGCTGGCATTTATGCAAGTATGGCAAGAACAGTAAATCATCAAAGTAAAAACAAAGGCATTGCTATGTCAGATGATTTCCATCCACCAAATTATAGAATTGAAAAAACAAATTCTAAAATTCAACATCCAAATACAGCGCTTAATTTTTTCGATGCCACGTCAATTTGGTTCACCTTTCAGGCAATGCAGGAAGTTATGCGTCCCGGCGAAGAGGGTTTATGGCAACAGTTTAATTCATCACAAAAAATTGCATGGAAAACAGGCACCAGCTTTGGTTTTAGAGATGGTTGGGCAATTGGCATAACACCTAAATATGTTGTAGCGGTTTGGGTGGGGAATACTGACGGTGAAGGTAGACCAGGATTGATAGGTGTGCAAACTGCTGCTCCAATTATGTTTGATATTTTCAGACAATTACCTGCATCTTCCTGGTTCAGATCGCCCGAAAATAATTTTGCATTTATTCCCGTTTGCAGAGAAAGTGGCTATCGCGCCAATATTGATTGTCCGGATGTTGACACAATAATGGTTTCAGTAAACGGATACAAGGCACCGTTATGTAATTATCATAAAATGATCCATTTAGATCCAACGGGTAATTATCAGGTAAATGAAAATTGTGAATCGCCTTCTAAAATGATCAACAAAAGCTGGTATGTTTTAACGCCATCGATGGAATGGTATTACAAACAAAAAAATCACGATTATAAATCTCTGCCTCCGTTCCGTTCTGATTGTACTTTTTCAGAAACAGGTAAACAAATGGATCTCATTTATCCGCAAGCCAATGCAAAAATTTATGTGCCAATTGAAATAAATGGAGAAAGAGGAAAAACCGTTTTTACCGCTGCGCATAGAAAAGCTTCTACAAAAATATTCTGGAGCCTGGATGATGAATATATTACGACCACTACCAATTTTCATCAAATTGCCATAAGTCCAACGCCAGGTAAGCATATTATCACTTTGGTTGATGAGAACGGGGAATCAATTTCCCGTGAATTTGAGATACTGGAGAGTACTAAATAAGTTAGATTTTTGCATCACTTTCCCCCAATTTTTCAACAAAGAGTCAATGAAATTTTATCTGCCGAAATTTTCGTTGTACCTTTACATGACCGCACGGATTTTTTTCTATTCTTCCCGAGTATGTGAGTTCCGCTGGTCATTAATATCGGGTTAAAATTAATTAACAAGATTTTTTTTCGGATTGCCTGTCTAATCGTTGATGTTTAAACAACGACGGTGGCAGATTTTGTTTTTTATTTTTCTACCGAAGGTTATAAAACAGAAATTTTAAACTTATCTATTATGGCTAAATATATTTTTGTTACCGGTGGCGTTACCTCTTCGTTAGGTAAGGGTATTATTGCCGCATCTCTCGCTAAATTATTACAGGCAAGAGGCTTAAGAGTTACCATTCAAAAGTTAGACCCTTACATTAATGTGGATCCGGGAACATTAAACCCTTACGAACATGGCGAATGTTTTGTAACGGAAGATGGTGCAGAAACGGATCTTGATCTTGGCCACTACGAAAGATTTTTAAACATATTTACTTCTCAGGCTAATAATGTAACTACCGGACGAATTTATCAAACCGTAATTAACAGGGAAAGAGAAGGTGCTTATTTAGGTAAGACAGTTCAGGTTATTCCACATATAACAGATGAGATCAAACGCAGAATATTAGCTATTGGCGAAACTGGTGAATACGATATCGTATTGACTGAAATAGGTGGCACTGTTGGTGATATTGAAGGACTTCCTTTTATAGAAGCAGTACGTCAATTACAATGGGAAATGGCTGAAGAGGATTGTCTGGTAGTACATTTAACATTGATCCCTTATTTAAAAGCGGCTAACGAATTAAAAACAAAACCAACGCAACATAGTGTAAAACTGATGAGCGAAAATGGTATACATCCTGATATTATTGTTTGCAGAACTGAAAGACCTTTAAATACAGAGCTTAGAAGAAAGATCGCACAATTCTGTAACGTAAAGCCTGAAGCCGTAATTGAAGCTATGGACGCCAGCAGTATTTACAGGGTTCCTATCAAAATGTTACAGGAAAATCTGGACATCATCGTTCTGAAAAAATTACAGATCAATGGATATGCTGCACCTGAGTTGACGAAATGGAAAGAGTTTTTAGAAAAATTAAAACATCCGACCTCTAAAGTAAGCATCGGTCTTATTGGTAAGTATATTGAATTACAAGATGCTTATAAATCAATATTAGAATCTTTTGTACACGCTGGCGCGATGAATGAATGCAAAGTACAAATAGTAAATATTCATAGCGAACATATTACGGACCAGAATGTAGCAGAAAAATTATCCGGATTAGATGGTTTATTGGTCGCACCTGGTTTTGGTATGCGCGGCGTGGAAGGAAAAATAACTGCTGTAAAATATGCCAGAGAAAATAAGCTGCCATTTTTCGGTATTTGCTTGGGTATGCAAATGGCTGTTATTGAATATGCAAGAAATGTATTGGGATTAAAAGATGCCCATTCAACAGAAATGGATGCAGATACTAAAAATCCTGTTATTGACTTGATGGAAGAACAGAAAAAAGTAACGATAAAAGGTGGTACAATGCGTTTGGGCGCATATCCATGTACTTTAAAAGAAGGTACCTTGGCATATAATATATATGGACACTCTCCTATCAGCGAAAGACACCGTCACCGTTGGGAATTCAATAATAAATACCTGGAGCAATTTGAAAAAGCCGGCATGATTGCTAGCGGTAAAAACCCCGGTACAGGCTTGGTTGAAGTAGTAGAATTGCCTAATCATCCTTTCTTTATAGGTGTACAATACCATCCTGAACTAAAAAGTACAGTAGAAAATCCACAACCTATTTTTGTAAATTTTATCAAAGCGGCTAAAGAATTTGCAGAGCAAAAGAATAAAGTAAAAACAGGTGTTTTACAAAACGAAGTAATCTAAAAAGTTACAATGTCGGATGTACGATGTAAAAAGAATCTTAAGCATCATACATCCGACACTTTATATTTATATTAACAGTCCCTTATAAATTGAGAGTTAACATTGCCTCTATATAACTCAGCTATTCTCGTATATTTGCAACCTATTAACAAAGAGGATTTTAATCAAATAAATTACGGCAATGAAGAAAATACTTTCTAGTCTATTTTTCCTTACGATCTTAATAAGCTCAGTTTCTGCACAAGGCAAAAATGATCCCGATGCTAAAAAACTATTAGATGCAGTCACTACAAAATTTAAAAGTTTTAAATCTGTACAAGCAAAATTCACACTCAAAATAGAAAATGCTGTGGGAAAAGTTTTAGGTTCTAAAACAGGTATGGTGTATATGAAAGGCTTAAAATACAGGATCGATATTACAGGACAAAATATTTACTGCGATGGTGTGAATGTGTCTACCTATGACCCTTCATCTAAAGAGCTTACTGTTACAAAAGTAGACCCATCAAGCAATACGCTCACTCCACAAAAAATATTTACCGATTTTTATGATAAAGATTTTCTATACAAATTAAATGATGATCAGGTTATTGCGGGAAAAACAATTCAGGAAGTTGAACTAACTCCTACGGATAAAACCAAAACTTTCTTTAAAGTATTGGTTGACGTAGATAAAACTAGCCGAATAATCGTTAGCACAAAAATATTCGAAAAAACAGGTGAAAGATACACTTATTCACTTAGTAATATGAATACAACTACACTCGTACCTGACAATATATTTGTATTTGACGAGAAAAAATATCCTGATACAGAAGTGGTGGATTTAAGGTAATACCCCCCTGCCCCCTAAAGGGGAGATTGAGAAGTTAAATATATTTCAAAGATTTTTTTAATGGTAGAGTTCAACTCTGCCATTTTTATTTATGCATATATCATTAAAGCGAAGATTAATTGAAACTCAGTGAACTACTCAATCTCCCCTTTAGGGGGGCAGGGGGTACTCCACCGATACGTTTTTATATCAAATCCTGCTAGATCCAAAACCCTGTCTACAACAGTCGCAGCTAATTCTTCGAACGTAATTGGTTTACTGTAAAAAGATGGCGTTGCAGGACAAATGATTCCGCCTGCAAGTGTGATAGTTTCCATGTTTTTTATGTGAATGAGATTATAGGGCGTTTCTCTTACCACACAAATTAATTTTCGTCTTTCTTTTAATACTACATCTGCTGCTCTCGTGATTAAATCATTACTAATTCCCGAAGCTATTCTACCCAATGTACCTACACTGCACGGAATAATTATCATTGTGTTGTATTGCCCTGACCCTGAAGCAAATGGTGCGTTAAAATCCTGTTGGTTATAAAATTTTACGGGATAATTTTCATAGTTTTTATTGTCTAATTCCGTTTGCCATACTTGTTTGGCATTTTCCGTTAAAACGACGGAAAGTTCACTCCACTGGCTCTTTATCCCAATCAATTTATCTAATAATACCTTCGGATAAATAGACCCGCTTGCCCCGGTTATTGCTACAACAATTTTATGCATTAATTTGTACTTAAATTAAGTGTCTAAGCTACTAAACAATTGTTGTATGAAAAAGATTGCAGGTTTATTTATTCTGGTATTATTAGTTATAATTACATGGTCATTTATGGCTTCTCCTAAAGAGAACAAAGTACACTGGCTAACTATTGCAGAAGCGCAAAAAGCCTATAAAAATGATCCTAAGCCGATTTTAATAGATGTATATACCAGCTGGTGCGGATGGTGCAAAGTAATGGATAAAGACACTTATTCTAGCGACAGTGTTGCTAATTACATTAACCAACACTATTACGCAGTAAGATTGGATGCAGAAATAAAAGATACTATTGAATGGAGAGGACAAAGATTTGGCTACAAAGCCGAATATAAAGCCAATGAATTTGCCGCATATTTATTAAATGGACAAATGAGTTATCCTACAACAGTTTTTTTTGCGGATATTAATACGCAACCCGCTGCACTGGCGGGTTATTTAAAGCCTGCTAATTTTGAAGCACCTCTAAAATATTTTGGCTATGGCGTTTATAAAACACAAACTTTTGTAGATTACATGAAAACATTTTCGGCTAAATGGTAATCTGCTACAACCACTAAACTGATATTTTCGCTTTTATGAAAACCATATTACTTATTTTATTTAGCTCTTTTATATTTTCATCCAGTGGTTGGCTAACCAACTTTAATGAAGCTACCAAAACAGCAACGGAGAAGCACCAATTAATATTATTAAATTTTTCAGGATCTGATTGGTGCGGTCCATGTATTCGTTTACGCAAAGAAGTTTTTGAATCAAATACATTTATCGCATTCGCTGATTCAAGTCTTGTGTTAATAAATGCTGATTTCCCAAGAAATAAGAAAGACAAATTAAGCAACGATCAGCAACAACAAAATAACTCGTTAGCTGATAAATATAATCCTGATGGTAAATTTCCTTTTACATTATTATTGACTGCAGACGGCAAAATATTAAAAGAATGGGATGGATTCCCTAATATAAAACCTGCAGATTTTGTTGCAGCGATAAAATCTGTTTGCGATGCAAATAAATAAAAATGCAACCTCTGCATCAATACTTCATAAAAAAGTGCTGCGCTTGATGGGTAATCGCTTTGAAATAAGCGTGCTATCCGATAACGAACAATGGGCAGCTAAATGCATTGCTGCTGCTATAACAGAGATCAGTCGCATTGAAAAATTATTGACTACTTATAATGAAGACAGCCAAACAAATAGAATAAATAACAACGCGGGAATTGCTCCCGTAAAAGTTGATAAAGAAGTATTTGATTTAATAGAACGTTCATTAAAAATATCCTCTCTAACGCAGGGAGCTTTCGATATCTCTTATGGTTCCATAGATAAACGTTTATGGAACTTTGATAAAGAGATGACATCATTACCGGATGAAAAGACCGCCAAACAATTAGTACGACTGATCAATTACAAAAACATACTGCTGGATAAAGATAATTGCACCGTCTTTTTAAAAGAGAAAGGAATGCGTATTGGATTCGGTGGAATAGGAAAAGGATACGCTGCTGAAAAAGCAAAACATCTTTTAAAAGAAATAGGCGTACAAAGCGGTATTGTTAATGCGGCCGGAGATCTTACAACATGGGGCCTGCAAGCAAATGGAAAACCATGGACAATCGGTATTGCTAATCCCGAATCTAAACAACATTCTTTTTCTTCACTCAACATAACTAACATGGCTGTTGCCACTTCAGGCAATTATGAAAAATTTGTTGTTATCAATGGTAAAAAATATTCTCATACTATCGATCCTAAAACCGGACTACCTGTAAGCGGAATTAAAAGTGTAACCATCATCAACCCAAATGCAGAAATTGCAGATGCAATGGCTACCCCCGTAATGATCATGGGAATTAAAGTAGGATTGGATATGGTAAACCAAATAAAAGGATTAGCCTGTTTAATTATTGACGATCAAAATAAAATTTACACCTCCAAAAATATTAAATTAACATCATGATATTATTAAAGAGAATGCGCATACCCATTACTGTTATAACAACTACTTTAATGATTTATTCCTGCACGCCGGTGAAAGAATACCAAAAATCAAGATTGAATGATGGAGAAATGGAACTCTCATCTCGCCAGGTGCAAAAGACTGAACAAAATTTCCAATCTTATCGCGAGGGCGCATCAGGAGCCAACGGAGGAAAAACAGGCGGAGGCTGTGGTTGTAATTAAAGTAGCAAGTCGAAAGATGTAAGTATCAAGACTATATTCCTGATACTTGATACAAACATCTTACTACTAAAAAGAAAACTATGAAGAAAATTTGTTTAGTTGTTGTTGGATTATATATACACTTGTTTGCTGCTTTTTCACAAACAATAGATTCTGCGAATTACAAAAGCAGAAAACTTAAAATTGAAGAAGTAAATTTTGTATCAAGTTACTACCATCAGGATGGAGATAATTCTGCTGTGCTAGGAGGTATTGGAACAGAAAAACTGAGTGATTATGCTAATAATTTTGAAGTCAAATTAAATAATTATGATAAGCGGATGCGGGAACACGAGTGGGATCTAAACATTGGCATAGATTATTACACATCAGCTTCTTCCGACAGTATTGATCCGCATACCGTTTCATCTCCTTCGTCCAGAGACCTTCGTTTTTACCCATCTCTTGCACATGTCATTACTAATGAAGACAAAGGCATAACTGCGGCATTCACGGGATATTTTTCTATTGAAAGTGATTACGAATCTTATGGATTAAGCGGTAGTATTTCTAAAACATCAAAAGATAAAAGTCGAGAGTTTACAACAAAAGCTCAAGCGTATTTAGATAGAGTGAAAATTATTTTACCAATAGAATTCAGAACACTTCAAACAGGCGGATTATATGGAGCTCCTAATGAACATGACTACCCCTGGAAACCTCGAGATTCTTACAGCACTTCATTTACATTATCGCAAATTATTAATCAGCGGTTCCAATTAATGGGATTGTTAGATTTCGTTTATCAGGATGGATTTTTAAGTCTGCCTTTTCATCGGGTTTATTTTAAAGATGGTTCAGAAAAAACTGAATTACTTCCTTCCTCACGCTTTAAAGTTCCGATAGGCATACGTGCTAATTATTTTTTAGGCGACCGATTTATTATCAGAGCTTATTATCGTTATTACAGAGATGATTGGGGTATTATTGCACATACTGCTGATATTGAAACGCCGATAAAAATAACGCCATTCTTTTCTATCAGTCCGTTTTACAGATTTTATACACAGACCGCAATAAAATATTTTGCGCCATATATGGCACATCTACCTACGGATGAATATTATTCCAGTAATTACGACTTATCTTCTTTTAACAGCCATTTTTTTGGAATAGGCTTTCGTACTATGCCACCGAAAGGTGTATTTGGTATACGACAAATAAATATGCTTGAATTAAGATATGGTCATTATATAACAACCAATACCCTATATTCTAATGTTATTAGTTTGAATGTAAGGTTTAAATAACCTACAAAAAGACTTGGATTTACGCTAAGTAAAATTTTCGTTAAACTAAAAAAAACAATATTATGAAAGTAAAAATGATGTAAATTGTTATAAATATTTTTAACACTAAAACTTATTGTATGAAAAAAGTAATCTTAGCGATTGTTATGGTACTTGGAGTTGCCGGTTTCGCAATGGCTCAAAGTCCATCAAATGCAGCTAACCCTCCGGGACCACATCATCATCACCATCATCATCATTATCATCCGCACCACAGATAAAATAAATAATTTTACTTTGTAGGATAAATAAAGCCTGTAGCTAAAAACTACAGGCTTTTTATTTAAAATAGAAGATCTTGATCTCATCCAAATATTTCATTCAGCAATCCTGCCAAATGTATTCCGCCCTTTAATAACTGGTTGTTCACAATGGCAATATGATCGTAGTTATAACGGTAACTTAGTTTCTGTTCGTTCTGATCTATCTCACTATATAATTTTTCTGCTATCTGGTTTGATTCATACAACCATTCGCTGATTGGCTCTTTCTGCCAGACTTGTCTTTGATTGGCTGTTGAGTAATTAATAGCATTGGTATATTCGGTATAACTCAATTGTTGAAAATCTATTAATTTATCATCCCACACTGCATGTAAATTTGTTGGCTCTCTAAACCACATTACCCTAATTTTATTTCCGCCTTCATCTTCTGCACGACTCACATGCATTGGCTGATGAATATCCCCAACCAGATGAATTAGAAACCGCAGGTACATTACCTGTTTTTCTTTTGCAAGATCTTTGTTCTTTAGCTGCTTAATTAAAAAGATCAATTCAGTATACGCATCTGCTGCCGTATCTTTTGATAGATATTCTTTTATTTGCAGACAGCTTAACCCATCAGGAAAATTAATATAATGCATCGGTGTTAAATAACTATAATTGGTGTCAGATCTAATAAAATCTGCCCAGTTACTTGACATAGCAATTGATTCATTTCCTAATATTTCTTTAATCACTTGTTTTGCTTTAGGCGTTAAATAACTTTCAGCTATTTGTCCTACAATACGATGTCCTAATACACCCCAGGCCATTGAAGTAAATGGCAGGTAGAAAAATAAACCAAGGATCAATAATTTTTTAAATAGTTTCATAGTAGAATATTCAGAAGATTAATTGCTATAAAAAATCCCATTTTTATAAAATGGGATTTGAATTTTATTTGAATGCTTTCTCAGCCATATCAGGAATATCCGCGGCTCTATAATCACCAATATCTAATTTCTTTTTTGTTTCTTCAAAAGCTTTTAATGTTAGATCAATATCTTCATCGCTATGAGATGCCGTTGGTATCAGGCGATAAATAATATCTCCTTTAGGAATAACAGGATACACCACTATCGAACAAAAAATACGATAATTTTCTCTAAGGTCCATTACCATCTCCGTTGCTTCGGGTATATCACCTTTCATAAATACAGGTGTTACGGGAGAGTTGGTACTACCAATATCAAAACCTCTTTCTCTTAAACCATTTTGTAAGCGATGTACATTGTGCCATAATTTTTCTCTTAATTCAGGCATTGTTTTTACCATTTCCATACGTGTCAACATTCCTTCTACGATCATCAATGGTAAGCTCTTTGCAAAGATCTGAGAACGCGTATTGTAACGTAAATATTTCAATACATTTTTTGGTCCGCTGATAAACGCGCCAATACTTCCCATACTTTTTACAAAAGTTGAAAAATAAAGATCTACCCCATCCTGGCAACCTTGCGCTTCATCAGCACCGGCACCTGTTGGTCCCATGTAACCAAAGCCATGCGCATCATCTATCAATAATCTGAATTCATATTTTCTTTTTAATGCAACAATTTCTTTTAAAATTCCTTGCTCACCATCCATTCCAAAAACGCCTTCGGTAATTACTAAAATACCCCCGCCATTTTTTGCCGCTAATTCTTTTGCTCTCTGTAATTGTTTTTCGCAATCCTGAATATCATTGTGCTTAAATGCGTAACGATGTCCCATGTGTAATCTTGTTCCATCAACAATACAAGCATGAGCTTCTGCATCATATACAATTACATCACGACGATTTACCAATGCATCAATACAACTCATGATCCCTTGATAACCGAAATTCAATAACATCGTATCTTCTCTGTTTACAAACTCGCTGATTACTTTTTCAAGCGCATCATGTTTATCTGTATTTCCACTCATCATTCTGGCCCCCATTGGGTTACCCATTCCGTATTTGGCAGCAGCTTCTGTATCTATTTTTCTAACTGTTGGATGATTTACTAAACCCAGGTAATTATTCAAACTCCAAACGATCATTTCTTTACCCCTGAAATTCATTCTTGGTCCTAATTCCCCTTCTAATTTTGGAAAAGCAAAATAACCGTGTGCTCTATCCATGTGCTGACCGATCGGTCCTCCATCTTTCACTAACTTTTCGAAAACATCCATAATAGTTTCTGATTTTAAGTATTGAGATTGTTGTTGTATTGTATTGAGATTTAAACGCCTGCAAATTTAAGGTTTTGACCGCAAAAAGCATAACCTTCTCTTAACATTCAAATTTGCCACAAATCATTGAATAGCCCGCTACCTTTGGCAAAATTTAACAGAATGAGAAGGCTTTTTTTATTTATCCCTTGTTTCCTATTGATTGTATCCTTTTCTAGTGCACAATCAACACAAAAAGCAAAGCCCAAACTCATTGTAGGCTTAGTGATAGATCAAATGCGCTGGGATAATTTATATCGCTATGCTGATCAATACTGCGATAATGGATTTAAACGTTTACTACGTGAAGGATTCAGTTGTGAAAATACGATGTTGCCATACACGCCAACAGTCACAGCCTGCGGACATACTTGCATTTATACAGGAAGCATCCCAGCCATAACAGGTATTACAGGAAACAACTGGTGGGATTATGATGCCAATAAAGAAGTCTATTGCACAGATGATACAAGCTACACTACAGTTGGTAGCAACACAAAAGCCGGACAAATGAGTCCAAACAGAATGCTCGTTACAACTATTACTGATGAGTTAAGATTGGCAACAAATTTCAAAAGTAAAGTGATCGGTATTGCTCTAAAGGATCGTGGTGCTATATTACCTGCCGGACATAGTGCCAATGCTGCTTATTGGTATGATGGAGACAATGGGAACTGGATCACCAGTAGTTATTACATGAATGCATTACCTGACTGGGCCAATCAATTCAATAGCAGAAAAGTAGTAGATAGTTTAATGTCGATAAACTGGACCATGTTGAACCCTGCGAATACTTATACGCAAAGTGCACCAGATGAGGAAAGTTACGAACGCAAATTTGATGGTGAAAATGGCACATCGTTTCCACACGAGTTGGATAAACTAGGCGATAAAAAATACAATATTTTAAGATCAGTTCCACAAGGAAATACATTAACGCTTGAGTTTGCAAAAGCAGCTATTGAAGGCGAACAATTAGGCATGCACGGCAATACGGATTTCTTAGCTATCAGCTGTTCATCTACTGATTATATTGGTCATCAATTTGGTCCTAACTCCGTAGAGAATGAAGATGATTATTTACGCTTAGATAAAGACATTGCTGATTTTTTAAAATTCCTGGATGCTAAATACGGTAAAGGGAATTATCTATTCTTCTTAACGGCTGATCATGGCGTAGCGCATATTCCCGGTTTCCTGGAAGCGAACAAAATTCCTTCCGGATTTTTAGATGGCTATGCAATGATGTATTATTTGAATGCGAATACCAAAGCAAAATATGGATTGGATAATGTAGTAGTTGATGCTGATAATTATCAACTAACGTTAAACCATACACTATTAGATTCTGCGAAAATCACCAGAGAGACAATGATTGATTTTTTACTCCCTTTAGTAAAAAAGATAAACGGCGTTGCGAATGCATTTGATATTTCAAAAATAAATGCAGAAACACTTCCTGAAGTTCAAAAGAAAATGCTCAGCAACGGATATTATGCAAAACATTGTGGCGATATACAACTGATCTATCAACCCGGATGGATCGATGGCGGACCAACAGGCACTACGCACGGTCTATGGAATCCATACGACGCACATATTCCTTTAGTTTGGTTTGGATGGAACATTACACACGGACAAACAAACGATGAAATTTACATGACGGATATTGCGCCAACCATTGCGGCTATGCTGCATATTCAAATGCCAAATGGTTGTATTGGAAAACCAATTATGGAAATAACTAAGTAATTAAGTAAACCGACATCCCCGACTATAAAAAAGTAGATAATTAAATTATTTAACCAAAAAGTACCCAAAGAAGCCGCAAAGGGATGCTAAGTCTACCTTTTGTGGCTTCTTTGCGATAACTCGGCACACTTTGCGGTATGTAGAATTCAATATTAAACGTTGATTATATATTTTATTTATCCGATACGATTTAAACCTTTATTAAAGTATCCCGTCATATGAGGGTTAAAAAAATCAATCAACCAAAAAACAATTTTATATGAAATCAAGAAAAATTACGATTGCCTTACTTGCTATAATCGCATTAGGCCTATCTTTTACAGCGTGTAAAAAAACAGCTTCTGGAACCTCAAACACTACTGACTCTGCTCAGGTGCAATCAAATGATGAGGCCATGGCTAACAAAGCAACTGATGATGTGACAAATGATGCCACAGGTGCGGTAGAAGGTACAGGTGGCAATATTTCAGCAAGACCTGATTCTGCTTCAGCCGCTTTTGCTTTTTTCCCGTGCGATGCCTCGATAACTTCTCTTACTGACAGTTCTATTACAATTACTTACAATGGCTCTAATTGTAGTGGTACTCGTACACGTACAGGTAGTGTTACACTTTCTTTCGATACTAGTTTACGTTGGAGAAATGCAGGTGCTGCAATAACTATCACTTACAATAACCTCCTAATTACTCGTATAGCAGATGGCAAAACACTTCTTATCAATGGCAGTGTAACCTATACAAATGTTAGCGGTGGTCTTTTAGTAAATCTTAGCAATGGGAATTCGATCACACATAGTATCTCAGGTAATCTAGACTTAACATTTGACAATGGTACACAACGTTCATGGACGATAACTAAACAAAGAGTATTTACTTATAATGATGGTATCGTAATTACTACAACTGGTACAGGCACAGGTGGAATTGCAGAAGCTGGAATTAATCGTTATGGTAATGCTTTCACTTCAGCTATAACAGTGCCTCGTGTAATTGAACAAAGTTGCGAATTCCGCCTTGTTAGTGGTCAAAGCTTATATACAGGTCCAAATGCAACAGTAACTACTACTTTTGGATTAAATGCTGCTGGAAATCCAGTTTCAGCTTGTCCTATAGGTTTCTTCTATTACAAACAATTGTGGACGATCAATGGTAAAACCTACACATTCATCGGGCCATATTAATCCCTAATTTAAGAAAAACGCCATCTGCTATTTTAAGGTAGATGGCGTTCTTTTAACTTCTATTGTAGCCAACCTTAACCAATCACTCTGTAGATATATTAAGCAATCGTTAATATCGGTGTAGTATTTTTTTATATATAATTTAATCCCAATCTTTAAATGATCAATCATATCAGCTTGCTATAAAAATTGCTTATTATGAAAAAAATTAGAATTGCTTTTGTAGCATTCGTTATTTTATCTGCTACAACAGTGAAAACATCTGCACAAATTAGTGTAGATGTTTCGATCAGAGTTGCGCCACCAGCCTTACCTGTTTATGTGCAACCTGCATGTCCTACCGATGGATATTTATGGACCCCTGGCTATTGGGCATATGGAGATGACGGATACTACTGGGTTCCGGGAGTATGGGTTATGCCTCCGAGAGCAGGGTATTTATGGACACCATCTTATTGGGGCTACTCAGGTGGTTTTTATGGATGGCATGCCGGCTATTGGGGTGAACATATTGGTTTTTATGGAGGCGTTAATTATGGCTTTGGTTATGGTGGTCACGG
>Ga0206871_10036_pt1 | contig 30667 bp, 38 predicted proteins | sample Alteio_BWOrgCont_33_FD_152627 | JGI IMG/M metagenome (GOLD analysis project Ga0206871, IMG submission 152627) | Enriched cells from forest soil in Barre Woods Harvard Forest LTER site, Petersham, Massachusetts, United States -... | ecosystem: Environmental > Terrestrial > Soil > Temperate forest >...
GGGCGTGGTGGTGGCCGTCGTCGTGGGGGTGGCGCTGGACGTCGAAGTGGTCGTGGGCGTGGCGGTCGGGGTCAGGGTGGACGTATTGGTCTGCGAAACCGTGATGGTGCTGGTCTGAGTCGTGGTGGGCGTGTTGGTCGCCGTCACCGTCAAGGTGCTGGTCGAGGACACCGTCGCGGTGTTGGTTTCCGTGACCGTCCGCGTCGAAGTGGCAGTCGGGCTCATCGTGGAGGTCACGCTGGCCGTGGACGTCTGCGAGGGCGTCGAGGTCGGCGTCGTGGTGGCCGTCGTCGTGGGGGTGGCGCTGGAGGTGGAAGTGGTCGTCGGCGTGGCGGTCGGGGTCAGGGTGGATGTGTTGGTCTGGGACACGGTGATGGTGCTGGTCTGGGTGGTGGTGGCCGTATCCGTGGGCGTCAAGGTCGAGGTGATGGTGGGGGTATCGGTATTCGAAACCGTGATGGTCGCCGTGGGCGTTTGGGTCGCCGTCACGCTAGGCGTGTTGCTGACCGTCGCCGTGCGGCTAGGGGTGGTGGTGGCCGTGTTCGAGGGCGAGGTGGTTAGAGTGCTGGTTGAAGTCGGGCTCAAAGTGGACGTCTGAGTCGCCGTATTCGAGGGCGACACGGTGTTGGTGCTGGTGGGCGTGGTGGACGGAGTATTGGTCAGGGTCGGCGTCGACGAAGGCGTCACCGTCAGCGTAATCGTCGGCGTGTCCGTGACCGAGATGGTGATGGTCTGGGTGGGGGTGTCGGTCGGAGTGACGCTGGGCGTGTTGCTGACCGTCACCGTGCGGCTGGAGGTGGTGGTGGCCGTATTGGAGGGTGTCGTGGTTTGAGTGCTGGTTGACGTCGGGCTCAAAGTGGACGTCTGAGTCGCCGTATTCGAGGGCGACACGGTGTTGGTGCTGGTGGGCGTGGTGGACGGAGTATTGGTCAGGGTCGGCGTCGATGAAGGCGTCACCGTCAGCGTTATCGTCGGCGTGTCTGTGACCGAGATGGTGATGGTCTGAGTGGGGGTGTCGGTCGGCGTAATGCTGGGCGTGTTGCTGACCGTCACCGTGCGGCTTGGAGTGGTCGTGGCGGTGTTGGAAGGCGTCATCGTTTGAGTGCTGGTCGCGGTAGGGCTCAAGGTGGCCGTCTGGGTCGCCGTATTGGAGGGCGACACCGTAACCGTGCTGGTGGGCGTGCTGGACGGGGTCACGGTCAGGGTGGGCGTCGACGAAGGCGTCACCGTCAAGGTGATGGTCTCCGTGTCCGTCACGGAAACGGTGATGGTCTGGGTCGGCGTGTCGGTGACCGTGATGCTGGGCGTGTCCGTGACCGTCACCGTCCGGGTGGCAGTCATGGTCGGCGTGTCCGAGGCGGTCATGGTCTCAGTGCTGGTCTCCGTGGGCGTCACAGTCGGCGTCATGGTGGCGGTGTTCGACGGGGACACCGTGTTGGTGTTCGTGGGGGTGCGCGAAGGGGTCACCGTCAGCGTCGACGTCGACGAAGGCGTCATCGTCAAGGTGATGGTCTCCGTGTCGGTCTCCGAAACCGTGATGGTCTGGGTCGGCGTGTCGGTGACCGTGACGCTGGGCGTGTCCGTGACCGTCACCGTCCGCGTGGAGGTCTGGGTCGGCGTGCTGGTGGGGGACACGGTGTTAGTGCTGGTCGGGCTGGCCGTCAGGGTGCTGGTGGCCGTGGGCGTATCGGTAGGCGAGGTGCTGGGTGTCACCGAAGGCGACACGGTGGGTGTACGGCTGGGCGTGCTGGACTGGGTGATGGTTTGGCTGGCGGTCTGGGTGTAGGTAGGGCTGAGGGTGTTGGTGAAGGTCGACGTCGGCGTCACCGTGGCGGTCTGGGTCGCGGTGGGGGTGTCGGTTTCAGAGGTGGTCTGGGTCGACGTCGGCGTGTCCGTCACGGTGGTGCTGCGGGTGAAGGTCGGGGTCACCGAAGGCGTGGCGCTGGGCGTCGTCGACTGGGTCACCGTCTGGGTGCTGGACTGGGTGAAGGTCGGCGTCAGCGTGTTGGTGTTGGTGGGAGTAGCTGTCGGGGTCGCCGTGTTGGTGGACGTCGGAGTGTCCGAAGGCGAGGTGGTGGGCGTCAGCGTCGGCGTGGCGGTGGGGCTGCGGCTGGGCGTGAAGGTCGGCGTCACCGAGGGCGTGCTGGTCTGGGTGGTCGACTCGGTGATGGACTGGGTCACCGACTCGGTGATGGACTGGGTGAAGGTCGGCGACAGGGTGACCGTGCTGGTGAAGGTCGGCGTCCTGGTCATGGTGGCGCTGTAGGTCGGCGTCACCGACGGCGTCAGGCTGGGGGTCGACGTGGGCGTGTCGGTGGGGGTCAAGCTGGGAGTGCTGGACTCCGTGTTGGATTCCGTCGCCGAGCGGGTGAAGGTCGGCGACAGGGTGTTGGTGCTGGTGGGGGTGGCCGAGGGCGTCGCGGTCAAGGTGCTGCTGGGAGTCGCCGTCGACGTCACGCTGGGCGTCGCGGTCGGGGTGAAGGTCGGCGTACGGCTGGGGGTATCCGAAGGCGTCGCCGAGGGAGTCAGGCTGGGCGTCACGGAAGGGGTGATGGTCGGCGTGATGGACTCGGTCGCCGTCCTAGTCTGGGTGGGCGAGGCCGACGGGGTCGCTGTCTGAGTGCTGGTCGGCGAAGGGGATGGGGTGATGGTTGGCGTGGACGACGGGGTGATGCTGGGCGTCGTTGTGTAAGTGGTGGTGAAGGTGCCGGTGGGCGTACGGGTGGGGGTTCCCGTCGCGCTGGCCGAGGGGGTGCCCGTTTGGGTCGGCGTCGGTGTGGCGGTCAAAGTCGAGGTGGGTGTGTCTGTCGGCGTGCTGCAGATGATGCCGTTAATTTCCAGCATCTGGTTGGTGAAGCTCTGGTTGCCGTTCCACTTGTAGTAATCGCACTGCACGCCGGCCGCGCCCACCTGCTTGTAGATCCACCAGGAGTTGACGCCGGAGGCCGTGCCGTGCACCCCCATGTCCACCTGCCCTGCGCCCATGGAGGTGATGCTGGGATTTTGGTTGCTGACGATATAGTTCATCACCATGCTGACTTGACCCGTGGTGGTGACGCAGGTCGTGTAGTCGCTGTTGGGGTTGGTGGTGATGGTGTTGTTGATCGAGACCCCAGTGCCGAAGGGCGTGGTCTGGTTCACGTTCTGCAGCAGGGCCGCCTGCACGATCCATTGGGCGTTGGTGGAGTTGGGGCTGAAGCTGATGACGATGTTGGCTGTGCCAATGGGCGGGTTCTTCAGGTAGTACGTGCGGATGGTGGAGCCGGTGCTGGTTGCATCGGTGCGTTCCAGGAGCAGGGGATTGCCGGCGCCGGCATAGGTGATGCCGCTGATGGGGTTGACCGTGTTGACCCCCGCAATCTGCAAAATAAGCAAGCCGTTGGCGGTGCCGGCCGGCACCGTGAAAGAATAGGTCTGGGATGACACGTTGTTGCCGTCCTGGCCTTGGGCCAGCAAGTTGGCGGACACGAACACCGGCGTGCCGCAGCCGCCGGGGAAAGGCGTCGGCGAAGACGTCTGGGTGGGGGTCAGCGTGGGCGTCAGAGTGATGGTGTAAGTGGGCGTGACCGTCAGGGTCGGCGTGCTGCTAAAGGTCGCGGTCGGCGGGACTTCGGTCAGGACCACCGACTCGCGGAAATAAAGTATTTCGGTTGCACTGCTGTCAGCGCCCGAGGCTGAGTGGGACAAAATCTGCTGATCCAAGCCGGTGATAGGATTCTTAATTTTCGGGTTGAACCACGACAGGGGCGCCGCCTGAATCGTCGCTGCATTAAACAGGTTGGTCGAGTCGATCCAGCTGGGATTGATCCAGGCGGCCGGCGGCGGCGCGGAACCATTCAGGTCGTCATACATGCTGAACGTATTGTCCGTATCCGTGATGTAAGACATGGAGCCGTCGGCGCAATTGATCGTGATCACCCAGGCCGAGCCGATAGAACTGGCGAGGGTGTTCTTGTTCTCGACCGCGAAATAATTAGGGGAACCACCCGTGGCGAAGTCGCCCACAGGAACGCTGACGGTCAAAGGCGGATTGCCGGCATCAAAAGCGGTGCCGTCCACGATCAAGTTTCCATTGAGGTACAGGTAGAGATAGTCATCGGCCTCATACTGGACCGAGGCGCTGCTGGGGACACAAGTGCCCGCATCAGCCCGCTGTACGAACAGCAGCAGGCCTGCAGCCACAAGCAAGAAGAGGCGCGTGCGCCGGACCCAGCCCTGAAAATTCAAGGGATAAGGCCCGCGACGCCAGCGCATGAAAACAATTTCATGGTGACTCCAAGGTGTAACATTGACACGCGGTTGGCTTACATTTCAACAACACGTGCCCATCAGAATTATTGCTAAAAAACCTGCCCAAATCAAGTAAACGCGCCCCTGAATATGGACTAAATAAAATTACATTCGCTTTAAATCACAAGGTTTTTCACAGATTTATTGTCACAGAATTTTGAAGGCACTTGAGCTTTAGAATAGGCCAAAAAACATACAAAATAATGTGCATTTTCTTCAAAATAACTCCAAAATTCTCGTTTTTTGTCATTTTTGGAATTGTGTTTCAAAGGACGAAAGATTTTTAAAAACTATTTTTTTTAAGATGATTAGCCTTGTGCCTGATCTTGCAACTAGTTCTAAGTCCCTTGGCTCACCAAAGCGGAGTCGGGTAATGCCCCTTTTCGACCAAGCCTTGCAGGGCCGCCTGCACCGCCGGCTTGTCCTGGGGATAGGTGACGCCGAACCACTGTTGGCCTCCGGGCAAGGCCCGCACTTTAAGGCCCGCACGCATGCCCAGCATCACCGCAGCCGGCAGATAGTATTCAGACTTCAAGGGATCGGCCAGCTGCTTTAAAAAATCGGTGAAGCCCGCCTGAAACGGCGCCAGCGCGGAGGGATGAAAGCCCCAAAAATTAAGGGAGACCGGCGTCTCCAGGCTGAGCAGGGGCCCCGCCGCCTTATCAAGGTCACGCACACCCGCGCCTTCGGCTTTCAAGCGGGGATGCTCGGTCACATCCTGCAGCCAGCCGTCCTTCACTTGGCAAACGCCCCGCGACACCGTGCCGTAGTCGCTGAGTGTGGCGCCCAGACGAAAACTCACCAGCGCCCCTTCACCGGCTTTCACTTGGCTCAAGCAGGCGCTTAAAGCGGCATAGGCCTCACGCCCATAAAAATCGTCGGCATTGCAGACGGCAAAAGGGCCATCCAATAAATCCGCCGCCGCCAACAGAGCCTGGCCTGTCCCCCAGGGCTTCTCGCGGCCCGGGGGCACGCTGAAGCCTGCGGGCAGTCCATCCAGGCTCTGAAAAGCCAGCGCCACTTTGATGCGGCCGGCATACTTGGACGCCACCTGGGCGCTGAAGGCCGCCTCAAAATCCCTGCGGATGACGAAGACCACCCGCGTGAAGCCCGCACGCAGGGCGTCGTAAACCGAGTAGTCCATCAAGGTTTCGCCGTGGGGGCCGAAAGGATCCAGCTGCTTCAAGCCTCCGTAACGGCTGCCCATGCCGGCGGCCAACAAGACTAAGGTCAGTTCTTTGCTCAAGCCCGGCACCCAAAAAAATCCCCCTCTCCGTTGGGAGAGGGGGAAGATCCATCAAGGTTCCCTAGTTGCGGCTGAATTTGTGCTCGCCCCAGAACTCTTCCAGCTTGCGGTTCTGCACCGGCAGAAGTTCGCGTTCAATTTCCAGGCGGGTGGCGGCGTCGGGGGCTTCCAGCAGGGCCTGCTTCTCGTCGTTGTCCAGTTCCAGCAGGTCGGCCAGGTAATAGCTCAAGCGGACGGGATCGCGGAAGTGCTTCTCAAACATCAGCTGCTTGCTGGTCAGCAGGTAGTACAAGTTGGCGTAGCGGCTCATCGCCGCGCGCAATTCTTCCTTGGCATCGCGGGTGGTGTCCTGGTCACCCAACGGCTCTTCCAAAATCTCCACCCGTGCCAGCCAGGTGGGGCTGCGCTTCAGCTCCTCCACCATGCGGAAGCGTTTGCTGCCTTCGATGGTGATATGGATATCCCCATTGGCCTTATGCTCGGCTTTTTTGATTTCGGCCAGGGTCCCCAGCACGTGGGGCAGGGCGATGCCTCCGCTTTCCTTGCCTTCCTGGATCAGGCAGACGCCAAACGGCGTGCCGTTCTCCAGGCATTCGCCGATCATGTCCTTGTAGCGGGACTCAAAAATCCGCAGGGGCATGCTGGTCCGCGGGAAAAGCACCGTATTCAGGGGGAAAAGCGGCAGCGGGCTGTCGGACGGGTTTTCTTTTTTCATGGTTTCACGCGAGTTGAGCGAGGTCTTTGGAGTCGAGTTCCACCCATTTGCCGACGCCCTCCCAGATGCGCACCAGCGCCAAGCCGGGCAGGCGCGGCACAAGCTTTTTAGCGATATCGATGCACAGGGTTTCGCAGGAGGGGTATTCAAACTGCTGGCTCAGGTCCATCTGATCGTAAGGCTGGATGGCTTCGCGCAGGCGGCGGCGCACTTCGCGAAAGTCGGTCATCAGGCCGTCCACCGGCACGCCCACCACCTCCACCTCCACGGTGAAAGTGTGGCCGTGCAGGCCGGCGCAGCGGTCATGGCCGGGCAAAGCGGTGGCGGCATCAAAGACATCTTCCACGCGGATCTTCATGCCCGCGGGCTCCGGGCTGATCCTGTGGCCAGCATCGGTTCTGCATCGAGAGTCGGGTCGCTGATGGAGGCCTCGGCCCACTTGTTATGGCCTTCCCACAGCTTGACGCTTTGCAGGCGGGGCAGTTCGCGGCGGATATCGCCGAAGAGGCCCAGGCAGACGTTCTCGCACGAAGGCACGTCAAAAAGCGTGCTCAGGTCTTTGTGGTCGTACTTCTTCATGGCCGCCTTGGTGATCTCACGCAGGACCTTGAAGTCCATCACCATGCCGTCCTTGATTTCGCCTTCCACGCACACTTCCACCTTGTAGGTGTGGCCATGCGGCACCACGGCCCCGTCCAAGGCCTTCAGCATGTGGGCGCAATCCATGTATTCAAAAATGCCGACGCGCATCGAAGCTCCCTTTATCCTACGGCCCGCAAGGCCTTGAGCACCTCTGCCGCATGGCCCTCGGCCTTCACTTTGGGCCAGGCCTCGGCGATCCTGCCTTCGCGGTCGACCAAGAAAGTGGCCCGCTGCACGCCCATGAAGGTCTTGCCGAACATCTGCTTCTCCACCCACAGGCCATAACGGCTGGCCACATGGTGGTCATGGTCCACCAGCAGCTCGAAGGGCAGGTCGAACTTCTTGATGAACTTAAGGTGGCTTTCCAGCGAGTCCGGGCTGACACCCAGCACCACCGCGTCCAGCTTGCCGAACTTGGGGTGCTCCTGGCCGAATTCGCAGGCCTCGACGGTGCAGCCCGGCGTGTCGTCCTTGGGGTAAAAATAGAGCACCACCGGCTGGCCCCTGAAATGCTTCAGGGACACCGTCTTCCCATGGCTGCCCATCAGTTCAAAATCCGGGGCCAGGCTTCCGACTTCAGGGTGTGTGGACATGCGGCCCGCCTTGAAAAAAAACCGCTTGGCCGCCTACGCGGACAAGCGGCTAAACACTGGAAGCTTGAATTAGGCTTGGGCCGGGGTGGGCTCGAGTTCCGCCAGGCTGTTCAGCGAGCTGATCAGCATTTCTGCGGGCACGCCATAACCTTCGCAAACCTGGGCGATCGTTTCGAACTCACTGATGGCGCAATGTGAGCAGCCGCCCAGATGGAAACCGGCGAAGACTTCGCGGGCCCGGGGATGGAGCTGCATGGCCTCGCCGATGGTCATGCCGGCATTGAAAATGCCGGTGACGGGGGCGGCGCTAGGGGTATTTTGAGTTTGTTCCATGTGTTGCCTCCTGAGATTGCCTTTATTCTAACACCGGCGGGGCTTCACAATCTAGTGCCCTTAAATAGCACTACGCAGCAGCGCTTTTTACGGTTTGCGCCCGATCCGCGTTTTGGAACGGGACCCGCCAGGCTTGTTGATAGGCCGTGGCCAGGCCCCCCAAGCTGAAGAGGCCGGGGTCCAAGCCCTCCCCGCGGATGCTGGTATAACCCTCCCCCACCTGCTTTCCAAAGACCCGCCGCCATAAGGCGTCATCGATATCCAGCAGCAGCGACCCGTGCTGCAGGATGGCCCCGCCTTTGCGGCGCTGGGCGGATCCAAAGATTTTCTTTCCGCCGACGACCAGGTCGGGGCAGGCGGCACCGGCGAAACAATTGGCTGTTTTGCGGGCGGGTTCATCGCCCCCGCGAAAGCCGGCCTGCAGGCCAAAACCCCGCAGCCAGAAGACCAGGGGCCGGGTCAGCTCAAGGTAGCTGTCCATCACGTCCAGCTTGGCCAGGGCATGCTGGGGCGGCACAGCGATGCTGTAGGTCAGCTCGTGCTGATGCAAAATGGCGCCGCCTCCGGTGAAGCGCCGGACCACGTCGACGCCTTCCGCCGAGGCCGCCACCTCTTCCAGCTTCTGAAAGTACCCCAGCGAAAGCGTCGGCCGGGCCCAGGCATAGGTCCGCAGCGCCAGGTCCCCTGACAGCAATGCGTCTTCCAGCATCTGTGCGTCCAGGGCCATGTTAGTTTCGCCGGCCAAGGCGCCGCTTTGAATCAAAGTAGGCATGGGGACTATCCTGCCATAAAGACGGGCAGCCTAAAACATGCTAGATTGCTGCTTATGTTGACCATCACCGACCTCAGCTTTCAATACCCCCGGTCGCAGAGCCTGGCCCTGCAAGGCCTGAGCCTGTCCATTCCTACCGGCTCCCTTTTTGGCCTGCTGGGCCCCAACGGTTCGGGCAAAACCACGCTTATTTCGCTGATGGCCGGCGTGCTGAAGGTGCAAAAGGGCAGCCTGGTCCATTCCTTGCCCCAGACGCGCCTGTCCCTGGTGCCTCAGGAATACGCCTTCTATCCCCGCCTTAGCTTGCAGGAAAACCTGGATTTCTTCGGCGCTGTCCAAGGGCTCGGCGGCCGGGAACTGTCCACCCGCATCGTCGAAGCCTTGCAAACAACCGGCCTCGAGTCGGCAGCCCGGACCCGCGCTGAACATTGCTCCGGCGGCATGAAGCGCCGGCTGAACATCGCCATCGGCTTGCTGAACCGCCCCCAATTGCTTTTTCTGGATGAGCCTACCGTGGGCATCGACCCCCAGTCGCGGCATTTCATCCTGCAAAGCATCCGCGCCATCAACGCCCAGGGCTGCACCGTGGTCTACAGCTCGCATTACATGGAAGAGATCGAGATGCTCTGCGACCGCATTGCCGTCCTCGACCGCGGCCAGCTGCTGCTGGAAGGCGGCCTGGAAGACCTGCTGGCGGCCCGCGGCCGCGGCAAGCTGGAAGAGCTGTTCCTCAGCGTCACCCACACCGGGCTGAGGGACTGATGCGCGCCCTGGCGGCCCTGCTGAAAAAAGAATGCCTGCTCCTGCTGCGGGACTGGCACGCCCTGCTGCTGCTCTTTGTCATGCCGGCGGCCTTCATCCTGATCATGTCGCTGGCCTTACAGGACCGCTTCCAGGCCCACGGCAAAGTATCGGCCTCTTACTACCTGGTGCTGCAAGACGACAGCGCCCTGGCCCATTCCGTCGCCGACAAACTGGCCGCCAATCCACTCTTTCAGCACTTGGATGGCAGTGGTGTGTCGCAGGCGGCCTTGGAAGCCAGGGTGCAAAGCGACGCCGCCCAGTTTGTCGTCATCATCCCCCTGGGCTTTGCGGCTGCAGCCGACGGCAAGAACCCCCAGGCCATGACCCTGGGCATTGGCCCCGGCGTCGAGCCCGCTCTGCGCGAGCTTTTCAGCGCAGCCCTGCGTGAAGCCCTCAGCCTGGCCCAAATGCAGGCTTCCCTGGCCGACCTGAAAAAGCAGCTAGGCCCCTATGCCAAGAAGGATGCCTTGGCCAAGCTGGAGCTGAAAAACACGGACGCGCTGATCCAGCGCAAAGCCCTCTACCAGCAAAATGGCGCGGCCGAACTGCCCAGTTCGGTCCAGCAGAACGTGCCTGCCTGGCTGGTCTTCGCCATGTTCTTCATCGCCATCCCGCTTTCGACCACCTGGGTCCAGGAACGCCAGCAAGGTTCCATGCTGCGCCTGCGCAGCATGGGGGTGAAGCCCTGGCTGCTGCTGGGGGGCAAGCTGCTGCCCTACATAGGGGTCAACCTGGTGCAAGTGGTGGCCATGCTGGCCATCGGCCATTGGGGCGTGCCGTTCTTCGGCGGCGAGCAGCTGGCCCTGGGCTCGGCCCCGGCCGCTCTCGCCTTGATGGCGCTGGCCATCAGCTTCGCCTCGGTGTCTTACGCGCTGCTGATCGCCAACCTGGTCAGCACCAGCGAACAAGCCACGATCTTCACCGGCGTCTCCAACCTGCTGCTGGCCGCTCTGGGCGGCATCATGGTGCCGCGCTTTGTCATGCCGCTGGCCATGCAGGCGGTCAGCCTTTACTCGCCGCTGGCGTGGGGCTTGGAAGGCTTCCTGCACGTCTTCCTGCGCCAGGGCGGCCTCCGGGCGGTGGCGCCCGAAGCCTTCAAACTGTTCTGTTTCGGGGCCGGCGCCCTGGGCCTGGCGGTTCTGCGCCTGGGCCGCTGGCGAAGGGATTAGGCGTGGACAAGGCCCAGCTAAAACAAGATTTGAAGCGCATGATCATCCAGGAATGCCAGAAAGAGCAGCGTCCCGAAGACCTCACGGACGACGAGGTGCTATTCGGCGACGGGGGCAAGCTCGAATTGGACTCCATCGACGCCCTGCAAATTTCCATGGCGGTGATGCAGCGCTACGGCAAGCGCATCGAAGGCAACAACGAAACCCGCAACGCCCTGCGCACGATCAGCACCCTGGCCGACTTCATCGATTCATGAGCGGCCTGTGAACCAGCCTTTGCCCGTCTACGTGCGGGCCAGTTCCCTTAGCTGCGCCTTGGGGCTGGACTTGGCCCAAAGCCTGGCCGCCTTGCAGCGCGGCGAAGTGAACGCCCGGCCCATCGAACTGAACGGCCTGGCCGAGCCGGTGCGCATGCCCTACTACCGCATCCCCGACGGGATGGATCTTTTTGACGTCAGCCGTTTTGAAACCTGGGTGTGCAAGGCCGCCGCCGCCGCCTTGCAGGAGGCCCAGCTCAGCGCCGCCGAAATCGCCGGCCTGCCCATCTTTATCGGCTCCTCTTCGTTCACCATCAACGAATCCGAAACCCTTTACCGCCGGGCCCTGGACCAGGATCCCGCCGGCGCCTATGGCCTTCCCGTCATCGGCTACCAGCAGATCGCCGATGCCCTGCGCAAAAACCTGAATCTTAGCGGCGAAAGCTTTGCCTTCAACACCGCCTGCACCGCCTCCGCCAACGGCCTGCTTTACGCGGCCCGCATGATTTCGCTCGGCCGCTACGACCAAGCCCTGGTCCTGGGCGTCGAGCTGGCCAACCGCACGACGCTGGCCGGCTTCAGCGGCTTGCAGCTGGTCGCCGATGTCTTGCGGCCGTTCGATTTGCGCCGCAACGGGATCGTCCTAGGCGAGGGCGTGGGCGCCGTGCTTCTATCGCGCCAGGCCCCGGTGGGCGCGCTGCGCCTGCGCGGCGGGGCTTCCAACAGCGACAGCTTTTCGGTGACCACCGCCAACCCCGACGGCGGCGTCATCGCCCGGCTGCTGCAGGAAGCCTTTCAAAACAGCGGCATTCAAGCCGCCGATCTTCGCGCCATCAAAGCCCATGGCACCGGTTCGCCCATGAACGACACTGGGGAGGCCGCCGCCATCCATCAAAGCCTCACGGCCTTGCCGCCTTTGTGCACACTCAAGCCTTACCTGGGCCATACCCTGGGCGCCTGCGGAGTCAATGAATTGGCTCTCTTTGGGGCCGCGTTGCAGGCAGGTTTCCTGCCGGGGGCGCCGGGCTCCACCGAGATGGACCCGGCCTTGAGGATCCTGCCGCTGCACCAGGCCCAAGCCGCCCCCGGTGGGTCCTACCTGCTCAATTACTTCGGCTTCGGCGGCAGCAACACCGCCTTGATTGTCGAGAAGGCGGCCGGATGATCAAGGTCTCGGCCCAGTTCCAATACCGCCACGGGGTGCAGGAGGGCGAAAGCCTGCCTTCTTTGGAAAGCGCCTTGCAGCCCCTGCTGAAGGAGCACTTCCGCCGGGCGGACCGCTTCATCCAGCTGGCTTTGCTGGGCAGTGCCCGCTGCGCCCAGGGGCAGAACCTTCTGCCCGGCTGCGGCCTTTACCTGGCCTCGGCGACCGGCCCCATGGGCAACAACATCACACTGCAGCAGCAGCTGGTGCGTGACCGCCTTCTGCCCAAACCCTTCAATTTTATCAACACCCTGGGCAGCAGTTCCGGCTACTACGTGGCCAAGAATCTAGGTATCAGCGGGCCCAATCTTTTTGTTTCCCGGCGCCAAGGCGCCCTCCAAGCTGCCTTGGCCCTGGCCGAAACCGACTTGAGCCTGGGCCTGGTGGCTCAAGCCATGGTGGGTGTGGTGGAAGAATGCACCCTACCGCTGGCCGATCACCGGGCACGGCTGGGCTTGGGCGCCGGCTCCCCCGCCTTTGAAAGCAGCGAGTGGCAACTTTTAGGGTTTGACCGTTAAATCAGGACGGCTTAATTTCGGCCCGCAGGCGGCGGTAAACAGCTTCTTCCAATTTTGCGCATTCCAATAATTGATCGGCCAATTGGTCCGTATCCATCGCCATCCTGTCCTTGCACATCTTGGCGGCCGACAAGGCAAAGCGGCGCCACTCGTCGCCGGCCGCCGTCAGTTGGGCGGCAATGTCGGTGAGCACCGGCTGGCCCAGAATGGCGGCCGCTTCCTGCAAAAACGACGCGTATAAAAACCGGAACCCTGCCCCGCCCGTGCCGATCTCTTCCTGCATGCGCACCAGGTGGCCCAGGAAGAGGCGGTTATGCTTTGCCTTAGCCGCTTTCAAGCCGCGGATCTTGCGCGCCACGGTGCGGATGCCCCAGACCCCAATGATGGGCAGGGGGGTGTGCAGCATCATGCCCGTGTTGTAGCGGATGGCCTTGCGGATGGCTCCGGCATAATCCGGCTGGGCAGGCACCGACTCGGGGTAGTAAAGCAAGCCCTTGGGCGCCAGGGCCCCCCGCACAAAACGGGCCTTCTTCAGGGATTCCGCGTCGCACTCGACCCGCACATCGATCACCGGGTCGCTGATCAGGTAGTTGCCGCCGCGCTTGCCGTAGACCACCAGGTTGTGGGCGTTGAAATGAAAGCGCATGTCCGGCGGAAAATACGACAGCCAGTACACCGAGGTCTGCAGGCCCACCACCCGCCCTGCTTCCAAGTGGCGGTCGAGGGCGGCCATCCCCTCGTCAGGGCGGCCATAAGTCTCGTAGTGCATCTTGATGCCCAGGCGCTTGCTCAGGCCCTTGATCACGGCCTTGGGCGGCATGCGGTAGGCGAAGAGCGGCATCCCGCCGAACTTCACAAAGGGAATGTAGGCGAAGGTCAGGGCCGCCGAGACGCCAAAGGTCATGGGCTCGGAAATCTGCAGGCCCTGGTGGCGCAGCAGCGAGGACATGACGCCGCTTTCGCAGTGCGCCGTCTGGCGGTGGTCAAAGGGGATTTCGATGTCAGGCACTAGGCTTCCTGCGGCAAACGAACCAATGCATCAAGGCTCAGACCCAAGGCTTCCGCATAACGCTGCTGTTTTGACAAGGGCAAGGCTTCCAAAGCCCCCGGCCGAAGATGCCTTCTGACCTGCCACTGAAAAAAACCGCTGCTCTGGGCCAGCAACAGCACGTCCATGCGCCGGCGCCACATGTGCACTTCAAGGGCTGAGCCTTGGCCCCGGCGGGCGCGCTCCAGCGCCTCGGCGGCCGCCAAATCGTATTCGGCGATGGCCTGGTCCAGCACGATCTCTTCGGCTTCCCAGCCGGCGGATGGCACGATGCCGTAGTGGCCGGTGGCATCCTGGGCGTACAAGGCCTTGCTATGCCCCAAAAAAGCCTTGGCCGCTTGCTGAGGGACTTCTTCGTTCTTCATGGCTAAGCCTGGCCCGCTTCGCAGACGGTCATATGGATGAAGCCCGTGGAGAAACGGCCGCTTTCGGGCACGTAGCCCAGCAGGCGCTGGCCCGGCTTCAGCCGGCCCGAGTGCAGCAGCTCTTCCAGGATAATGTAGATGGAGGCCGAGCCGGTGTTGCCCTTGGTGGGCAGGTTGGTGAACCAGCGCTCGTAGGGGATTTCAAAGCCGGCGGCCACCAAGCTGGCGTAGGCGCGTTCGCGAAAGTAATGCGACGAATAGTGCGGCAAGAACCAGTCGATCTGGTCGGCCTTCAAGTCCGGATGCAGCTTCATGACCTCGCCTATGCCCCGTTCCACGGTGTAAGGCATGATGTGCTGGTTCAGCTGCTTCACGTCCTGGCGGATGGTGAAAAGGGACTGGTCAAGCCAGGCCTGAGGCTCGAAGGTGGCCCAGCCTTTCAGGCTGCCGTCGCTGAGCTTTTCAGCCCCCGCATACATGCAGGCGGCCATCGTGTCGGCAAAGCTGCGCTCGACGATCCAGTCGATGCGCAGCGAGAGGCCTTGGCTGGCCGGCTGCGCCTCGATCAGGGCAGCCCCGGCCCCGTCCGACAGCATCCAGCGCAAAAAATCTTTTTCAAAGGCGATCTCGGGCTGGGTTTCCAGGGCCGCCACTTGGGCGTCGACCTCTTCCTGGTAGTAACGGGCGCGCATCAGGGCCGAAGGGGTCTCCGACCCGCAGGATACCGCCCGCTTGAACTCACCGCCTTTGACGCCCATCCAGGCGTACTTCATCGCGCTCAAGCTGCTGAGACAGACGCCGGCCATCGAGGCGACTTCCAGGGGCGGCAGGCCGAGCTCGCCATGAACCATGGAGGCATGGCTGGGCATGGTCTGGTCGGCCATGGTGGTGCCGCAGGCCAGGCAGTCGATGTCCGCCAGCGCCTGGCCCTCGGCGGCCAAGCCGCGCACGGCTTCCGCGGCCAGCTGGGCATTGGTGTGGGTGGCCAGGCCCGTCCTAGGGTCGACAACATAGTGGCGGCTGGTAATGCCATTGGAACGCAGCACCAGGCGGCGCGCACGGGAAGGCTTACCGCCCACCATACCCAGGACGCTTTCCATCTCGTCGTTGGACACGGGCTTGCCGGGCAGGACAGCCGATAGTTGGGTGATGTAAGCGTTCACAAAAAACCTTTAAAAGCCCGAAGGCATCTCGAAATACGCCTTTTGCTCGGCGATCTTCTTACGCAGCAGGGGCTTTAGCAAGCTCTTCAGGATCAGGCCTGCCGGCACCAGCACGATGATGGCCACCACCAGCCAGCAAAAATAGACCAGCAGGAAGGGCTGGCGGCGCCACGAGCCGCGCGGGCCCAGGCTGCGCAGCAGGCCGCCCCAGACCTTGAAGCCGCGGCGGATGGCGCGTTCGCTGGAGATCAGGCCTTCGTTGACGTTCACTGCCTGCAGGCCGCGCAACAAGGTTTCGTCCAAGGCGGAGCCGGAGCGCAGCCGCTCTAGAATGCCGTCGCCAAAGCGTGTGCAGGCTTGAATCTGCTCCGGCTTCACGCCGGCCCGGGGGATCAGGCCGCCCAGATGAGGGCCCTTGCTGCCAAAAACCACCCAGATCGGCGTCGCCAAGAAGCTTCCCACGGTCCCCGCTTCATCGACCAGGGCCACGTGGCCCACCAGGCGGGCGCCCAGGCCGCTGAGATAGCCGCGGATCTGCTCCTGGGCCATCAGCCACATGTCGCGGCAAGCCACCACCGTCACCACCGGCGTGTCTTTCAGCAGGGCGGCGGCCTCCGGGCTCTTCAAAAAAGCGGTCACCGGCATCGACGGCGACAGGAACCAAGCCTGGTAACCGAGGATGACCAGATCGTAGCGCTGCCGGACGTCGGCCTTCAGGGGCTGGATGGGCGGCACGTCCGCATAGACCGTTTCCGGGAAGGCGTCGAAGAACTTGAAAAAGCCCCAGGGAAACGGGAAGGGGGTCACGGGCACAAGGTTCTCGACGGTGACTTCCACGTCGCCCGCCTCGCACAGGGGCGCGATAACGCGCTCCAGCACCGAGCTCAGCTGGCCGGTCTGGGAATACTGGATGACGAGGACCTTTTTGCTCATGGCTGCCAGCGCACAATGGGGTTGCGGGCGGCGCCGACTTCGTCCAAACGGCCGACTGGGGTGTTGACGGGGGCCGCGTGAAGGACGGCCGGATCCTCCAGCATAATCTTCTTCAGCGTCTCTGCGAAAGCATCCAGGGTTTCCTTGCTCTCGGTTTCCACAGGTTCAATCATGATGGCTTCGGGCACGATCAGCGGAAAGTAGACCGTGGGCGCATGGTAGCCGTAATCCGCCAGCCGCTTGGCCACATCCAGGGCCGACACGTCATTCTTCTTTTTGAAATCCGTCAGCGACAGCACGAACTCGTGCATGCACCGGTCGCCATAGGGCGAATGGAAGGTGTCCTTCAGCAAGGCCAGCAGGTAGTTGGCGTTCAAGACAGCCTGCTTGCCGATCTCCGCCATGCCGTCGCCGCCAAAAGACTTCAGGTAGACCAGGCCGCGCACGATGATGCCGAAATTGCCGTAGAAAGTCCGGATGCGGCCGATGCTCTGGGGCTGGCTGTAATCAAGGGCATAGTGGCCGTCCTGCCTGGTCACCCGCGGCACCGGCATGAAGGGCAGCAGGTGCTTTTTCACCCCAATCGGGCCGGAGCCCGGGCCGCCGCCGCCGTGCGGCGTGGAGAAAGTCTTGTGCACGTTGAAATGCATCATGTCGCAGCCCATGTCGCCGGGCCGGGCCACGCCGCAGATGGCGTTTAAATTCGCCCCGTCGTAGTAGAGCTGGGCATCCACCGCGTGCAACCAAGTGGCTATTGTGGGGATGTCCTTCTCGAAGATGCCCACCGTGTTGGGGTTGGTCATCATCAAGCAGGCCACGTCTTCGGTGATGCGGGGCTTCAGGTCTTCCAGGTCCACGGTGCCGTCGGGCAGGCTCTTGACCGTTTCGACGATGTAGCCGCAGTAGGACGCCGAGGCGGGGTTGGTGCCGTGGCTGCTGTCGGGCACCAGCACCTTGCGGGGCTTGCGGCCCTTGCTGTCATGGTAGGCCTTGGCGACCAGCAGGGCGGTCAGCTCGCCCTGGGCGCCGGCCGTGGGCTGCAGGGTGATGGCGTCCATGCCGCTGACCTCCGCCAGCCAGTGCTCCATGTCATAGAGCACTTCCAAGGCGCCCTGCACGGTGGAATCCGGCTGGTAGGGATGGATGTTGCGGAAGCCGTCGCGGGCGGCCATGTCTTCGTTCACCTTGGGGTTGTACTTCATGGTGCAGGAACCCAGGGGATAGAACTGGGTGTCGATGCCGATGTTGCGCTGGCTCAGGCGGGTGTAATGGCGCACCAGGTCCTGCTCGCTGACTTCCGGCAGGCCCAGCGCGCTGGCGCGGCGCGACTCCTTAGGCAGAAAGTCGATGGCGGGCACGTCCAAGACCGGGAAGGTGGCCGCGCGCCGGCCCGCCGAGGACTTTTCAAAGATCAGCTTCTCGACGCTCATGCCAGCACCTCCTTCAAGGCAGCCGCATACTTGTCGAGCTGGGCCTTTTTCTTCACTTCGGTCACCGCGACAAGAATTTCGTTTTTGCGTTCGGGATAGAAGCGGCTTAAGGCCACCCCGCCCAGGATGCCCTTAGCCTGCAAGGCGTCCAGCACGGGCCCCGAGTCTTTGCCCAGGTCCACCGTGAACTCGTTCATCCAGGCGCCGCTGTAGCTCAGCTTGACGCCCTTGATCTTGGCCAATTCGCCGGCCAGGTAGTGGGCCTTCTGCGCGCCCTGGGTCGCCACTTCGGTCAGGCCCTGGGGGCCCACGGCGCCCAGGTAAATGGTGGCGGCAATAGCCAGCAAGGTCTGGTTGGTGCAGATGTTGCTGTTGGCCTTCTCGCGTCGGATATGCTGCTCGCGGGTTTGCAGGGTCAGCACAAAACCGCGCTGGCCGCGGTTATCGGTGGTCTGGCCGCAGATGCGGCCGGGCATCTGGCGCACCAGGGCCATCTTGGCGGCCAGGAAGCCCAGGTAGGGCCCGCCAAAGCTGGGTGAGATGCCCAAGCTCTGGCCTTCGCCGCAGGCGATGTCGGCGCCAAATTCGCCGGGGCTCTTCACCAAAGCCAGGCTGACCGGCTCGACCACGGCAATGCAAAGGGCGCCCTTGGCATGGGCCGCATCGGCAAAAGCCTGGCCATCCTCGAGGACCCCAAAGAAATTGGGATTGCTCACGACCACCGCGGCGGTCTTTTCATCCACCAAGGCCTGCAAGGCCTTAAGGTCCGTCTTGCCGTCCGCAGCCAGGGGCGCCAGTACGACTTCGGTTTCAAGGTTGAAGGTGTAGGTCTTGAGCACCTGAACGTATTCAGGATGGGTGCCGGCTGACAGCACGATGCGGTTGCGCCCGGTCTTGGCTTTCGCCATCAAGCAGGCCTCGGCCATGGCGTGGCCGCCTTCGTAAAGGCTGGCGTTGCTGACGTCCATGCCGGTCAGGCCGCAGATGCAGCTTTGATATTCAAAGATGGCCTGCAAGACGCCCTGGGTCATTTCGGGCTGGTAGGGGGTGTAGCTGGTGTAAAACTCGCTGCGGTTCAGCAGGTGGCGGATGACGCTGGGGCTGTAGTGGTCGTAGACCCCCGCGCCAAGATAAATGTCCAGCTTGCCGCTGCTCAGGTTCTGGGTGCTCAGGCGCTGAAACTCGTCCTTCAGCTCCATCTCGGTCAGGTGAAGCGGCAAGTCGAGTTTTTTCTTCAGGCGCAAGGCCGGCGGGATCGACATGAACAGGTCGTCGATGCTGGCGACGCCAATAGCCTGCAGCATGGCTTTTTGATCGGCAGGGGTTTGGGGCAGATAAGGATGTTCAAAAGGCATCAGGGCTTTCACGATGCGGACCGGGCCGCAAGGTTATCCACAGCGAGGGGTAAATTTTTTTTAGTGCTGATCTTCCGCGCAGAACTTATCGTAGGCGGCCGCGTCCAGCAGCTGGCTTTGATCGCCCGCCACGCCGCTTAGCTTCAGCAGCCAGCCCTTGGCATAAGGATCGGCCACCAGGGTGTTGTAATCGTTCAGCAGCGGCGTGTTCACCTCGGCGATGCTGCCCGCCAGCGGCGAGTTCAGATCGAAGACCGCCTTCACGCTCTCGATGACGCCAAAGGGCTTTCCGGCTTCGGCGGTTTTGCCGGCGGCCGGCAGCTCCAGGAAGACGATATCCTTGATGGCGTGCACGGCGAATTCGGTCAGGCCCACAGTGGCGCTGCTGCCGTCGACCTTGATCCATTCATGCGTCTTGGTGTACTTGCGGTCGCTTGGTGTGGCCACGGTTCCCCCAGGGTGGAGCAGATAAAGAAATTAAGCTTTGCGGACGTGCGACGGCACAAAGGGCGGCTTCACCACCCGGGCCTTCAGGCAGCGACCGCGCACGTCAATGCCCAGCTCGGTGCCCAGAGCGGCCAGGCTCATGGGCACATAAGCCAAGCCGATGCATTTGTTGTCCAGGCTGGGCGCAGGGCCTCCGGACGTCACCTGGCCGACGGGCACGCCGTCGGCGTTCAACACGGGATAGCCGTCGCGGGCGACCCCCCTGTCGATCAGCTCGAAGCCCACCAGCTTGCGGGCCGGCGCGTCCTTCTTGGCCAGGATGGCCGCTTTGCCCACAAAGTCCCCTTTGGCGGGCTTGACCACCCAGCCCAGGCCGGCTTCATAGGCGTTGGCCTGGGCGTCAATCTCGTGGCCGTACAAGGCATAGGCCATTTCCAGGCGCAGGGTATTGCGGGCGCCCAGGCCCACGCAAACCAGGCCTTCGCCCTTGCCCTCGTCCAGGATGGCCTGCCAGACCTGCAGGGCTTGGGCCACCGGCACGCTCAGTTCGAAACCGTCCTCGCCGGTGTAGCCGCTGCGGGACAGATAAGCCGCCACGCCCGCCACTTTGTCTTCGCGCAGATGGTAGTAATGCAGCGTGTTCAAAGGCGCGTCCACCAGGCTCTGCAGGATGCGTTCAGCCCGCGGGCCTTGCAAGGCAAACATGGCCTGGCCCTGCAAGTGTTCTACCTGCACGCCAAAAGCCTTGGCCTGGGATTGCATCCAAGCCAAGTCGGCGTCCGTGTTGCTGGCATTGACCACCACGTAAAAACGCTCAGGGCCCATGCGGGTCACGATGATGTCGTCCCACAGCCCGCCTTCGGCATTGGGCAGCAGGCTGTACTGCATGCGGCCATCGGTGAGGGCCGCCACGTCGTTGGTGGTGACGTACTGCAGAAATTCCAAGGCCTTGGGGCCCTCGACGAGGACCTGGCCCATATGGCTGATGTCAAAGAGCCCGGCGCTCTGCCGGGTGGCGACGTGCTCGGCCCCGATGGGGCCGTAGCTGACCGGCATGTCCCAGCCGCCAAAATCGACCATGCTGGCGCCCTGGCTGCGGTGCCATGCGTTAAGAGGGGTCAGCTTCAATCAACAGTCTCCAGGGCGGGCAAGCGGACGCCTAGTAGCGGGGCATGCCGGGTTCCACCTCGGTGGCCCAGGCATCGATGCCGCCCATCAGGTTGTAAGTTTTCTTGAAACCGAACTTGGCCAGGGCGGCCTGGGCGCGGGCGCTGCGCGAGCCGTGGTGGCACTGCAGCACAATCTCGTCGGCGCTATCAAGTTCGTTGACGCGGCCGGCAATCTGGCCCAGCGGGATCAGCTTGGCGCCCTCAATGTGGGCGATCTCCCATTCGTTGGGCTCGCGCACGTCGACCAGCACAAACTTCTTCTTGGCGTCCATCCATTCCTTCAGGGTCTGGGCGTCGATCTCGGCGCCGGCGCTGGCTTCGGCCTCTTCGTGGCCCCGGCCCATGCCGCAGAACTGCTCGTAGTCGATCAGTTCCTTGATGGTCGGATGGTCGCCGCACATGGGGCAAGCAGGGTCCCGCCGGATCTTCAGCTCGCGGAACTTCATGTCCAGGGCGTTGAAGAGCAGCAGGCGGCCGATCAACGGCTTGCCTTCGCCCATGATCAGCTTGACCGCCTCGGTGGCCTGCAGCAGGCCCACCGTGCCGGGCAGCACGCCCAGCACGCCGCCTTCGGCGCAGCTGGGGACCATGCCCGGCGGCGGCGGTTCAGGGTAGAGGCAGCGGTAGCAAGGGCCGCCGCGCTTGGGATCAAAGACCGTCACCTGGCCGTCGAAACGGAAGATGGATCCGTAAATGTTGGCCTTGCCCAGCATGACGGCGGCGTCGTTGACCAGGTAGCGGGTGGGGAAATTGTCGGTGCCGTCGATGACCAGGTCGTAATCCTTCAGGATGCCCAGGATGTTCTCGCGGTTCACCGGCTCCATGTAGGTGGTCACCTGCACGTTGGGGTTGATCTCGGCGATGCGGGCCTTGGCGCTTTCCACCTTGGGCTTGCCCACGCTGCTGGTGCCATGGATCACCTGGCGGTGCAGGTTGCTGTGGTCGACCACGTCAAAGTCGACGATCCCCAGGCGGCCGACGCCAGCCGCGGCCAGGTACATGCCCAGCGGCGAACCCAGGCCGCCGGCGCCGATCAACAGCACCGAACTGGCTTTCAGCTTTTCTTGGCCCTTCATGCCCACCTCGGGCATGATCAGGTGGCGCGAGTAGCGCAAAACTTCTTCGTTAGTCAGTGCCATGATGAAATCCAGAGTAAAAAGGCCGGGGAAAGCCCTGGCCCTATAGCTTATCTACGCATCCACGCTCAAGTCGGATAGCGGTTTTCCTACACAGGTCAGGACCCAGCCCGCGGCCCGTTCCGGGGGGGTCAGGGCCAAGGCCTCTTCTTGGTCAATCTCCCCCACGCATTTGACGGCGCAGGTATGGCAGGTGCCGCCCTGGCAGCTGAAGGGGATTTCGATGCCGGCTTGCTGGGCGGCTTCCAGCACATTCATGGTCGAAGGGCAGTCCACCACCCGCTGGCTGCGGGTGAAGGTCACTTTAAAAGTCAAAACAAGGCCTTCACTTTGGCCGCCATCGCCTCATAGGCGGCATCGTCCAGCACGGGCTTGCAGGGCAAGGCCTTTGACAACTCGGGGTTCAAAGTCAGGTCAATCCAGCTGCGGCAGCCGGTGTAGTCTTCGAGCACTTCCAAGGTCATGGGCTGGTCCAGCTTGTAGACCCTTAGCAGCAGCAGCCACAGCGGCTTGTTGGAATGCCATTCCCAGCGCGCACGGATGCAGTCTTCGCTGAAGATGTGGTTGCCGGCCTGCTTCAGCACGGGCTCCATGCTGGTCATGGGCACCGCTTCATCGACTTGAGCCCAGGCGCTGATTTTGACCTCCCCCAGCTCCGGCTTGGCAGCCAGGGCGGCGTTCAGCAGGCCCTGGTATTCGGGCTTGATGCTGGCGGGGTCCTGGTGCTCGTAGGTGGGGTAGAGAAAGAAGTGCGGGTGCTCCATCTTGAACACATGGTCTTTTTCCTTGATGCCCCCCTTGCGGAAGAGCATCACTTGGCTGCCCTGGGCCAGGGCATCGCAAGACACGGCCCATTCTTTGAAGGCCGCATTTCCAAGCGTGGTGTGGGTAAGTGTTTGCATCTCATTCATCCTTATTTACGGAAAAAGCCATCCGCCATGGCGGATGGCTTTTGACGCTGAAATGGGCTTCGCGTCAGGCAGCCGGCGTGTCTCCGGCGGGTTTGGGCGCTGCCGGGGCGGGAGCGGGGGCAGCCGGCTTCGGCGCGGCGGCCGCACCGGGCACGGCCGGCGCTCCGGCGGGCCGGGCGGCCGGGGGCACGGCCACAGGCTTGGGCGCGGCCGCCAACTCGGGCTGCATCACCAGCAGGAAGCTGTCTTTGGGAATGGCGGTCGTGCGCTGGGTCGCGCCGAGCCCGGCAAAAACCTTGTAGCCGTTGTTGGTTTCAATGCAGCGTTTGCCTTCGCTGCGCTCCAGGTAGTACTCCTTCACCCCTTCGTCCTGGACCACGGTCTCGCCCTTGATCCAGTAACGGATGTTGCTGCGGCCGTCGACGATGGCCAACTGGCCTTCGGCCTGCCAGCGGCTGATGGTCATCTTGATTTTGCTGTCCGGACACGTAAAGACCTTGAAAACGATGTCGTTTTTGAGGCCGATCACGTCGGAAAGCAGGTCTTTGGCGGCAAAGGTAGGCATTTAAAGTCTCCAGGGTGCTTTGGAGAAAGAACGATACGCCGCTCTGGAAATGAAGTCAAGACCACTTGACCCCGCCCCTGGCTTGGGGCTACGCTTGACGCCTTAGCCAAGGCTTCGAATTAGAATGCCAACCAAGGGGTTTTCAATGCAGCAACGCGAATTTGGCCAGTCCGGCGTCAAGGCGTCGGTGGTGGGTTTTGGGGTGTGGACGGTTTCCACCCCCTGGTGGCACGCCAGCAACGAAAAATTGAAGGACAAGGCCTACAACCTGGCCCTGCTGCAAAAAGCCCTCGATAGCGGCATCACCCTTTTTGACACCGCCGACACGTATGGCAACGGTCTGGGGGAGACCATCCTGAAAGACGCCCTCGGCCATCGCCGTGATGAGATCTGCATCTCCACTAAGTTTGGCTACGAGTGGAAGGCAACGCCCATTGAAGAGCGCAAGGGGCAGGTGGAGCAGCCGTTAAACTTCAATCCTGACTTTGTTCAGGCCGCCCTGGAAGGCGCCCTTGAGCGCCTCGGCACCGACCGCATCGACCTATGGATGATGCACAACGCCAAGATGAGCCACATTGAACGCGAGGATACCTTCGCCCTGCTGGCCAAGCTGAAGCAACAAGGCAAGGTGCGCGCTTACGGTGTCTCCGTTGGCCCCGCCATCGGCTGGGAACCGGAAGGCGTCAAGGCCATGGAAAAGCAGGCCATTGACTGCCTGATGATCATCTACAACTTGCTGGAACAGAATCCCGGCCGGCGCTTCATCGAAGTGGCCAAGCAGCGCGGCGTGGGCCTGATGGCCCGCATCCCCCACAGCAGCGGCATGCTGGAAGGCAAGTACACCAAGGATACCAAGTTTGACGCCGGCGACCACCGCGCCCACCGCAAGCAAGTCTGGCTGGAGCAGGGCCTGCAGAAGGTGGAACAGCTGGAATTTCTCAAACTGGGCGGCAAGCGGACCCTGGCCCAGGCGGCCATCCAGTACATCCTGGCCCACCCGGAACTGACGGCGGTGCTGCCCAATATCTATGATGAAACTCAGATGGCCGAGTTTGTAGCGGCCGTCGATACGCCGGCTTTCAGCGCTGAAGAACTGGCCAAGGTGGATGCCCTCTTTGACAGCAATTTTGGACTGCCCATCGACAACAGCATGGAAAAAGTGGCTGTGACCCGCTAGGAGGCCCCAAAGACTTCTACGTCTTCTCCAGTGAGCCCGGTGCCAAAAACCAAGCGCAAGACCCCACGTAAGACCGCCAAAACCAGGGCCAAGCGCTCGCGCAGCAAAAGTCGATTGGTCTTAGCCGGCGTCCTTTTGGCCCTGGTAACAGTCCTGGCCGCAGGGCTTAGCCGCTTCCATCACGGTCGCTCGGTGCCCTCCCCCGCCGAGGCGGCGGCGGCCCTGCAGTGGGCGGAATCCCATACGGGTCAAGCCAGCACGACGGCCCTGGCCGTGAGTCCTGAAGTGCGGCCCTACTCCCAGTATTTCTTCCAGCTCAAGAACCCTCATTTTCAGATCAACCACGGGCCCCGGCCTGAGGTCGTTCTGCGGGTGGCCAGGCCAGGGGCTGTGCAGGCCCATATCCTGGATGCAGGCCAGCATGTCATCCGCGTCTTGGCAAACCTCAGCCAGCCCCAGGGCTCCATCCAATTTGACTGGGACGGGCGCGACGCCAAGAATCAGGCCTGTCCACCCGGCCGCTATCTTTTGGTGGTGGCCAGCCCCGACAAGCTTGAGCGCCACGAGATAAAGATTCTGCCTTAAAAATAAGAAAGGCGCGGCGAGAGCCGCGCCTTTCTTATTTTTAAGGCGGCAAGGGTTTAAGCCACCGCGTCCTTGCGTTCTTCCAGTTCCTGCCATTTGTCAAAAGCGGCATCCAGCTCGTTCTTGCAGCCGTCATAGGTGGTTTTTAGCTGCAGCATGCGCTTGGCGTCATTGGCCAGGGCCGGGTCCAAAAACTTATCTTCCAAATCCTTTTTCATCGTCTCCAATTCAGCCATGCGGGCTTCCAGCTCCTGCTGGCGTTTCTTCAGCTGCTCAGCCTTGCGCTGGTCCTGCTTGCGCTCTTCCCGGTCCTGCTGGGCGGCGCTGGGGGTTTTGTCTTCCACTTTAGCTTTGGCCACCGCCTTGACGGGCGCGGCCGCGGCGGCTTTTTCCCTCTTTTTCTTCTCCGCGGAAAACTCGGTGTAATTGCCTTCATAGCACTCGATCGTGGAATCGTTCACTTCCCAGATATGGTCGCATTCCCGGTCCAGGAAATAGCGGTCGTGCGAGACCACCAGCAGGCTGCCCTCAAAGTCGTCCAGGGCCTCTTCCACCACTTCACGGCTCAAGATATCCAGGTGATTGGTCGGTTCGTCCATCACCAAGAAGTTGGGCCCCAGGATCATCAGCTGGGCCAGCATCAGGCGGGCCTTCTCGCCCCCCGACAAGCTGGACACTTTCTTGTCGATGTCGTCGCCGCTAAAAAGAAAGCGGCCGCCGATGCCGCGGATGCTCTGCTGGCCCTCGCCCGGCAGCAGGCGCCAGATCTCCTCCATCACCGTGTTCTTCGGGTCCAGGCTGGCCTGAAACTGGTCGTAGTAGCCCAGGTCCACGCCGGAGCCAAGGATGGTCTTCCCTTCGGTGGCGGGCTCCTTGCCCGTCAGCACCCTCAGCAGGGTCGACTTGCCGCAGCCATTGGGTCCGATCAAGCCCACCCGGAAGCCGCGGTACAGGATGGCCTCGAAGGGCTTCAGCAGGCGGCGGTCGCCGAAGGCCTTGCCCACGCCCTCAAACTTGGCCACTTCCTTGCCCGAGGCCTGCTTCTGGTTGATCTCGAAACCCATGCCACGGGCTTTGCGCTCGGGGCCTTCCACCCGTTCCAGCTTGTCCAGCATGCGCCGGCGGCTTTGGGCCTGCTTGGTGTTCTGGCCGGCGATGTTGCGCTGGATGAAGTCCTGGGTCTTGGCCACGAAGGCTTTCTGTTCCTCATGGGCTTTTGCGGCCAGTTCCTGCTGCTTGGCTTTATTTTCTTTGTAAAACGTGTAGTTGCCGGGGTAGTAGGTCAGGCGGCAGTCTTTCAGCTCCACGATCTCATTGCAGACATTGTCCAAAAAGTAGCGGTCGTGGGAGATGCACACGATGCTGCCGGGATAGCTGAGCAGGAACTCTTCCAGCCACTCGCACATGCGGGTGTCCAGGTGGTTGGTCGGTTCATCCAGCAGCAGCAGCTGGGGCTTGCTGATCAGCAGCTTCGCCAGCATCAGGCGGGTCTTCTCGCCGCCGGAAAAGCTCTCCACCGGGCGCTCGTACTCGGACTTGCCGAAACGCATGGCCGCCAGGACGCCTTCGGCTTCGCTCTCGTAGGCGTAGCCGTCCAGGGTGGCGAAGTGGCTCTGGGCCTCGCCATATTTTTCCATGACCTTGTCCATCTTGGCCGCGTCAGCGGCCACCGCCGGATCGGCCATCTGATGCTCCAGGTCGGTCATCAGGGTCTGCAGCTTCAACAGCTCCGGCTTGGCCGTCAGCATTTCCTGGTAGAGGCTGTGGCCGGGCTGAAAGGTCGGGTGCTGGCTCAAGTGGCCCACGCTCAGGCCCTTTTGCCGCGAAATGGAGCCGGCGCTGGGCTCTTCTTCGCCCAGCAGCATCTTGAACAGGGTGGTCTTGCCGGCCCCGTTGTTGCCGATCAGGCCGATGCGGCGGCCATCCTCAATGGTCCAGTTGGCCTCCTCGACAATGTCGCGGGCGCCGAAAAATTTGGAGAGATTTGAAAAAGTGACCAGGGGCATGGGATTTCTTTGTGGAAAGGGTGGGAGGTTAGCTTAGGCCCGCGGGGGCCAGGTCAGGCGGTGGCTGAGGCCCTTTTTTTAGGGCGGCCAGCAGGGGCTGGTGCAGGTGGCCGTTGGTGGCCACGATGCCGGGCTTGCCCAGTTCGTAGGGGGCTCCGAGGATGTTGCTGATGCGGCCGCCGGCTTCCTCGACGATCAGGCCGGCCGCGGCCACGTCCCAGGCTTTCAGGCCGTACTCCCAGAAGCCGTCATAGCGGCCGGCAGCGGTGAACGAAAGGTCGATAGCAGCGGAGCCCATGCGCCGGATGGCCTGGAAACGCTGCAGGCACTCCATCCACTCGCGCATATTCTCGCCCGACTCGCGGGCGTTGTAGGAGAAGCCGCTGGCAAGCACAGCTTCCAGCGGTTTGCGCTGGGGGCTCACCTTGATTTTCTTGCCGTTAGCCCAGGCGCCTTCGCCGCGCACGGCCACAAAGGTTTCGCGCAGCTCCGGCATTTCCACCACACCCACCACCGGAGAGCCGAGCTGGGGATCCGAGAGGCGGCCTTTGACCGCCTTGGCGTCGCGCTGCCAAATACCGATGCTCACCGCAAAAATGGGCGAGCCGTGGCTGTAGTTCACGGTGCCGTCGAGCGGATCGATGATCCAGGTGAAGGGCGCCGAGCCGTAGTCCTTGCCCTGGATGCCGCCTTCTTCGCCGACGATGGCATGCTGGGGAAAGGCCCGGCGGATGCCTTTGACAATGAGCTTCTCGCAGGCCTGGTCCACCTCGGTAACCGGATCGGTCAGGCCCTTCCAGCGGATGTTCAGGATGCCGCGGAACTTCTTGGACTGCAGCTTGCCGGCTTCGCGGCCCAGCTTCAGGGCTAGGGCCTTGATCTTCTTGATGTCAACGCTTGTGGGCATGGTTACTTTCGCAGGAAGGGATCGGGAAGCGTGTCGAGCAGGGCCCAGAGCCGGGGGTCTTCCAGGCCCAGCATGGCCAGGGATACCTGGTCCAGCCCCAGGTCGCGGACCTGATACAGCTTGGCGGCCAGGGAAATCGAGTCGTTATACCAGACATCCAGGCCGTTGAGGGTCAATTCCACCGTGGCCGGATCGCGGCGCTCGGGCTGCCGGGCCTGGCGCAGGGCGTCCCACAAAGCCCAGTCCAGGATCACCGTGGGGGCAAAATGGCCCCAGGCATAGCCGTGGCCCGGAAGGATGACTTCCAAGTGAGCGGCGTCAACGCTGCGCAATGCCCTGGCGGTCACCGACTTGACCCAGTCTGGCGGAGCCAGAGGCCCCGGAGCCGTGGTCATCGAATGAAAATCGGTGCACTGGATCTGCAGGCAATCGGCCGCTGCGCCCAAGCGGCGCCAGTCCTGTGACTCGGCACCCTCTTGGACCGGAATGCCTACTTTCAGGCCTGCCGCGTGAAAAGCGGCACATAGCTCTTCGGCAAAAGCGCCATAAGCCTTGGCGTCCAGAGCGTCCAGGCCTTCGTAGCCCAGGCAGACACCCTGGGCCCCGTCGCCCTTCACCAATTCAATCAAGCGGGCGATGTGCATGCGGCGGGTGGCGCCATCGTTGATCACCAGGCGCATCAACCCGGCGTCAAAGCCATCGGCGGAAAAAGACCAATTGCTGATGACCGGCCAGACTTCCGTGCCCTGAGCCCCGGCCTCCAGGGCCACCGCTAGCCGTTGGGTGGCTTTGCTGTCGCCGCGCCGCAGCGGGGCGCCGGCCGGCGAGCACACATACCAAGCGGGATAAAGGCGGGCCAAAAACCGGGACTGATTGCGGAAGCTTTCCCAGGCCCGTGGATCCAAGGGATTGAACCAGGCGCTAAAGCGTAAACGCGCCATTAAACGGCCTCGCCCAACTTAATCGCCTGCTCATCCGCGTGGTAGCTGCTGCGCACCATCGGGCCGCTTTCGACCACGCGGAAACCGAGCTCCAGGCCCCAGGCTTTCCATTGGGCGAACTTGTCGGGGTGGACGTATTCGACCATGGGCAGGTGCTGGGGGCTGGGCTGCAAGTACTGGCCGATGGTGATGATGCTGACCCCAGCCTTATAAAGCTCGCGCAAGGTTTCTTCCACTTCGGCATCCGTCTCGCCCAGGCCCAGCATCAGGCCGCTCTTGGTGGCCAGGCCGGCTTGGGCGGCCGCGGTCAACAGGGCCAGGGTGCGGTCCCAGCGGGCCACGCTGCGCACGCTAGGCGCCAGGCGGGGCACCGTCTCGGTGTTGTGGTTCAAGATGTCCGGCTTGGCGTCAAAAACCGTCTTCCACGCGTCGGCGTTGCCCATGAAATCCGGGATCAACACTTCGATGCTGGTCTGGGGGTTGGCGTTGCGGGTGGCTTGAATGGTGCGGGCCCAGACCTCGGAACCGCCATCCTTCAGCTCATCACGGGCCACGCTGGTGATGACCACGTGGCGCAGCTTCATCAAGGCCACCGCCTCGGCCACACGCTGGGGCTCATCCAGGTCCAGCTCCGTGGGCCGGCCGCTTTTGACCGCGCAAAAGCCGCAGGCGCGGGTGCACACGTCGCCCAGGATCATCACCGTGGCGGTGCCACGGCTCCAGCATTCACCCAGGTTAGGGCACTGGGCCTCTTCGCAGACCGTGTGCAGCTTGTTGCTTTTCACGGTCTTCAGCGTCTCTTGATAGCCTTCCCCGCCCGGCAACTGGGCGCGCAGCCACGAAGGCTTGCGGCCCTGGGGGAGGATGGCGTTTTGCGGGATGAGTGTCATGCTTCAAGCACCTTTTTTGGTCTGGGCAAAATAGAGGTAGCTCATGGGGCCCTGCCACACGGCAAAGGCCAGGATCCATTTCTGAAAGCTGGGCGCGCCATCAGCGCCGCCGAGGATAGCCTGCCAGAAGGGCACGGCCAGGACCGTTCCGAGCAGCCATTGCTCCAAGGCCTGCTTCTTGGACAAGCCGCCCCAGGACCGCAAGCTCTGGCCCAGCAGAAACGAGCCCAGGCTCACCACAGCGATGCGCAAAACCCAGGGATTGGCGTTGTCGCCCAGGGACGCCATGCCGGCATAGGCCACGGAGTAGGCCAGTGCTACGGCCACCAGCAGAGGCAGCTTGAAGCCCCTGCGCGCAGGGATGATCAGCAGGCTAAACGCCACCCCGGGAGCCCAGTAGTCCGCGTCGGTCACCTTGGCCAGGCCCCAGGCCGAAAGCAGGATGCAAATCGCGGCGCGCCAGGACCATTCCCACAGATCGCGGCGTTTCAAGATCCAGCGGCTGTCCATATCAGTAGGCCAGGTAGGGGCTGAGCCACTTCTCGGCCTCTTTCAGGCTGAAGCCTTTGCGCTGGGCATAGTCTTCGACCTGCTCTTGGCTCAAGCGGCCCACCGCGAAATAACGGCTCTGGGGATGGCTGAAGTAGAGGCCTGACACCGAAGCGCCGGGGTGCATGGCGTAACTGGTGGTGAGGGTGATGCCCGTATTCTTTTCGGCGTCCAGCAACTTCCACATAGCTTCTTTTTCGCTGTGGTCGGGGGCGCTGGGATAGCCGGCCGCGGGGCGGATGCCACGGTACTTTTCCTTGATCAGGTCCGCGACAGCCAGGTCCTCGGTTTCGCCATAGCCCCAGGCCTTGCGCACCTGCAGGTGCAGAAATTCGGCATAGGCTTCCGCCAGGCGGTCGCCCAGGGCCTGGACCAGCAAGCCCTTGTAGTCGTCGCCGCCTTGTTTCAGGTTGAGGGCGTAATCCTCGATTTCCTGGCCCGCCGTGCAGGCGAAGGCGCCCACATAGTCGGCGCGGCCGGAAGATTTCGGGGCCACAAAGTCCGCCAGGCAGTAGGCCGCCGGCGCCGCGGCGGCGCTGCGCGGGTT
>Ga0206871_10032_pt1 | contig 30580 bp, 31 predicted proteins | sample Alteio_BWOrgCont_33_FD_152627 | JGI IMG/M metagenome (GOLD analysis project Ga0206871, IMG submission 152627) | Enriched cells from forest soil in Barre Woods Harvard Forest LTER site, Petersham, Massachusetts, United States -... | ecosystem: Environmental > Terrestrial > Soil > Temperate forest >...
AATCGTACTTAAGATCTCAGAATACAACAAACCAAGGAAAGTATTTTAATAAGCTCTTATTATCAATAGCAGCAGTGTTATGTTTTATAATTTTACCGAAAAAATCCTTTTCCGCTAACAGTATTACAACTTGTAATGTTTCTGCTCCTTTATCTCAGCCAGAGATTCTGTTACGCACTACACTATATGGAACAGATACTGCACATGTAATAACCTATTTGGCAGATGGGGTATTAAACATATTTGACAGTACTTATAGCGATACCTTAAATTGGAGTGAAGACATTCAGAAACTATTTAATCCAAGTCAGACAGTCTCTATTTTTGATTATAATCAATACCTAGCTATTGAAAGAAGTCCACTCGCTAAAGCAGGCGACACTATTCGTTTAAGTATAGGCAAATTGATACGATCACAGCCATATCAATTTGTCATTCAAACAACAAATTTTACTCGCCCCGATCTTAATGCATTTTTTGTTGATTCGTATACACATATTTCAACACCAATACTTTTGGGAGACACATCTGTTAATATAAATTTTACTATAAATTCTGATCCTGCCAGCTATGTGTCAAACCGTTTCATTATAGTATTTAGAGCTGCTCCTAGTAAGGTAGCCTATACTAATATAAAAGCTAACATACAAAATAAGAATATTGACTTACAATGGGGAATAACCAACCAATTAAACATAAAAGAATATATAGTTGAACGATCTATTAATGGAACAGACTTCACAATAGCAGATACATTACTTGCAACAACTGATACTTCTAGTTATGTATATAACTGGATAGATATGAATACAGTAAATGGCAATAATTACTATCGTGTTTATGCTGTAGATAATAATTTATCACCACAAGACACATCTAATATTGTTTCTGTATTTCTAAGTAAAAATAATATCCCGGCCACGATAAGCTCGTCAACCATTGCATCATTTATAAAAGTATATCCAAATCCTGCTGTAGATGGTATGGTAAATATAGATTTGACAGGCTGGCCAACTGGCAATTATGAGATAAAGGTAATTGATCAATCAGGAAATACTATATTAAGAGACACAAAATATTATGAATCTGGTAATGGCCCTATAGCTATTTCTTTTGGTAAGAATATTAGCTCGGGTATATATATAATGCAAATAGTAGCTCCTGATGGAAATAAAACAAATGTTACGATTGAAAATCAATAAACAAAAGTAGCTAAAGAATTATGACAAAATCTATGTTGTCTCTTTTGCGTAAATGCGTAAAGAAGAAAATTCTATCATTATAAATGCCTAAAATTTTTATAAATATTTTATATAATTATAAGTCTCTAACCAATCTGTTTTAAAAATTCTGATCAATGTTACCGATCAGAAAAAAGCGTGTATGCTTGTAGTGGTTTTTAAAATGTATTTGAGAAAATACTTTTAATGACAGAGCATTAGTGGTTTGGTGCTCTATTTTTATCTCTTTTAAACACCAAAACCACTGTTAACTATTGTGTTGTATATTATACTGTATCATTGTTAACTGGTACAATAGTTGGTTAAGGTCATAGCATAATATCAATACATGAAACTTTATACCTGTGAACATTGTGGCAATCCGCTTTATTTCGAGAATACCGTTTGTCTTAATTGTAATCACACTGTTGGCTTTGATGCAAATAAGTTGTCTATGATAACTTTGGTTCCTGCCGATAAGGATACATTTATCAATATAAATAAATCGAAAGAGGCTTATCGTTTATGCGATAATGCCCATTGTGGTACCTGTAACTGGCTGATACCAAAAAATGATACTGCTGTATTTTGTAAAGCCTGTAGTTTAAACAGGGTTATACCTACACTTACAACACAACAAAATATTCAGCGATGGTCAAAGATGGAAATTGCTAAACATCGGTTGGTGTATTCTTTATTACAACTAAAACTTCCTGTTCGATCAAAGCTGGGTAATAGTATCGAAGGAATCGCTTTTGATTTTATGGAAGATGTATCTCTAGGTGCAAGAATAATGACTGGTCATGATGAAGGAACGATCACGATCAATATTGATGAAGCAGATGAAGCAGAACGTGTAAAACACAAGTTAGACTTAGGAGAAAGATACAGAACATTGTTGGGGCATTTTCGACACGAAATAGGACATTACTATTGGGACGTATTGATAAAAAAAGATCCTGGAAATTATAGAAAGTTTTTTGGCAATGAAGAAAGAGATTACTCCAAAGCATTAGAAGAATATTATAACACAGGTGCCCCAATCGATTGGCTAGACCATTTTATCAGTCCTTATGCAACAGCACATCCATGGGAAGATTGGGCTGAAACCTGGGCACATTATTTACACATGATGGATACCCTGGAAACAGCTTTCTCATTCGGAATAAATATTGATCCCAAAAAAAGTGATAATGATATGAAAGCGAAGATCAATCAGGATCCTTACACAATTGATAAATTTGATACGATTGTTAAAATGTGGCTGCCGCTAACTTTTGCATTAAATAGTTTAAGCAGGAGTATGGGGCATGTAGATTTTTACCCCTTTGTTATTTCAAAACCTGTAATAGAAAAACTCAGATTCATACATGAAACTTGTAGAATAAAAAGAATGCGGTAATCTATAATAGCTAAGAAATTTCAAATAAAGATTAAAAAATAAAAGGGCTGAAGGTAGAAACCTTGCCCTGTTTTAATCCGTACCCTATGAAAACTTTTATGAAGCTACAGAGTTTTCAATTCTATAGCGATTATTACAGCTAGATTAACTGTCCTGTAACATCATGCCCATATTTTAATATTATAGCAATCAATTTCATAACAAATTAAAAATAATATGAGAATTATTTTCTACAATTCTTATTCTAAGAAAAACAACTTAATATTCTGTTGTTTTTCTTCTTGATATAGTGCACCAAATCATTATCCTTGCGGCATCATTATTTCAGGGATGAAATAAAGCTAGTTTTAAATCAAAGGTGGTTTCTACTACCCTTTTCCTACTCCTTATTAAATTTATTTTCAATATAATATATTTAATATATTAACTTTCCTATATTATAGTATATATATATTATATGCCTAATATACCTGTTTACATATATAATACAAGAGTTTGTGTTATTTATTATATCTAAAGACGTCTGATTTCTACTTTTGCATTATTCTCATATTGAGGGTAAATAAAATTATATTACCGAGGGCTGTTTTTACAGTCCTCTCATTTTGAACATTTTATTGATTAATTATAAAGAAGGTTAGATTTTAGTTCGATCTAATTTAGACGATAATCAAAGGGGTGTTTTTACATCCCTTTCTTTTTCATATTGATTAGGGTACAATTAGTTAATCAATAAATATTTTCTTTACACTTCTACTATTTTGATAGAAGAATAAATTATGTACTATGAAAGAAGCAAGAACAAAAATTATGATCCTTATTTTAACCTTGTATGTGGTATTTGACCCAAGCATTAAAAAAGTTGAGCATGGCAAAGAATATCTGCACAGCCTTTTTAATGAGTCGTTTGATAATGAAGAATTTAATTCTACAAAAAAGGTAGTACCCATCATATCAATAGATTCTTCACAGAATGAAGTAGTTGACTTATTGAGAAGATAATTTTAGGGGCGGGGGCCTGTTACTATTTGTCAATTCCCATAAACCATAAAATGCCCAAAATATTAATAATTGATGATTATTTAGATTTAGTAAACTTCTTTTCAGTATTACTTGAGAGGGAGGGCTTTGAAGTGAAAGGTATATCACGCACAAAAGGAATAGAATCAAACATAGATCATTTCAATCCAGACTTAGTTCTATTGGATGTTATGTTGAGAGATGATGGAAGAGAAATATGCAAAGAAATCAAACAGATGAATAAAGCAATCCATATTATTTTAATGTCAACTAACCCCAAGTTATTAGAAAACTACCTTGAATATAATGCAGACGATATTATTGAAAAACCTTTCGATAATGATGAAGTTTTAAATAAAATCATTCAAATACTTTCAAGCAAATTGATTTCTGTTTCATAAACTTAAGGTCAGAACACTTCTATCTATAGATATATGATTGTGAAATAAAATGGATTTCTTTTCCAAGACTATCCACTAACGTTAGTTCCTTTTGTTTTTGATGTATAACAATATCAACAATCTTGTATATTGAAATTACTTTTTCTTGATGTATTATAGAAAGTATTACATCTTCATTTGCTCCTTCCAAATCTATCTTATAATGATAATCAACTGATGTTTTATCTTTAGTAAAAATTAAAGTAGCTGTTTTATCTCCAATATATTTGCCTGTAAAAAAATATGAAATCCCTCTAGTATTCCATACTCCAAGTAAGCCTTTATCTATAATCTCAATCCATTTTTGTTTTGATTGACTATCTGGTCTTTTCATAATATTATATTTTATAACTCTGCAGCGATTTTTATTAAATAGTAAAAAGAAGGGACCACAGATACATTCCCTTATTCCCTCATTAACTAACATTCTTATGAGATCATTTTGATTTAAACAAACAAAATGCCAAAAAATACGAGCCTTTTTATTACTTTTATTTTATGAACATCATATTAGGGCATAATCTATCTCATGCAAAAAGATGGATTAGTTAAAGACATTTACAATTAATATCCAAAAACGCGGATTCTTATAAATACTCAAGGGGCTGCTTATACAGCTCCTTCTTCGTGCCACTTATCCTCTTAAATAACCATTAAAAAAACCTCATATTATCTTGTTGTTTTTCCTGTCATTCACAATTAATTAAAGTTGACATTGCATCTATCATTAGGCTAGTTGGTTTAATCTACTTAGTTTAATTATAAAGATTAATGTGTTCAAGGGTAGTTTCCACTACCCTTTCTTATTTGGGGAAAATCTCATTTTTTCATGGTGTTTTTCCTGTTGTTTAACCCTGAACAAATTTGATATTACAGCGAAATATTAAACTTAGTTAGTTTAATTATTGGGAGATTATTATAAGACAATTGCGAGGACTGTTTCTACAGCCCTCTCTTTTTATAAAATCATAAGCATGAAAAATGGGGCTTAGGTAGAAACCTATCCCCCGATGTATTATTTCATTAAAGAAGCATTAAAAATAGTTAAAAATATAAATCTACATGATAATAGTAAACCACGCCGGAATAAACCATGATATAACACCTTGGGAAAAGGAAATAAGGAATCAGAGATATCAAATATTAAAGAAGAAATTCGATGAAAAATTCCCTAAAAAAGTGGTGAAAGAACTAATATCTAAAAACCATTGTTTTGTAATTAATGGTGACAAAGAAGAACTAGAAGTATCCATAGCAAAAATAATTAGATAGCCATCTCATTATTTATAAAACATGACATTATTATTCGCCTTTTGGTTCCTAATATGGGGAACTGTCTGTCCTTTTATAAAACGCCGGTATTATAGAAATTTCAGAAAACACTTTAGAAAAAGAATATCATTTGTTTTTATTATTTTTTCAGCAGTATGTTTTTATTTCTATTTTAAAGGGATGCGTTAAGGATGTTTATGTATATGAGTTGGTAGAGGGAGTTGATCAGTTATCCTATACTATTTGATTAAGCTCCAAATTGTCGCAGATGGTGATCAATGTGTTTATAAGCCATTTGTCCTACTTGCTCTTTTGTCATTTCTCCGAAGAAAGTATGGATAAAACTGGGATTTGAGAAATAAGCATATCCATTGATCAAGGCCACCCACTTCTTTTTTTCGGATGAAATATCACCTGTGGTTTCTTTTATTTTAAGTTCCGAAAGCGTGGGTGTATTTCGTGCCAAAGGGCTTTCATCCTTTAGCACTTTTTTCAAAGCAATTTTTCCAAACAAACGACCAACAAATGCCTGCTCGTTGTTTTTTCCACTTTGTATCCATTCATCCCAAAGCGTGCAATGTTTCAACATTTGGTAAATATTCATCTTGCCCCATTGAGCCACCATATTTTCGTTTAGTATATTAATCCTACTGATCAACTCATCTCTTATCGATTTGTCAAATATTGTTTTCATATTTCAAATGTAATAAAAAAGGCGGCATAAATATATCGAAATTAGTTCGGCTTCACCTCTCACCTATTTTTCAATTTATATACTATTTAATTATTTTTTCTTTGCAATGTTCAATTAAAAATGTACCCAATTCTTCCTTCTTTAAAGTTTCATTTCGTGCTTCTTCACGAGAATTGTAGCTACCAATAACCTTCTTACCTTTTATTACAACGAATTTATTATTGTATTTTTTAAGTAATTGCTCACGATTATAAATGTAATATTTAGATTCAACTTTCAGCATGTACTGAATTTAAGAAAAAATGATGTCATTCCCATAATGAACTTCATTAAAAAAATATAAAATTTATCGTTTGTGAAATAAGTTATTTACAAAAGCGTTTATACGTTACATTTAGTACGTCTTTATAAAAATATTGTAAAGAGGTTAGTTTTGGTACTCGAGGGAAGTTTTTACTTCCCTCTTTTGCTTGATAACCTTTTATTAATGCAAGTGTAATATTCAACATATTTCAAACTCATAATATTGTATTCTTCTAGGATTTATAGCAATCACAACAAGTATTTCACACGAGAGCCGTTTCTACGGCTCTTTTTTTATTTTTAATAATAATGATAGAAACCATTTCGTTATATAGTTACTAACTAACGAACTAACGAGTATGCTTAAGCTTATCATGATTGCTATTGCCTCTATTGGGGCCGGATACCTTGCGTCTAAAAAATTAACCAACAGGAATGATTAGGGTATATATGTAAAAGAAATAATTATAAAGAAGGTTAGATTTTAGTTTATAGAGGGAGGTTTTTACTTCCCTCTCTTTATATAAAAATTATATAAAAGGACTCGAAGTAGAAACTTCAAGCCGTGTTTGTATAATTTTATCCTATGAAAAAATCGTTAGCAAGTTAGCAATAAATTTTAATAGCTCCTTCCATGTTAACTACCCATTAATAAAACAAGTAATTACTTTTGTTCTTTCATATGCGTTTTAATGGAATATTTATATAGGAGCTGGCTGCAAACAGCTCCTATTTTTTTGGCACTCAATTTGTTTAAAATAATTGTCTCATACAGGGAGTATAAAATTATATGTGAAGGGGCTATTTCTATAGCTCCTTCTCTTTTTTCACCATTGTTGAATATGTAATTATAATTATTTACATTTGATTTCACCAAAACTAACAAAATGAAAACGAGATTCATACTTTCAATAGCCTTTGCAGCTATGGTATTCACTTTTATTTCCTGTTCAAAAGGAAGTACTTCTAACAACAATAGTAATGGAGATTCCACATACGTTATAAGTGAAGACAGTTCTTTTCAGATTGGGAATCCGGGTAACAATCAAGTTCGTGTATTTACATACAATAATAATAACCTAATCAAGGTTCAGTATAAACAAGGAGGAAGTGCTAGTTTTACCAATTATGACACTATTTACTTTGCTAATGGATATCCTTCAAAAGTTGTATCCTATAATGTAGGAAATCCTGTTGCCTACGACTCTAGTCTTTATTTTTATTCAGGTGGACTTGTGGATTCAATGAGAGAAATAGGAACCAATAATAATGGTGCTTATATAGCTACAACCATATTTGTATATAATAGCAGCAAACTTGATTCTATGTCTGTACATTACTATGTTGGAAGTCCTTCAGGTGGCGGAGGTGGCCCGACAGCATTAAGTTCTATCGTTTATTCGGGAAATAATTTTGCCTCAGCCATTGCATATACTCCTTCTCCTGTAGCCGTAACAATTACAGCTGATTTAACCGCTTCAAATCCATATTACGGGCTTGTATTTAGTGGTAACGTTGGCAGTATTTTAAGTTTTTTTGATAAAAATAATGCCTTAAAAGTATTTGAAACATCTACACCTACTAATGTTCTTTATAATGACAGTTATACATATTCAAATGGTAGAGTAGCGACATATACAGATTCAACAAGTTCACCATATACAACAACAAATATTACTTACACTAAGTTGTAGTTTACAGTTTATTATTGTAGGATTAAAAATGTTAGATTATTGAGGGGCTATAAAAATAGCCCCTTCTCTTTTTTTGCGAGATAATATAAAGAAGGTTAGATTTTGGTTCAACGAGGGAAGTTTTTACTTCCCTCTCTTTATGATAATGCTGAAGTAACATTAGATGTATAATATTGTACTTCTTCTAGGACATCGAGCAATCACAAAAAAGCATTTCGAGAGCCGTTTCTACGGCTCTTTCTTTTGAGCCCTAAGAATTTACAAAACCACTGTTAACTATTGTATCATACTACAGCGCTATAAGACAAGAGCTTTTCCGCAATCTTATATAATTCAGAGAGTTCAAAAGGTTTTGTAATAAGTTCTATATCAAATTGTTTACAATAATTAATATCTGATATGTTGGAAGAAGTAGTCAAAACAACAATAGGCAAGTCCTTTAGTTTTTCTTCATTCTTTAAAATAGCAAGCAATTGCCTTCCATCCATTATTGGCATGCTAATATCAAGTACGATCAAATTGGGTAATCTTTTATTATTATCTCTGGTTTCTTTTAATCCTGCCAATGCTTCATTACCATCAAGAGCAGTTAATATGCTACAGTTATTATCAATAGAAAGAAGCGCTTCTTTTAAAAGCAACAAATCGTCAATATCATCGTCAACTAATAATATTATAGCATTCATATTCAATTTTTTCAGAAAGATATTAATTGACTAATAATGTTTTGAGTATATCACTAATTATATGTTAACGCTAATATTATTAAATACACGACCATATAGTAAAATACTTTTGAATAGCTTTTTATTATTTATAAGTGTCCGTGAAATAAATATTATTGGTTAACTGGTATCTCAAAAAAGAAAGTGGAGCCTTCATTTGGTTTACTGTCAAACCATAACCTTCCAGAGTGTCTGCTAATAATTTGCGAACTAATATATAGCCCTATTCCTAATCCAGAAATATTTGCTTCCACATCTTCAGCCCTATAGAATTTTGAGAAAATATGTTTATGAAACTTTTGAGCAATACCAATTCCAAAATCTTGCACCGAAAAAACTATTTGATCTCCTGAACAAGTTACGTTTACAAAAACCCTAATATCATTTGGCGAATACTTAATAGCATTGGAAATAAGATTGATAATAACCTGTTCAATACGTTGTTTGTCAGCAGTAACTATCAGATTAGTCGCATTACAATTTACTACTATCTCATGCGAATGGTTTGAATGCTGTAATAGTTCTATAACATCACTCAGCAAATGTGAAAAATCAAAAGTAGTAAAAGATAAAGGCAACTTTCCCGACTCTATTTTAGACACATCTAACAAATCAGCTATCAGCGCTGATAGTTTTTTAACCTGTAGCAATGCCTTATGTATAAATACTTTGTTGTGATCATCGCTAGATATTTTTTGGTCTATAATCTGCAAGTACCCATTTATACTTGTTATCGGTGTTTTTAATTCGTGACTAGCCAATCCTATAAATTCATCTTTCTTCGAATTTAGAATTTCTAAACTTTCAGAATGCTGTTGTAAGGCTTGCTCTGCTAACTTTTGTACAGTAATGTCCCTTAAAATTTTTGACGCACCTATTATTTGCCCATAACCATTTTTTACAGGTGATATCGTTAGAGAAACAGGAATACTATGACCATCCTTTGTAATACGCCTCGTTTCAAAATGATCTATAGTTTCACCACGAGCTATTTTATCAATGATTAGGCTTTCTTCGCCTATTTTATCTGATGGCAACAACAAAGTAATAGACTTACCCAACATTTCTACTTCTGTATACTTTAATATTTTTTCTGCTCCTTTGTTCCAACTAGTAATCACTCCAGATAAAGTTTTGCTGATAATTGCATCATCTGTCGATTCAACTATTGATGCCAGCATTCTTTGTTTTGCTTCATTTTTTCTTTGCTCAGTAACATCTATTAGTGTATTAATAGCTCCTGCAACAGCACCCGACTCATCAAAAAAGGGAATAGGATGAGGCATAATATTATAAAGACTACCATCGGGACGTTGCACAACAATTTCCTCTCCTTCTATCACCCTTCCCTCTTTTATAGCTCTTGCCATTGGACAGGAATCTAAAGAGACACTTTCTCCAGACAAATCAAATATTTTCCATGAGCCACACCACTTATCTTTTCCTATTACTGGAGTAACACCCCATAACTTCTCTGCTGCCTTATTATAAGACGTAATATAGCCTTGTGCATCGCAGCTATAAATAGCGATGGGCACATTATTAAAGATGGCCGTTTGATTATTCATATTATACTTTAGGAAATCTGCCATCTGTTAATTTAATCAAGACCACAGGTTCTTCTAGGATTTCTACGAAAATATTCTTTTCTGATTCTTCATTTGATTACTCAAATAACAACTGTGGATCTTTTTTCCAATATCTATGCCAATGTAAGTAAAAAGAATAATAAACGCTCCTTTTAACACCAAAACAACTGTTAACTATTGTATCATTATGTATCGTTGTGTATCATACTGTATCATTGTTAACCCGTCAAAACACGTATTTCTCCACTAACAATAATTAGTAACCGAAATAGTAACAACTAAATGGCTACTAAAGGCAAAGAAAGGCAACAATCGGCAAATGAAATACAGGGAGAAAGAATGTAAACACCGTGTAATGCGTGGTAATTGTGTGAAGGCTATTTTCCGATACAGAACTTACTAAAAATATAATCAAGCGTATCTTCATTAGTAACCTCTCCTGTTATTTCTCCTAAGTAATGCAGGCAATGGCGAATATCAGGTGCTAACAAATCTCCCGATAATTCATTATCCAATGCGGCTTTAATATGATCTAACGATTTTTGCACTTGTTGCAGTGCGGCATAGTGACGTGTATTAGATACTACAATATTTTCTGTTTCTAGATTCGTATTGATCGTCGTATTAAACAGTATTGCTTTAAGCTGATCTATCCCAATATTATTTTTTGCAGAAATGAAAAGAATATTTTCTATCCCAGAGAATTTTTTAATCGAAACTGGTTCATTTAAAATATCGGACTTGTTTGCTACTAATAAATATTTGATATGCAACTTTTTAAAATTTTCAATCGCCAATTGTAATTTGTCAATTGTTTCCGTTTGTACATCAAAAATATAAAGTACAACATCCGCACTTTTCATTTTTTCCAAGCTCTTTTCTATCCCTACCAATTCAATTACATCTGTGCTATGCTCTCTTATTCCTGCAGTATCGATCAACCTGAATAAAATACCATCTATATTAATTATTTCTTCGATCGTATCTCTTGTCGTTCCTGCTATCTCACTTACAATAGCACGATTTTCATTTAGCAAGGTATTTAGCAAGGTACTTTTACCTGCGTTGGGTTTACCAATGATGGCAACACTTACACCATTTTTTATTACGTTGCCTAATTGAAAAGAATGTAACAACTCCTTCGTAGTTGTTTGCGCCGAAGTAATTAATGAATAGAATTTTGTTCTGTCTGCAAATTCAACATCCTCTGTTGCAAAATCAAGCTCTAATTCTATCAATGCCGAAAACTGAATTAGTTGTTCTCTCAGTTCTTTTAAAATAATACTAAAACCTCCTTTAATATTATGTAATGCCGTTTTTTGTGAGGCTGCTGTATTACTGGCGATCAAATCTGCAACTGCTTCCGCTTGCGTCAAATCCAATTTCCCTTTTAAAAATGCGCGTTGTGTAAACTCTCCGTGCCTTGCTAACCTTGCTCCTTTTTTTATTATTGCCTGCACAATCTGCTGTTGAACATACGGACTACCATGACAACCAATCTCTATTACATCTTCGCCCGTATAACTTTTAGGATTTTTAAATAAGGATACAACTACTTCATCAATGTCTTTTCCATCTTCTTTTAAAAACCCAACATGTATTGTATGAGATAATTGTTTAGTCAGATCTTTAGAAGGAAATAACTGGTTGATAATATCAAATGCTTTTTCACCACTTAATCTTATTACACCAATAGCACCAATGCCCGGAGGTGTTGCTATCGCAACAATGGTATCATCCCAGCCTGACAATTTATTTAACATATTGCAAAGATAAAGAAGATGATAGATGGAATATTGAAGATAAAAGATTAGCCTATTTATAGTTACGTAAATGTGCAAATTTATAAAAATGTTCAATGCTCAATTTTCAATTTTCAATGCTCAACTATAAAGTACACTAAGTTGAACATTGAAAATTGAGCATTTATGCCAACAAAAAAATCTCCCCGAAAAACCGGAGAGATCTAATTATAATTTAACTAAAATATTTTTTATTGATCGCCGGAAACTACAAAAGTAATCGGCTGTCTTTTATATGCATTTACATTACGTCCATTTTGTATAGCCGGTGTCCATTTGGGAGCTTTTTTAATTGCTCTGATAGCTTCTTCTTCCATGCCATAACCAAAACTTGTTTCAGGTTGAATATCACTCGCACTACCATCTTTACCCACAATGAATCTGATGATTACCCTGTAAGTTCCAACCGGTGCTCCATTATTAACAGGAACATCAGCATCCAAATTTCTTTGAAGGAACTTGGCCCATGCTCCCATTCCACCCGGAAACTCCGCATCGACTTCTACTTTAGTAAAAACCGTATTATCATCAACGGGAGCTTGTGCAACGCCAGTACCTTTATCATCTATCGGTGCCTGAACTACCTGTTGTGTGTTCTCACTTTTTACCGTTTCGGAACTTATTGCTGTCGTTTCTTTTATATCCGGTGGTTTTTCATCCTGCTTTACCTCATTGTCTTTTTTTACAACCGGAGGTGTAAACTTTACTTGGTTAACTGCTGCTGGAGGAGGAGGCGGTGGTTTAATTGGTGGTGGTGGAGGCGGTTCTTTTTGTTTGATCTCTGCTATTTGTGTATCCACTACTTCTATCACTACAGCTTTCTTTTCATGAGGTAATAGACTGGAAACAACAAATGGTATTAATAATACAGCCAATAAGATCGCCGTAAAAATTAAAGATTTTGTAAGTCTGGTATTGTAAGTTTTACGAAGCTCATAAGCACCGTACTCCTTATTTCTGCCCTCGAAAATAATATCGAGTATATCAGCGCTTAATATTTTATTTATATCCATTGTAAATACTTTGTATTAATTAGATTCAAAATAGTATCAATTCCATACTACCTATTTTATACCATTAGCCTCTTCTGTCTGTTGAATTAACTTAGCCTCCTGATCATTCAGATCCACTTCTGCATAATGTCCAGGCGGTATAGCGCAGATCGTCATTTCGTCCAATATATCAATAGCATCTTTATACGTTGCTTTCTTATCTGCTTTAATGATGAACATCAAATCAACAGAAGGCGTTGATTTTTTCTTATCAACTATTATCTGGCGTATATCTTTAAAATCACTGCTTTTGAATTGGGAATTAGGATCAGTTAAAATTCCATTATAATAATAAATTTTATTCTGTTTGCCCAATAGAAGCGTCATAGTTGCCGATTGCTTTACTTCCAATTCGTTATGTGGATCAGGCTTAGGTTCATTCAACTGCATAGCTGTAGGCTGGCTCATTGTAGTTGTAAATACAAAGAACGTTATAAGCAAAAATCCAAGATCAACCATTGGCGTAAGATCCACTTTCGTAGATTTTTTTGGGCTCTTTTTAACGCCGGGGCCCTTCTTATGACTGCCACCCGACGAAGTATCTAATTCTGCCATTTCAGTACTATTTTTTATCGTTCTATACTATCTAGAACCGATGATTATTTATTTGCTTCAGGATTAAGTGCCAATTCAGAACCGGCAGGAACACCTTCCGCATTTGTAACTACTTTAAATTTATATATCTCATTCTTAGCAAAAGCATCTTTGATGTTTTTGAATGAAGAGTAAAAAGCTTCATTATCTCCCTTTACTAATAAATTAAGATTGCTTATATCTTCTCCCCTATATGCATCAGATACGCTGGCTATCCAATCTACTAATTCATTATCGGTACTATCGGTAGGTATCCCATCCATCTCAGCTGCAGGTATTGGCGTAGCAAGGTCAAGAGAGTTTTTTAATTTACTGAAAGGTTCACCGATAAAATCCTGCTTTTTTAATTTAGCCAATTCATCGGGTGTTAGATTAAGCGATTTAATTCTATTGATCCCATCAATAATATCATTTTTATGTGCATTATCTCCTATTGATAAATACACTTTGCCGTCTTTTGTAAGCGTTACTAAAACCGCATCAGATTTTGCCACTTTGGTTGAAACCGATGATGGCGTATTGATCTGTACAACTTCAGGTGGTTTTTGCTTAGTAGCCAATATAAAAAACGACAATAATAAGAACGCAACATCACACATTGCTGTCATATCAACATTGGTGCTTTTGCGTGGTACTTTGACTCTTGGCATTATAAAAAATTTAGTGGTTTACTCTAAGATGCAAAACGTTTATTATTCCATACAATTACTTGTATAAAGAAGCAAAGCTTTGTGTTAAAGTAAATCCTGATTCATCAATACCGTAAGTGATAACATCAATTTTGGTAGTGAATATGTTATAGAAAATAATGGCTATCGCAGATGTACTAATACCCAATGCGGTATTATATAAGGCTTCAGAAATACCTTGCGAAAGTCTAGTCGTTGCTTCAGCTCCTCCTGCGTCGCCCAATGCGGCAAATGAAGTGATCATCCCAATTACGGTACCTAATAACCCTAATAGGGTAGCCACAGATGCAATTGTAGATAAGAATACCAGATTTTTTTCAAGCATTGGTAACTCTAAAGATGTAGCTTCTTCTACTTCTTTCTGAATAGCAATTACTTTTTGTTCGGTAGATAATTCTGTATTAGTGATCAACTCTTTGTATTTATGCAAACCTGCTTTCATTACATTTCCAACAGAACCTTTTTGTTTATCGCATTCAGCAATTGCAGCATCTACATTTTTATTAGCCAGATTGTACTGCACTTTGCGAATAAATTCTGCATTATTACCTGTACCATTTGCTTTAGTAATGGTTAAGAACCTTTCGATAATAAATGTGATAACGGTTAACAATGCACCAATTAAGATAGGCACAAGAATACCTCCCTGGTACATTCTATACAAACTGCTTATTGGACCTTCACGATCAGGCCAAAACCATCCTTCTCCTGCTTTAGTAAAATTTGCTGCACTTCCTAAGAAAAATCTCCAAATTAAATATCCGGTTATTACACATAGCAATGGTGCAATCCATGAAATTGAGTTTGCTGATTTTTTTGCTTGTACCGATGTTACCGGTCTTACTTCTGCCATGACATTCAATTTTTAATTAGTTAAATTATAATTTTTATTGATTAAAATATTTGGGACTACAATTCTACAGAAAAAATAGTTTTCAGCAATAAAATTCCCTTTATTTCATTAATTATTAATACCCGTGCAATTTAGTAGAATAATTGGGAAAACCAATGCCTGATAAGGATTTTATCCCCATTTACCGTTCATCATTAAACCTTATTTGCTAAATAGTTTAACAAAACGATAGGATAAATAGTCTACTTAATTGGTAGACTAAATAAAATATAGCAACAAATCACTCATATCTCAATGCAACAATAGGGTCCAATTTGGCTGCTTTATAGGCTGGATAGAGGCCTGCTAATAGTCCTACTAATGAACATACTGCTATGCCTATTATCACCCATATCCATGGGATTATAAAAGGAGTTTTTAACGCAAAAGCCACTAAATTTCCTAGCAAAACGCCGGCTAAAATACCCGCTACTGCGCCCAACAAACTGATCAGTATTGATTCCCATAAAAACTGGGCCTTTATTTCGTTGGATTTTCCTCCTAATGCCTTGATTAATCCTATTTCTTTGGTGCGCTCGTTAACAGCTACCAGCATAATATTCATTAACCCGATAGCCGCTCCGATCAATGTAATTAGGGCTATAGCTAATGTAGCATATTTTAAGAATCCTAAATTGGCCATTAAAGAAGCTACTATACTATCACTTTTATCAATGTAAAAATTATCGGTTTCTTTTACATCTAATTTTCTTATTGGCCTGAAAGTACCGGTTGCCTCTCCTATAGCCACATCCATCAGGTTAAGATCACTTACCATTACAGCAATATTATAAGAATCAGTTCCCGAACCATACGTGCGCCTGATATTATTAACTGTTGTCAATACCACTTTATCTGCATTTAAAAACGCACTCGACCCTTTGTCTTTCAAAATACCAATAACCCTATACTTATTATTATCAACAGTGATAACCTGGTCCATCGCCTTCTCCGTATTATCACCATACAATTTCTGCGCTACTACATTACCTATGATACAAACGTTTTCGCCACTTGCTACATCTCCCAAACTAAAGTTTCTTCCGTACTCAATTTCATATCCATTGATATACAAATAGTTCTCATCGCCACCGAGGATCCTAATATCAGGATTCGTTCTCTTAACTCCATTGTCTACAATTATACCTTGTGGGCCGGGTATAGAGATACCAACTTTTGCGGGGAAATCAAATTGATCTTTAAAAGCTTTCGCTTCCTGATAACTAATAATTCGACCACTACTGGAAACCTTCTCTTTTAAGGAATTACGCGTGGTAATTTTTACGTCATCGCGATTAGGACCACCAAGACGAATAGTTCGCTCCTTAAAACGAATGCTGAATGCATTAGCACCCATAGTAGAAAAACTTGTGGTAAGACTTTGATTAACGGCTTGTACGGCTGTAATAATGGCTATCAGTGCCATTATCCCTAATGCAATGATCACAACTGTAATAGCAGTGCGCAGTCTATTACTTTTTATTGTTTGGTATGATAATACGATGGAGTCAAGCGTCTTCATTATCTAAAGATAATAAGGCAAAATTGAAAAGTGAAAACCAATAAGTAAAGGAGTTGGCAAAACTATTAGGCTTTACCTTTTCACTTTTTACTTAATAATACAACCATTGTGTAAGCAGGCTAGGATAAACACCTAACACTATTATTAAAACAGCCGTAATTATCAATAACGCTTTAAAAGCAGGAGTAATATCCCAATCATGCGCAACCTCAACATTGCTTTCTTTAAAAAATATGGCTTGTATTATTTTAAAATAATAGTAAGCACTGATTGCTGCACAGCACACAGCAAAAATTACCAGCCACATGCTATGGCCGTTTTGCACGGCAGCAAGCAACATGTAAAATTTACTCACAAAACCCGCTGTAAGTGGAATACCTGTTAAAGATAAAAGAAACACGGTTGCTGTAACAGCCAATACAGGTTGTTGTTTTGCTAAGCCGTTAAAACCATCAATAGTGTAATCGTTCATTTTTATTAAGATGGCAAATATTCCAATAGTCGCCAAACTGTATGCAGCCGAATATAAGATCAGGCCTTCTTTTGCTGTTTGATTTAATGCAAACAATGCCAACAACATAAAGCCTGCTTGCGCGATACTTGAGTATGCCAACATCCGTTTTACACTTTGCTGAAAAACGGCAGTAAGGTTACCTATCAATAATGTAGCCGCTGTTATAATAACAATGAGTACTTGCCATTGTCCATGTATTTTACCAAAAGCATTATCAAACAAACGAATAAAAGCAATAAAGCTCGCTACCTTAACAATAGTTGCCATGAATGAGGTTACAACTGTTGGCGCACCGTCATACACATCTGGTGTCCAAAAATGAAATGGCGCCGCAGACACTTTAAACGACATTGCTACCATCATCAATACCACACCTGCCGCGATCATTGCCGGCATTTTACCATATCCTAAACTAATATTATCAATGTAAAAAGATGCTGTACTGTTACCTCCATAAATTAAAGCTATCCCCATCAATAATATTCCTGTGGAAAAAGCACCCATTAAAAAATATTTCAATGCAGCCTCATTGCTTTTTAAATTGCGTTTATCGCTTCCTGTTAGTATGTATAATGGAATGGACATGATTTCTATACCAATAAACAATATCAATAAATTATTGAATGTTGCAACCAAACAAACACCGCATAAAATAAAAAATATCAAAGCAAAATATTCTGAAACGCTTGATCCTACTTTTTCAAAATCCCTTCCACTTAATAAAAAGAATAATAAGGTGCAGCCTAATGCAACAGTAATAAATGTCAGATTAAAACTATTGACATGCAACATATTTTTCACTTCAACATGAAAGAAAGCATCGCCGGTATATAATTCAATGCCATTAGCAATAAGAATTATTGCCAGACCGAAAATGGCCCAGTATTTTGGTGCTGTTTTACTTTTGATAAACACACCACCAAACATCATTACAATACCCCAAATTGCTGTTAATATAATTGCGTTCATACCTCAACCCGATAAGGGCCAATTTGTTTTTGTTAGTTAAATCTTGTTACTAATGCCATTACTGTATCTTTTGTCAGATCGAACATTGGTTGCGGAAAAACACCCAGTGCTATTATCAGTATCACTACTATACTTAATATCAATTTTTCGTTCCAGGAAATCTCTTTGAAGGTTGAAGTCAAAGAATTTTCTTGTCCGTAGAATACTTTTTGCACCATGTTCAATGTGTACACTGCGGCAAGGATTACAGTCAATAAGGCAACTGCAGCATACCACAAACTATATTTGAATAATCCGCTGAACATCATAAACTCTCCTATAAACGCATTGGTTAATGGCAACGCAATATTTGCAAAAGCAATTACTACCAATAAAATAGTAAGTACCGGTGCCTTATGCGCCACACCTCCCAACTGAGATATTTTTCTTACCCCAGTTTGTTTTTCTATCAAATCAATTACTATCCACAAAGCGATGATATTAATACCATGATTAAACATTTGTATCATCACACCTTCTAAACCTATTTGTGTACGCGTAAAAATTACGGCACACATCAAACCAATATGCGCTATAGAAGAATAAGCAGCAAGACGTTTTAAATCATCCTGTACTATTGCAATGCAACTTGCATAGATCATCCCTGCAACGGAAAGAAATATTACTACAGAACTAAATTTTACAGTTGCTAAAGGAAAGATCGGTAGTAACCAACGCAATACTCCAAATAAGCCCATCTTCACCATGATACCGCTCAGCACCATTGTTGTTGATGTTGGTGATTGTTCATACGTATCAGGTTGCCATGTATGAAAAGGAAATATTGGCATCTTAATCGCAAATGCAATAAAGAATAACCAGAACAAACAATTCTGTTCGGTACTTGTTAAATGAGCCGTATAAAAAGATTGTATAGCAAATGAATGCACAGAATATTCTGTTGATCCTGTATGTTGGTAAACACAAATGATACCAATCAACATTAATAATGAGCCAAGAAAAGTATAGACAAAGAATTTGAATGTAGCCTGTATTCTTTTTTCTCCACCCCAGCGGCTACATAAAAAATACACCGGTATCAATGCTAACTCCCAGAAGAAATAAAACACCAATGCATCTGTTGCAACAAAAACGCCCATTAAACCGGCCTGCGTTAATAGCATCAACGCATAAAATAAATTGGAATTTTTGTATTCGTTCTTATATGTAGCGATAAATATGATCGGGAAAGAAACAGCTGTAAGTAAAGTCAATATCCTTCCCATTCCGTCTAACCCTACTGAAAAACTTGCACCGATATATTGCAGCCAGTAATAGCTTACATTATTAAGGTAAAAATATTTTTCACCGGAACAACAAATACTTCCTATCGAAATAATTAAAGTGATAATAGAAAATAATAAGCTGCATGCTTTTACACTCTTATCATTCTTGATAAATAAAGTGATCACTCCCGCTAACAGCGGAAACCAGATCAATAATTCAGGAAACGTTATCCAAATATTTGCAGGGTTCATATATTCTTAGAAAAACAATTGAATGATAAATAAAATCAAAATACCTATAACCATTAGCAATACATAATTACCAACTTGTCCGCTTTGTAATAAACGTATTTGCCTGCTTCCGTAATTAACACTTTTACCTACACCATTCACTATTCCGTCAATACCACTTTTTTCTACTACGTTATTAAAGAATGCTGATAATTTTTTTAATGGTTTAACAATGATCGCATCATACAATTCATCAACGTACCATTTATTTTCTAACACTTTACCTAAACCTGTTTCTTCAACAGTAGTTTTTTCGTATTTACTGAATTTATTGATCGCATATATCAAAGCTGCTAACGCACCCAATACAGAAACTGCCATTAATGTATAATCAGTTGAAGGAGCTAACTCACGTTTTACCATGATCGCATTACTTGCAGCAAATATTGGCGATAAGAATTGTTGTAATTTGTCACCGCCATTCATGAACACATCCGGAATATTGATCCATCCACCAACAACTGCTAATATTGCCAAAGTAATCAATGGAATCGTTATTGCGGCAGGACTTTCATGCAGATGATGCTCCTGATCATGCGTACCTCTGAACTTTCCAAGGAAAGTCATAGCATATAAACGGAACATATAAAATGCAGTCATGAATGCGGTTAAAACACCCACAACCCAATAAATAGGATTTTTTGCAAAAGCAGCTCCTAAAATTTCATCTTTAGAAAAGAAACCTGAAAATGGGGGCATACCAGCAATTGCTAAACAACCAAGTAAAAAAGTAATGTGCGTAATGCTCATGTATTTTTTCAAGCCACCCATATTGCGCATATCCTGCTCGCCACCCATTGCATGTATAACACTACCTGCACCTAAGAATAATAATGCTTTGAAGAAGGCATGTGTCATTACATGGAACACAGCACCTGTATAAGCTCCAACGCCTAATCCAACAAACATATAACCTAACTGACTAACGGTAGAGTATGCCAGTACTTTTTTAATATCATTTTGTTTTAACGCAATTGTTGCAGCAAGCACAGCTGTTGCCAAACCGATAATGGTAATTACTGATTCAGTAAAAGGCGCCATTGTAAATAAAATATTACTGCGCGCAATCATATAGATGCCTGCTGTAACCATTGTTGCGGCATGTATCAAAGCACTCACCGGCGTTGGACCAGCCATCGCATCCGGCAACCACGTGTATAAAGGTATCTGTGCACTTTTACCCGTTGCACCAAGAAATAGTAATAAAGTAATTCCTGTAATATCTGTTGCTGAAAGTTTTGCGATACTTGCTGCAGAAAAAACATCTGCATAATTTACTGTTCCTATTCTTGCCAGCAACCAAAACAATGCTAATAAAAATCCAAGGTCGCCAATACGATTCATGATGAATGCTTTTTTAGCCGCATCTGTATAATCATTATTAACAAACCAAAAACCGATTAATAAATAAGAACACAACCCAACACCTTCCCAACCGATGAACATGATAACATAGTTAGCACCCATTACCAATAACAACATCGAGAAAATAAACAGATTTAAATAAGAGAAAAATTTCGCGAAATCTTTTGGCTCTTCATCGTGCATGTAAGAAGTAGAATATACATGGATCAGGAAACCAATACCTGTGATGATCAATAAAAATAAAGAAGACAACTGATCTATCTGAAAAGCAAAATCGATATGTAAAGAATCTGTGTTTATAAATTTGAAGAAAGTAACGACTGCAGTATTGCCACTCTTTACCTGAAAGAAAACAAATACACTGATCAAAAAAGAAGCTAAGATAACGCCACTACCAATCAAACCAATTAAGGTTTTTGATAAATGTTTACGGCCTAATCCATTAATTAAAAATCCGACTAATGGCAAGAAAGGAATCAGCCAAACTAGTTGTAAAGTATTGTTCATAATTGGTCTTATGGACGACTGACTACCGACAACTGACCACCGATGGAAACGGTTGTCGGTTGTCGGCGGTCGGTTGTCAGTTCTTTAGTCTATTTAAAAAATTAACGTCTACCGAATGAGTATTTCTATATAGCATTACAATAATAGCCAAGCCAACAGTTACTTCTGCGGCAGCTACTACCATAATAAAGAATACAAATATTTGCGCATCACTTGCTAATGTAGGATTGGTTGTTGCAAATTGAACATTGTGCATTTTAGAAAATGCTACCAACAATAAATTCACTGCGTTCAACATCAATTCTACACACATAAAAATGATGATCGCATTGCGACGTGTTAACACTCCTATCACTCCAATACAAAAAAGGATGATGGCAAGTACTATGTAATTATATATCGGCATAAAAAATTAATCTTTTTTTGAAATAACTACAGCTCCTATCATTGCACTTAAAAATAATACACTGCTTATTTCGAATGGAAAAACGTAATCTGTAAATAATGCTTTGCCTAATTGTTCTATCAAACCAACATTCCCTGTGCCCATTTGTACCGCATGAGAACTTACATCACTTTGTTTTAATGCTGCTACTAATACTAACATTAAACTTGCGCCGGCAATTGTTCCTATAAATAATAGCAACCTGTTTTTTTGTGGTTCAGATTCTGCATTCAAATTCATCAGCATCACTACAAATAAAAATAGTACCATGATAGCACCCGCGTAAACAATAATATTTACGATCGCGATGAATTGTGCATTCAATAAAATATAATGACCTGAGATGGCAAAAAAAGTAACGATCAAAAATAAGATACTATGTACCGGATTTTTACTCACAACAACCATCGCTGCAGAACCAACTGCCAACAAACTTAAAAACCAGAATAGAATTTGTGTAATGCCCATTATTAATTGATGATTGAATTGATAATTATTTTACTGTTACTCTTCCACCTTTTGCTTTTGCATAAGCTTCAGGTTCTGTAACAGGATTTGGTATTAACAGATCTGGTTTACCATAAATAAAACCTTTGCGTTGAAAATTAGCTGGTGCAAATGTTTCACTTAAATAAATAGCATCTTTCGGACAAGCCTCTTCGCACAAACCACAGAAAATACAACGCAACATATTGATCTCATATCTCGCTGCATATTTTTCTTCGCGGTATAATCCTTCTTCACCAGGTTTTCTTTCTGCTGCTTCCATTGTAATGGCTTCAGCCGGACAAGCAACCGCACACAATCCGCAGGCTGTACAATTTTCACGCCCCTCCTCATCTCTGTTCAACACATGCAATCCTCTGAATACAGGACTAAACGTACGCGTTTTTTCAGGATACCTAACAGTCGGTTTCTTTTTAAAAATATGACTGAACGTAATGAACATGCCTTTAATAATTGCAGGCAGGTACAGGCTTTCCATAAAGCTCAGCTTTTTACGTTCTACTTGTTTAACTCTGTTTGTTAATGCTTGCATATATTTTTGTATTCACTACAACCATAAAAGTTGCGCAAATATATTTTTTATGTTAGAAATGCCAACCATATTGATGGAACAAAATTATCGCTCCTGTTACCAGCATATTAAATAATGATAATGGTATCAAAATTTTCCAGCCTAAATTCATTAACTGATCGTAACGGAAACGCGGGATTGTCCAACGTACCCACATGAAAAAGAATAAGAAACATGCCACTTTAAATAACAACATTAATATGTGCCAAAAAGCCAACCAGTTCGTACCACAACTCGCGGCAACTGTATGTTCAAAAAAAGGAATACCATATCCTCCAAAATATAAACAGATCATGATCGTGCTACTGATAAACATGTTAATGTATTCAGCAAACAAATAGAAACCCAATTTCATTGATGAATACTCTGTATGGTAACCACCGATCAATTCACTTTCAGCTTCTGCCAGATCGAATGGAGTTCTGTTACATTCTGCAAACGCACAAATCAAAAATATTAAAAACCCTAATGGTTGTTTAACAATATTCCAGCTGTACCAATGTGCCTGTTGTTGAACCACCATTGTTTTTAAACTCATAGTACCTGTAACCATCAATAATGCGATCAATGCAATACCGAGTGCCAATTCATAACTGATAATTTGTGATGCGGCACGTAGACCTCCCATCAAAGAGAACTTATTATTACTTGCCCAGCTACCGATCATTATTCCATACACACCTAAACTTACCACACCAAATACGTATAGAATTCCAATGTTGATATCTGCTATCTGTAAAGAAAAATCTCTTCCCAAAATATGTATCTTATCTCCCCAAGGCACAACAGCGCCTGTCATCATTGCCGTCAACATGGCTAAAGACGGCCCTAAAATAAATAAGAACTTATTTGAAAAATTTGGGATGATCTCTTCTTTAAAAAACAATTTCAATCCATCTGCCAACGGCTGTAAAATACCAAACGGACCGGCACGATTAGGCCCAACCCTATCTTGCAAAATAGCAGCTACTTTACGTTCAGCAAACGTTGCGTACATCGCAATTACTAAAGATGCAACAACTACTACAGCTATCAGTGCAACCTTTTCAATTATAACCGCTGAATCAATTGATAAAAACATATTTTAATATTCTAATTCTTAAATAGTTTTATTGAAAATCGTTGCTATGTGCAGGACCTTGTATTTTACTCAGATCAATATTCGGTTTATTCACTTCACTCACGTTGTGAATATCCATTAATAATAACGGCTCTCTACCACCCATTACTTCCTGAAGCGTTTCTTTTGGTTTAATTACACCAACATAATGTCCTTGTGCAATTACAGAATGACGATTAATTAATGTTGGACCTTCAATTGTCCAGTCTTTAGTTTCTTTTTTATCAAAGCGACAAGTATTGCAGATCCAGCCTGGTTTGCCATCAAAGCTTTGTACTTCACCCCATTGATCTTTTCTTGCCGTTACACGAAATACTTCTTCACCACGTAACCATAAAGTTGTTTTACCGCAACATTTAGGATTTTCGCAATTGCGATGCGCATCAACCGGCTTAGTGAACCAAACACGATTTTTGAAACGGAAAGTTTTATCTGTTAAAGCGCCAACCGGACAAACATCGATCATGTTACCACTGAACTCATTATCGATCGCTTTAGAAATATAAGTAGAAATTTCTGCATGTTCGCCTCTATCCAAAATACCATGCACACGTTTATCAGTTAACTGATCAGCTACATAAGTACAACGGTAGCAAAGAATGCAACGCGTCATGTGTAATTGTATGTAAGGACCGATATCTTCTTTTTCAAATGTTCTTCTTGGAAATTCGTAACGCGTGCCTTCTTTACCATGTTCGTATCCAAGATCCTGCAAATGACATTCACCTGCCTGATCACAAATAGGACAATCCAACGGATGATTCAACAATAAAAATTCTACCACGCCTGCTCTTGCATCTTTTACTTTATCACTCGTGATATTTTTTACGATCATACCGTCCATTACAGTCGTTCTGCAACTTGCAACCAATTTAGGCATTGGTCTTGGATCAGCAGTTGAACCTGCAGCAACTTCAACAAGACATGTACGGCATTTACCACCACTACCCTGCAACTTGCTATAGAAGCACATTGCAGGAGGTGTAACATCACCGCCAATTTCTCTTGCCGCTGTTAATATAGTAGTACCCGGAGCAACTTCGATAGTAATATTATCGATCGTCACTTTAAAATTTGCCGGTGGTGCTTTTACTTCGTCTGCCATATTATTAATATGTTCTTTTTTTCTTATGCTGTTACTGGTGGTGCTGGCACATGAATCGGGTCAGCATAATGCGCCATTCCGTAATTTCTTCTTTGTGCTTCTTCCGGATTTTTAATATGCCATTCAAATTCATCACGGAAATGCCTGATGGCCGCTGCAATTGGCCATGCTGCTGCATCACCTAACGGACATATAGTATTTCCTTCGATCTTACGTTGTATATCCCAAAGCAAATCGATATCACTCATTTTGCCTTTTCCTGTTTCGATATTTTTTAAAACTCTTTCCATCCAACCTGTTCCTTCGCGGCATGGAGAACATTGTCCGCAACTTTCATGGTGATAGAAACGCGCTAGTGTCATTGTATGACGAACCACACATTGGTCCTCATCTAACACAATAAATCCACCACTACCCATCATTGAACCTGTTGCAAAACCACCATCACTCAAGCTTTCGTAGTTCATCATACGCTTTTCACCTTTCGCCGTTGTTAACAAAAGATTGGCAGGTAAGATAGGAACTGATGATCCGCCAGGAATACAAGCTTTTAATTTTTTACCGTTTGGTATGCCACCACAATACTCATCGCTGAAAATAAATTCTTCAACAGAAATGGTCATGTCTATTTCGTAGATACCCGGTTTATTAATATTTCCGCAAGCAGAGATTAATTTAGTTCCCGTGCTTTTTCCAACGCCAATCTTCGCATATTCTTCACCACCAATATTCATGATCGGAACAACTGCTGCTAATGTTTCAACGTTATTAACTACCGTTGGTCTTTCCCATGCGCCTTTAATTGCCGGGAACGGAGGTTTGATTCTTGGATTACCTCTTTTACCTTCTAAGCTTTCGATCAATGCTGTTTCTTCGCCACAGATATAAGCACCTGCTCCACGATGAACATACATTTCACAATCAAAACCAGAACCTTGTATATTTTTCCCTAACCAACCATTTTGTCTGGCTTCGGCAATTGCATTTTCTAAAATTTCTGCTACCCATGCATATTCACCACGGATATAAATATAGCTCGCATTACTACCTAACGCGAACGAAGAGACGATCATTCCTTCGATCAATAAATGAGGAATAAATTCCATCAAATATCTATCCTTAAAAGTTCCTGGTTCACTTTCATCTGCATTACAAACCAGGTGGCGCGGAATACCTTCTGGCTTAGCGATAAAGCTCCATTTCATTCCCGTAGGAAAACCAGCACCACCACGACCGCGCAGTCCGCTTTTCTTTACTTCTTCTACAATATCTGCAGGAGCCATTTTCAGGGCTTTCTCTACACTACGGTAACCACCTTCACGACGATATACTTCGTAGGTACGAATACCTTCAACATGTGCTTTTTCTAGTAATAATTTTCTTCCCATTTATTAAAATGTAATCTTTCTTATTTAATTAGCTTTCGCTCTGCACTCTTCAATGATCGCATCTACTTTTTCTTTTGTAAGATGTTCACGATAATTTTTACCCAGCTGCATCATCGGTGCATAGCCACAAGCGCCTAAACATTCAACGGTCTTCAATGTAAACATTCCATCAGCAGTTGTTTCACCAACTTTGATGTTTAGTTTTTGTTTGATGTAATCGATAATATTATCGCTGCCATTTAACATACAAGGACCAGTCTGACAAACTTCAAACATGAATTTGCCGACAGGTTTTAAATTGTACATGCTGTAAAAGCTAGCTACTTCGTACACTTCAATTGGTTCGATCTGTAATAAGCTTGCTACATAATCCATTACCGGCGTATCTAACCAGCCACCAAATTCATCTTGAGCCAAATGTAGTACAGGTAACAAAGCACTCTTCTGCCTTCCTTGCGGATAATGCGAAATGAGTTCTGCAACCTTAGCTAATTTTTCCTGCGAAAATGTAATCATAACAATATATCAGTTAAACAATTCCTCTTTTATTAAGCATCCAATTCTCCGGCGATCAAATTCAAGCTACTCATCGTAATGATCGCATCGCTCAACATACTGCCTTTTGTAATTTCAGGATATGCCTGATAATAAATAAAGCATGGTCTGCGGAAATGCAACCTGTAAGGTGTTCTGCCTCCATCACTAATTAAATAGAAACCTAGTTCACCATTTGCACCTTCAACAGAACTGTACACTTCACCTGCAGGAATTTCTGTTTCGCCCATTATTATTTTAAAGTGATAGATCAATGCTTCCATTTTAGTGTACACATCTTTCTTTTCGGGTAAATAATAAGCAGGAACATCCGCATGAAATATATCTGCATCTGTACCTTTAAATTCCTGTACTTTTTTGTATGCCTGGTTGATAATGCTTAAGCTCTGCCACATTTCTTCGTTACGTACTAAGAAACGATCGTAACAATCGCCTGTTGATCCAACAGGAACAGTGAATTCAAAATCCTGATAGCTACTGTATGGCGTATGTACTCGCACATCATAATCAACACCTGCAGCTCTTAAATTCGGGCCTGTAAAGCCGTAGTTTAATGCGCGTTCAGCACTTATCGGACCGCAACCAATTGTACGTCCCATAAAAATACGGTTGCGTAAAAATAGTTTCTCGAACTCTTTTAACTGAACAGGATATTCCTTTAAGAATTTTTCTAGTTTTTCAAATGCAGCATTGGTAAAATTTCTTTCGAAACCACCGATACGACCAATGTTAGTTGTTAAACGTGAACCGCAAACTTCTTCATAGATTTCGTAAATCAATTCGCGGTATTGCATTAAATATAAAAATCCCGAGAATGCACCGCTATCCACACCCACAATAGAATTACAGATCAGGTGATCACTAATTCTTGCCAGCTCCATTATAATGATACGTAAGTAATCAACTCTTTTCGGTGTTTCAACACCAAGTAATTTTTCGCAGGTTAAGTGCCAGCCCATATTGTTGATCGGAGATGAACAATAATTTAATCTGTCTGTTAATGGAGTAATTTGATATAGAGGCCTTCTTTCCGCAATCTTTTCAAATGCTCTGTGAATATACCCTACTGTTGAAGTAGCTTTCTGAATACGCTCTCCATCCATTTCCAGAATATTCTGAAACACACCATGCGTAGCAGGATGCGTAGGACCAAGGTTTAGTGTAGTAGTTAGTTTTTCTAAAGAACCTTCTGGTAATAATATGTGTTCAGTTGAATGCATTTCTTATTTTTTTGTTACCAACTTTTGTTCGTTATTCATCATCGTTGTGTCACTCACTTGAGCGTTATACCTTTACTCATCTTATCTTCCAAACATTGCATCATCCTTATCCACTCTTGTCTGCTCTTCCATCGGAAATTCTTTTCTCATCGGAAAATAATCCATCTCATCAACATTCAAAACTCGTATCAAATTAGGATGGCCTAAAAAATTCACCCCAAAAAAATCATACGTCTCTCTTTCCATCCAGTTAGCTGATTGATATAAAGCGGTAACACTAAATACATCCGGCTTTGTAACATCTGTAAACACTTTAAAGCGGATGCGTACATTATCAACTAAATTATGCAAATGATATACAACAGCTAACTCCTCGCCTTTTCTTGCAGGATAATGAACAGCCTGCAAATCAGTTAAAAATTGAAAACGCAATTCATCATCATCAAATAAAAATTGTAATACTTTTAAATTCAGATCCTTTGGTGCGGTGAAAGTCAGCATACCATAAGGCTCAACCCAATCAGTCAGTTGATCGCCAAATTTCTCTACCAGCTTTTGTTTAATTATTTCGTTCGTCAGACTCATTATATTGTTTAATTGTTTGATTGATTAATTGTTGTCATAAACAACAATTTAACCATGCATCAATTTATCATTATTGAATACCGTATTCAGCCAACATATCCCTATACTTATCTCCTGTTCTTCTTCTCAAACTTTCGTTACCTACCAGTTCCTGAATTTTCATGAATCCATCTAAAATAGCTTCTGGTCTTGGAGGACAACCAGGCACATATACATCTACCGGAATGATTTGATCAATTCCTTGTAAAACAGAATACGAATCAAATATACCACCACTACAAGCGCATGCTCCCACTGATAAAACCCACCGTGGCTCTGCCATTTGTAAATAAACTTGTTTTAAAACAGGACCCATTTTTTTGGATATAGTACCCATCACCATTAAAAGATCGCACTGACGCGGAGAGAAACTCATACGCTCTGCACCAAACCTTGCTATATCATAATGGCTTGCTGCCGTAGCCATAAATTCAATACCGCAGCAAGATGTTGCAAATGGCAATGGCCAGATAGAATTTTTTCTTGCAAGTCCCACCACTTTTTCAAGCGAGGTTGCCATAAAGCCATCTCCCATAAAGCTCGCAGGAGCTTCGACCATCTTAACCTTATTATTAAATCGTACCGGACGCATCTTAGTAATTTGATAATGTGATAATATGCTAATGTGCTAATTCTTTAAATTCAATATAATTTTCTACTTACTTAATTCTTTCTCTAAGATTAATTAGCAAATTAGCACATCAGCTAATTGTTCTAATCTTCCCAATCCAAAGCGCCTTTCTTAAGAATATATATAAAGCCCGCAAGGAATAAACCTACAAACATTAGTACCGCTGAAAACCCATGCCAGCCTAAGCTTCGAAAGTTTACCGCATAAGGATAAAAGAAAATAACTTCCACATCAAACAACACAAATAAAATGGCTACCAAAAAATATTTAATAGCCATTGGCTGACGTGCATTTCCTTTTATCTCGATACCGCTTTCAAAATTTTGCAGTTTTTCCGCCGAATTTCTTTTAGGACCAAACCAATGTGTAAGGCCCATCATTGTACCTATAAAACCAATGGCGAAAATAAGCTGGATACCGATTGGCAAATAATTTACTGAGCTATTTATATTAGAGACCTGAAGGAAAAAAAGACCCATAATTTGCTTTTATTCAGAAATGAATGACAAAAGTACGACAAATGGTATCAAAAAAAAATCTCTCTTTTGAAAAGAAAAATCCCCATTCGGTTAATTCGAATGGGGAGATATTCA
>Ga0206871_10001_pt2 | contig 30430 bp, 31 predicted proteins | sample Alteio_BWOrgCont_33_FD_152627 | JGI IMG/M metagenome (GOLD analysis project Ga0206871, IMG submission 152627) | Enriched cells from forest soil in Barre Woods Harvard Forest LTER site, Petersham, Massachusetts, United States -... | ecosystem: Environmental > Terrestrial > Soil > Temperate forest >...
GCGCTGTATGGCGGAATGAGTGATTTTTCGATGTTAGCTTGTGTGGAAAAGTGACGCGCGAGCAACACCTTATCGATTCCGTGGAAGAAGCGCCGTTGCCTCGTGCCGGCATCCGGCTTTTACGAATGGATGAAGCTCGACAAGAAGAACAAGCAGGCTTACGCAATCAATGTACCCGGCCAGGATGTAATTGCTTTCGCCGCCGTGTGGGATAGCTGGCAAGACCCGGAGACTGGCTATTTTCTGGAGACGTTTTCGATCATCACGACATTCCCGAACGAGCTTATGCAGCCGGAGGGCGGTCCGGCAATCCATGACAGGATGCCAGTTATCGTCGAGCCGAAGAACTATGAACGCTGGCTTGCCGAGACTGACGTGGCGAATCTACCCGTGGACCTCTTGCGTCCGTTCCCCGCCGAGCTTATGAAGGCCTGGAAAGTGGGCAAGGACGTTGGCAACGTGCGGATTGATAAGCCGGAACTATGCGAAGAAGTGAAGGACGTGCCACCTGAGCCACCGGCACAAGCGGGGCTGTTCTAATGGAGAGCGAAATGCCGGAACCACCAAAGACAGACGTTCCGCCCGAAGGACACATCCTCAGCGCCGAGGCATACCCGCGCGACGAGGAGACGGTTTCCCTGCTCCTCATGTACAGCGAATCGCCAGAACAGCTGGGCAACTACAAGGCACGGCAATTTCAACTAGATAAGAGAGATGCGCAAACACTTGCCTGGGGTATTTTGGGGATCGTGAACGCGCCCGACACTCAGACCGCGTGGGAGAACATCGCAAAAAGCATCGAAGAACACGACCACGAAGCGCCGCCGGAATAGCTGGACGCTTTAGCCCCACCGAGCCACGCCGCCGTGATGCGAACACGTTCCCTGCCGATGCTGGCTAAAGCTGTATGAGCCATCACGACAAACAGCAGTGGCATTTGGCGGCTTGGATGGAGCCTTCGCAGGGGAATGAACGACGTTCCCACTACTGTTTGTGTAGTGATGATTGTTGCTCAACGGAACCGCTGCGGGAGGCGTAGGTTTCGCGGGCGCTGTGTGCGTGGCGTGTGGGGCTGGCGGAGTCGTAGGGGCTGGCTGCGTTTGCTGCGCGAAACCCGATAACGAGAAAGCAAAGAGGAGGCCCGAAAGTATTCCGGCTAGCTTTTTCATGTCATCTCCGTAGTGGCAGCATCATACCGCCCTCTCGATGGGTTTCGCCTGCGGTACTATTTCTGCATGTTTGAGACTGTGGCCGAATTTAATGCGCGCATGAAACGTTTAGAGGCATTGGCTTGTCCCACTGCGGAGGATCGCCCGTTCTTCAATCAAAAGATTCAAGAAGCAAGCTCACTTGGACTCAATTACAAAGAGGGCTTGGAGTATGTGATTTGTGTGCGCAATGGCGGCGCAGATTGAACCGTATTCCAGCACAATCCTTCAACATGCCTCGGCAACACCTGTAAATTCAGCACTTTATGGCTGTGGATGACTTTCGCCTTACTTTCGCCTATGCTCTAGCGCATGGCAAGCGCAGCTCAAATCCGCCTCCAGGTCGAATCAACACTGGCGAACCGCGTGCCTGCCGCACTCACTCTCAAGATCAAAGAAGCGGCCGAAGTCTTGCCGACGGGCATAGCAGCGATAGATGCGGCACTGAGCGGCGGCATCCCGCGCGGTTGCATTACCGAAATTAGCGGCGCGGCATCCACGGGCAAAACATCGTTTGCACTTGCCGCCGTTGCCGCCATCACGCAATCGGGCGCGGCGTGCGCATGGGTGGATGTGAGCGATTCCCTTTCGCCCGAGTCTGCCGCCGCAGCGGGCATTGTTCTCAAGCGATTGCTATGGCTGCGCACAGTACCCGAACGCAAACAGCGGGTCACATCGAAACCGTGGTCGCATCTTGAGCAAGCATTGAAGGCGACGGACCTCTTGCTCCAGGCGGGAGGCTTCGCGGCCATTGTGCTCGATATGAGCGATGTATTTCCGAAGCACGTAACACGAATCCCGCTTGCAACTTGGTATCGCCTACGCCTCGCGGCAGAGCAGGCACGCACGGCGCTTATCTTTCTCACGCAATCGCCGTGCGTCGGCAGTTGCGCCGCCCTCTCGCTGCGCGCCGAGCAGTCGAGCGTCATGCCTTTCAGCGTGGACAAAGAGACTGCGCTATTTGAGGGGCAACAGTACGATCTAGTCCGAGAGCGCAATCGCAATGAAGTCTCTGCCGTTTTCAAGAAACCGGCTGCGCGAGTGGAACTGAATACCGAAACGCTTTGGACGAGGGCACGGTAATGTATGCCGTTCTCTACCCGCCAAACTTCTCCGCACAAGCCGCCGTGCGTGAGCGTCCCGAGTTGCGCAAGAAACCGTTCGCCTTGCTCGACGGTGAGCCGCCAACCGATACCGTCCATGCGGCTAACAAAGCGGCACGCTCGATAGGCGTTGAAGTGGGCATGACCCGCTTACAAGCCGAGACGTTTCCCGAGGTTGCTTGCCTGCGCCGCGTCATCGCGCACGAATCCTCGGCGCATACTGCACTCCACACCGTCGCGTGCATGTTCTCTCCCCGCATCGAGCAAGTAGACGCACACCCCGGCACATACGCGCTCGACATCGGAGGTATGGATACCTTGTTCGGCGATTCGCTCCAGCTTGCGAATAAGCTCCGACAGAGCATCATGGCGGCCGGCTTTATTGCCAACGTCGCAGTCGCACAGAATTTGTATGCCGCCGCATGTCTTGCTTACGGCCGCGCTGGCGTCTCGGTTGTTCCGCCCGGATATGAGGCGAACGCCATCGGTCAACTGCCATTGCGCGTCTTAGACCTTTCCCCGGATCACGAGGCGACCCTGCACGCATGGGGAATTCGGACGTGCTCCGAGTTAGCCGCATTGAGCGAGGACGAACTCATCGCTCGCCTCGGGCAAAGCGCAAAGCGGCTGCACGCGCTCGCGCGGGGTAACTGGACGCACTTGATGGTTCCATTAGAGCCGAGCTTTGAGGCTGGCTTAGTTGAGCGCATGGACCTCGACTTCCCCGTCGAAGTCATCGAGCCGCTGCTCTTTCTACTTGCTCGCATGACAGACAGTTTGCTTGAGCGGGTAAAGAACACAGCTCGTGCGATTGCTTCGCTACGCTTGGTCCTCAACTTGGACGGCGGACGGCGGCACGAGCGCATCGTGCGGCCGGCCCTGCCGCTCCAAGACACACAAACCCTGCTCAAACTTTTGCAGCTCGACTTAGAGGCACACCCGCCAAGCGGCGCAGTTCTCGGCCTCGAACTCAGTGCGCAATCTGCCGCACCGCATCGCGCACAGCATGGTCTGTTCTTGCCTCAAGCGCCGGAGGCGGGGCGCTTGGAAGTATTACTTGCGCGCCTGCGCAAGCTCTTGGGCGAGCAGCGTGTCGGGTCGCCGGAGCTTACAGACGACCATAGGCCAAATGCTTTTCGTGTTGTGCCCTTTGCTCCGCCACCGCCCGCACAAGGTATGGCTCGTACGCTATCCGTTCCGACCGCATTGCGAGTTTGTCGGCCGCCCCAAATAATCGGTGTTTCGCTTGATAGGAACACCCCGGCCAGCATCTTTTGGGAGGGCATCAAGTATGTCGTCCGCGAAGTCGCGGGGCCGTGGCGAGTGAGCGGGCAATGGTGGTCCGAGGCAAATTGGTGCCGCGAAGAGTGGGACGTGCGCCTCCTCAAGGCGGATGAAACGGAGCGTGTGTGTCGCATCGCCTTCGATCCCCGCTCGCGGAGCTGGTACTTGCAGGGGACGTATGACTGATTACGTCGAGTTGCACGCCCGTTCCGCGTTTAGTTTTCTTGAGGGCGCTTCTCTGCCCGAGACTCTGATTCAACGCGCCGCCGAACTCGATATGCCGGCGATAGCGCTAATGGATCGTAACGGCGTCTATGGTGCGCCGCGCTTTCACATGGACGGGAAGAAACGCGGGGTGCGCGCGCACATCGGCGCGGAGATTGCCGTTACAGAGATGGGCGAACGGTTGCGCCCTGCCACATACCTGCCGCACTCTCACCCCGTCGAGCCTGTCCGCCTGCCGTTGCTTGTGGAGTCCAGGGCGGGATATCAAAACATCTGCCGGCTAATAACCCGTTTCAAGCTCCGCGAAGGCAAGAAAGCCGAAGGGTCCGCCCTCACACGCGACATTGCGCAGAATTGCGACGGGCTTGTGTGTCTTACGGGAGGAAGTGAGGGACCACTCGCCTCCGCATTGGTGCGTGGTGGATATGATGCTGCGCTCAAGTCCGTCGAGCGGCTTGTGCAAACCTTCGGTGAGGGCAATGTCTACGTCGAGATACAACGTCATTTTGACAGAGAGGAAGAGCACCGTAACAGAGCAGCTATTCGCATTGCCCGTTCCCTCAACCTGCCAGTGCTTGCAACAGGCGGTGTCAACTATGCGACACCCTACGAGCGCGAGGTCCAGGATGTCTTTACTTGCATCAAGCACGGAAAGACGCTCGACACAGCGGGGCGACTGTTAGCAAAGAACGCCGAGCGGCATCTTCGCTCCGCCCGTGAGATGCAACAGATTTTCTATGACTACCCGGATGCAATCTCAAACACTCGGGAGCTGTCTTCCCGCCTTCAATTCGAGTTGACGGACCTCGGGTATTCATTCCCTGCCTATCCCGTGCCCGAGAGTCAGACAATGGACTCTTTCCTCCGCAAGCGTGTCGAGGAAGGGATGAGAACCCGCTATCTGCCAAAGAATGACGTGGCGCTTTATGAGCGAGCGAAACAACAGTCCGAGCGGGAGTTGCGCCTCATTGAGAAGCTCGGACTTGCCGGCTACTTCCTCATCGTTTGGGACATCGTGCGGTTTTGCAAAGACAATGGCATCCTCGTGCAAGGTCGCGGCTCGGCAGCTAATAGTGTGGTCTGCTATGCCCTCGAAATCACCATCGTGGATTCGGTTGGCTTGGACTTGCTCTTTGAGCGGTTCCTATCCGAAGAGCGCGGCGAGTGGCCGGACATAGACCTCGACTTACCGAGCGAGACGGACCGCGAGCGTGCAATTCAGTATGTCTATCAGCGATACGGCGAGCTAGGCGCGGCGATGACTGCAAACGTCATCACATACCGAAGCCGATCCGCTTCACGCGAGGCCGGCAAGGTACTCGGGTTCGATAGAGAGGCAACGGGACGACTCTCGGGTTTGGTTAGTTCGTGGGATTGGAAAGGACCTAACGATTCGTTAGCGAATAGCTTCAAGGCTGCCGGATTTGATGTGCGCCACGCCCGGATCGCAAAGTACCTGGAGATGTGTCGTCGAATACACAGCCTCCCGCGCAATCTCAGTCAGCACTCGGGCGGGATGGTCATTTGCCAAGGGTACCTCGACTCAGTGGTGCCCATTGAGCGCGCTTCAATGGCCGGCCGAACTGTTGTGCAGTGGGACAAAGATGATTGCTCCGATATGAAAATTATTAAGGTGGACTTGCTCGGACTAGGGATGCTGGCTGTTCTCAAAGATGCTGCCCGCCTTGTGCCGGAGCACTATGGCATCCCGCTCGACTATGCGCAGCTCCCACAAGATGATGCCGTTTATGAGGGCATCCAACGCGCCGATACTATTGGCCTATTTCAAATTGAGAGCCGCGCGCAGATGTCAGCACTACCTCGGACAAAACCGAAGTGCTTTGCGGATTTGTCTATGCAGGTCGCCATCATCCGCCCCGGTCCAGTAACGGGCAAGTTTGTAAACCCGTACATCCGGCGACGCCTCGGCGTTGAGCCGGTCACATATCTACACCCATCATTTGAGCCGTTCCTTCGCAGGACCCTCGGCGTGCCGCTCTTTCAAGAGCAAGTTATGAAGGTTGGGATGGTCGCAGCCAATCTCACCGGCGGCGAGGCGGAGGAGTTACGCAAGACAATGGGCGGCAAGCGGTCAGAAGCCACTCTCGCCGGCTTGACCGCGAGGCTACACGACGGCATGACGGCCAACGGCTTCGATGCCGCACAGCAAGCCGAGGTCATGCGAGTACTCTCCACCGTGAAAGAGTTTATGTTTCCCGAGTCGCACGCGCACAGCTTTGCTTCTATTGCGTATTCAAGCGCGTACACGCGGCACCATTTCCTCGCGGCCTATACCTGCGCCCTCTTCAACAATCAGCCGATGGGGTTTTATTCGCCTGCGACGATTGCGAACGATGCCAAACTGCACGGCTTGAAAATTCGGCCCGTTGATGTGCAGCGTTCGGAGTGGTCTTGCACCCTCGAAGAGCTGGAGTCTGAAAGCCACGCACGACACGCCGGTCCCTTAGCTGTCCGCATGGGCTTTGGCTACGTAAAGGGACTGCGGCAGGAGATCGGAGATGCGATTGCATACGCGCGAAAGATAGCGGGGCCGTTCGAGTCCGAGTACGATCTTCAACGTCGAGTCCCTGTAATACGGAAAGTGGAGCTAACTCTCTTGGCGAAAGCAGGCGCCTTCAACTGGACTGGCGAGAAACATCACCGCCGTGCGGCCCTGTGGCGAGCGGAGCGTGCCGGCCGGAGCGTTGGCCCTCTCTTTGATGGCATCCCCGACTCGCACGAGCAGGTGCTTGCCCCTCTTCGCGCCATGACGGCGGACGAGCGATTGGTCGCAGACTATGGCGCAACTGGATTGACGTTGGGGCCGCACCCAATGGCTTATCTGCGAAGTGCTATGGATGAGATAGGCGTCACTCAGGCTGCAAGTTTGCGAGATGTGTCGGACGGAAGCTACGCCCGGATCGCCGGTGCCGTGATCGCGCGCCAACGTCCCGCGACTGCCGCAGGTTTTATCTTTCTGAGCATCGAGGACGAGACGGGCATCGCTAATGCAATCATCAACCCGCAACTGTATGAGCAAAACAGAGTACCCGTGTCGCGCGGGAAGTTTCTTCAAGTCGAAGGGACGCTGCAAAATCAGGATGGGGTTGTCTCGGTGAAAGCCTCTGCCGTCCGAGTTCTAATGCTTAGTGCGGTTGAGGTAGCGTCGCACGACTTTCATTGAGCGACTGTTCGCCACCCAGGCAAACCATAAAGCATCACGAGATGCAGTCCTCAGTATGTTCGGGTCTTTCATCCCTTTGAGCAGTCCAGTAATAGCAGAATACCGTCTTGTACTTTCGACCCTCTACATCGTTGTATGAAACTGAGCCGCTCACCATTACTCCGCCGTCGGGCTTTTCGTCCGCCATGTGAATTTGGGGATTGGTTTGGCAATAAATAACATGTTGATCTTCGGGGAAAACCTGTTCGTAAGAATAAGCTAGTTCAAGCGACTGAGCGAGCGGTGAGGTGTAGCACTTCAGCTCTACCATTGCATCTTCTGCGGGTGTTTTTCCGATTCCGATTAGCTTTACGTGCGGAGTGAGAAACCGCTCACTGCTCTTTCCATCGGCGCTCACGACGGTTTCTGGAGCTACTCCCATAAATTCCGCTCGTATATAAGGCCGTTCGTCTTCAACTCTGGTGAGATGTGCCTCGTATCCAGTCCACATGGCGGCAGCCGCAGCCACTACAGCTACGAATGTGCTTGCCAACGTAATGCGAAGCATCGCCTTATCGTTGTGTTCTTTCTGAGCGCGATCTCGTGCCTCTTCGCGATGCCTACTTTCGTGTTCGACATGCTCTCGTTCGCTCATGACTAATAAGTATATGGAATGAGTCAGTTTCTCGCGCGAAGTGACCACTTGATTGAAGTGCGGTCGCATGATTTCCACTAACATGCCAAACCAAATAGCATAGTGAGCTATATGGAGCTAAAGGACGCTTATAAACAAGCATCCTCAATTCTTGTTGAGGAGCTGACACGCCCGACAGTCACATACGCATTCACTCCGAAAGAGTGGCTGTCCCACTTTACCCAGGTAACTCAGATATTAGCTGCGCAAAGCAACAAGCAGCCCATCAATCCGGCGGACGCTCCGCTCGAAGTCCAAAGGCGTTCACGCCCGCGCCACGTACAGGAACACCCCGAAGAGTACGGGCTAAAGGGTGTGAACTATGAACTCATGCTCGCGCTTTATACCCAACTTTCAGAACTCGACCGGGCCAGCTTTCTCGATGAACTTCTAAAAAGAGTGGGTACAGAATCGAATGCACTTAGAGGCGGCCATCATTTCCCGAGTTGGGGTGGGAACGTATCTGATTTACCTCTCATCGCTGAGTTATGCGTGAGAACCCGAAACTCGGCAAAATTATTCGCGGCTATCGCGGAGCTGAAGAGGCCCAACAGCGGACTTGCGATCTTGTTGAAACACATCGAGGAGATGATCGCCCTGAATTTCACACTTTTTAGCGTTGGCGAGTTGGAAGAAATTCCTTTGCATCTTGCCGGTACTCGCGCCGCGTCAGAAAAGCTAACATGGCAAAGGCGCAGAGATCGTGGAAGTAGAACTAATGATGAGGTGAATCCGCATTACGTGGCTGGATACACAGAGGTAGCAACGGAGGTGGTTGACGCGTGCGATGCCATCACAACCGAGTGTCAGCAAGCGCGTTATTGGTATGTAAAGCGTGGGCTTCAACAATCTGCAAGTGCCGAGATCGGTTGCGACAAACTGACCGTTACGAGCTATCTCAAACGGCTAGGTTTTAGCGATCTGATGATCCAAACTCTCGATGCCGCTGAAGCTCTATACAAGACCACAGCGACGCCATTTGAACTCAAAAGTTGTCTAGGCCATCTCCGCAGCTTCTTGGAAGAACTGCATCGTCAAGCTGCAAAGCCGGTCGCCTCAACGTTGAATGTCGTTGCCCCTCCAGACGAATGGGGAAAGGTAACATCATTCTTGCGTCAGTCGGGTTTCATCACCCCAAAAGAGGAAGCTCTCGTGACTTCCCTTTACACGCTGATTAGCGATCAGGGCGTACATCCGTTGATTGCGGAACAGGAATATGCGCGGTTGCTGCGAAACATGGTCATCGAGTATGGTCTGCTCTTCCTAACCGTCCTTGAAAGGAAAGGCATCTCGCTCTTGTAGCAATTCGGCATCCACTCGTCACTTTTCCTTGCGATATAGGGCAGCCGCCAGCGGCGCGACTTCCGCAGTGATGTCACGGTCGATATTCTTCTGCTTGCAAGGTGCAACCCAACCGATATCGTAGCCCGGAAACCCATCGCCCTCGGGCGTTGAGTAGGTGCTCAACCGACCCTTGTCTAATGACCACTCGACTGCACGGCCTTCAGAGTATCCGCCCATCTTGTTGTGGGAGCGGTAGGCGTAGCAATAGCTGACATTGCCTTTCTTATCCGGCTTTGTGACAAACGCGCCATCCAAGACGAAAGATGCTGGGTCAAGCATTGTGTCGTGGATGCGCGCGACGGTCGCGGCAGCATGTTGTGCGTCCGGCGATGGAACGAGCGCGAACAGGGCTAGCAATAGAGCGTTCACAGGCACCTCTGTTTATCCTTGAAACCCATACAACTTCGGCCCTTCTCATAAGAAACAGGCTTGAATCTATTGATTGGTGAGCCGATCCTGTCCCAATAACGATGCACACATTATCGTGTGCAAGCCTATCATGGGTGGACACTATCGTGTGCAGGTTTTCCCATTGGTTCTATGCGGAAAACCAACCCGAGGGTCTTGTTTGGACAGCGCATTCGCGAACTTCGCTTGGATCGCAAGTTGTCGCAGGAGAAACTTGCCGAGTTGGCAGACCTGCACCGGAATTACGTTGGCGTTTTAGAGCGTGGTATTCAAAGTGCTTCGCTCGACGCCATCTGCAAACTCGCGGCTGCGCTCCGCGTCAGGCCAGCCGATTTGCTGGACACCCTGCCCTAACATCGAATCCAATTGGATTATCGGACTTGCAGCCTGCGGAGCACACGCTCATACACTGCACGAGGTATGCGGATGCTTCGGTATTTGCGTTTGTGCATCTTCTCCGGCCGGCTGAGAATGAGTACACCAGGTTCCCTCTCAAACATCCTAGTGACCGTTGCCCTAGAGAAGCCCGTCAGTTCCGCGACTTCGGGAACTGTTAGCGTTGGGCTATTTATCTGCACGTCGTTTCCTCCACCCTGAGACAATCGCGCAGCCGCGCGGGCAAGCGGCGATGTTGCCCCGCAGTTAGGGGCTTGGATACAAAGAACGTCCCCACCTGCGAGGCAGGTCCGCTCCAGAGCCGCCATGCGGCGAGCAGATCGTGATGGTCGGAGCAATAGACGGTAGCAGGACTAATTCGGAAATATGGCATTGAGAACTCCAGAAGAAGTAGTTTCCGAAACATGTTGGCTTGCTTATATTTATCTGTCAAGCTATTTGTTTTCAGTGTTTTATGTCCTCATAAGCTGTCGTCGTAAAGTGGCGGTGAGAAGTGGATTTCTAAGGGAGCGCCTCGCTTGACCTTGACCAAAGGCCGGAATTATGCTAATCTCGCAATAATGGTATTCCCGAGTCTCAATACGACACAAAACCCAATGGCTAGCACGTGGACGCAGGCCGCAAAAGTTCGCCGCGCGTTCAAGGCCGGTCGGCGACGCCAAAAGGACCGTGTACTCAGGCCAATCGCAGCAATCTACGAAGCCTGCATCTTGCTAGACGATCTCGGTCAGGCAATGCATGACGCCGAGTTGTCGCCTGACGACGTGGGGGCCGCGCTCATTCTGATGACTCCAGAAGCTGCGAACATGGAGAACATCGTTTACACGCTGCGTCTTCCAAAGCCTGCGGAACTGCCTCGGCTCTTTGCGGAAGTGGAAAAGATTGAAAAGCTCGGCAAGGTTCTGCCACTCGGTATCGCGGTATGGCAGCGGGATCGTGAAGCCACAGACCCGAAAAACGAGGGCGTTGTTTGGGTGCAACCATTCCTGACGGGGGAACGAGCCGCACGCGCACTCACACTTGCTAAGAGCCGTTTCGTAAATGGGGACGGAGGCGAGGATCGCTTCAATTGACCCAAATGACCACGGAGTCGCAAGGCCTCATCTGCATCGTTTCGAACAAAAAGCTATCGGACTTCGCGCTTGGAGCTGTCTAGCAAAGAGGTTGCAAAATGAACATCGCTGAAGTGAGTGAATGGACAGACGAGGGTATGTGTGACGGCATTTATTACAAGCTGACTCACAAGCCCTGTGAGACTCGAATAATGATCGTGGCTGGCCTCGTGGCAGTTTGCCCGAAGTGTCACCCCGAAGAGTGGGCCGAGCAACACGCACGGCATTCACAGTAGCAGCAGACAAAGAGGCTTTATCCCATGCTCGAATTAGCCCTCGCTTGCATTGCACGAGGTTGGCACGTCTTCCCGTGTTGGCCTGAGACTAAAAAGCCGATGACGCAACATGGATGGAAAGATGCGTCGGACCGTGAAGAGCAGATTCGCGCTTGGTGGACGAAGACACCCAACGCCAACATTGCTATTGCGTGCAATCCAAGTGGGCTTTGCGTGCTGGATATCGACCACGGCATTGCAGGCAAAGCAGACGCGCCGTCGTTGCTTGCGGCGCTTGGGATTCCGGCAACTTATATGGTGCGAACCGGCAGGCGACCCGAGTACGGCTTGCAGGTTTACTTCAGCGGGACAATGCCGGACGTGGGCTTGTGGAGGGCTGCCGGAGCGGAAGGTCAAGTCAAGAGTCTCGGCGGCTACGTGATGGCGGCGGGATGTATCCACCCCGAATCAGGCGAGCGGTACGAATGTGTGGACTCCGCCGCGTTAGCTCCAATTCCAAGCAGCGTGCGCGAGTTGAAAACAGAGAAGCAAGCGACTGCGGATGATGGCGAACCCATCACAGCCAACCGCAATGTCGCGTTGACGAGCATCGCTGGAAAGCTGCGCAACGCCGGGTTGTCGCGTGATGGTATCGAGGTTGCGCTGCTCCAGGTCAATGCGGATAGATGTGCGCCGCCACTAGACGAAGAGGAGGTCCAACAGATTGCGAAACACGCCTCAGAGTGGGCGCTGCCCGTGACTCCGCCCGCAGTCCTCATCGGCGGGAAAGTTGCGGCAGAGCCGGGACCACCCAAAGCGCCAGTCGATTGGCGAACGCGATACATGACTAAAGACGCGTATCTCAATGTCAAGCCGCCCGAGTTTCTAATTGACGGCTTTCTCGTCAAGGGATCGGTTGCCATGCTCGCCGGGCCGGTCGCACAGAGGAAGAGCATTATCGCGCTAAACATTGCGCACGCGCTTTGTACCGGCGAACCGCTCTTTGGCTACTTCGACATATCTGCTACGCCTGAACGTGTTTGCTACCTCTGTCCTGAAATGGGTGCGGCATCGTTCGTCAAGAGGATAAAGCAGATTGGGCTTGGCGAGTACGTAGGTAAGACGCTGTTTATCCAGACCATGAGCGAGCAGTCAACGGCACTGGACGACTTGGACGGCGAACTGCCAGGAGCAGTGGTCATAGTAGACACGATTACCAGGTTCATCGAGGGCGACGAAAATAAAAGTGAGCACATGCGGGCTTTTGCACAGAAAGTCTTCCGGCTCATGAACGCCGGAGCAACCGTCGTGCTGTTGCACCACAGCAAAAAAGGATCGTCCGGGTCGCTAGACGACGGTTTGCGAGGCAGCTCTGAGCTTGCAGCGTTCGTGGAGTCGTGCTGGATCACGGACCTAGAAGACCCCAAGAAGCCATACGAATCGTTGTCGAAGATGCGAAATACGAAACAACGCGATTTCGAATCGAACCCATTCAAGCTCAAGCCCGCACCCGGTTCGTACTATCTGACGATTGACGGCGAGCCTGAACCGGAAGCGGTGCTCAAGAGCAAAGCTGACGACGCAGCGATGGCCGCACTTAGAACGCTCTTAGCAAGTGACCCCAACATGGGAATCAATAAGATATGCGTCGCGCTGAGAGCGAGTGGAAGCGGTAGAGGCCCGAAATGGGTGAAGGCTGCGCGCGCCGAGGTGTTGGGGCGCGGCGTAACGCTCACCGAACAGCCCATGCACCATGCACCATGTCCTTAGAGAAATAGAGATATACACACCCACACCTACGGTGTGTGTGTGGGTAGTGATGTACCGGAAACGGAACAACGATGTACGGAGGAATGAATGAGACTCAGCAATGCAAACGGGTTCAAGTTGGAAGTCTCAGTCGCCGATGGTGTCCCCCATGTCCGCATAAGCACAGAGATGAAGGAAGGGATCGTCGTCGTGCTGGACACAGATAGGCTATCCAGCTCCGGCTTGGAGAATCTGTCCGAGGTTTGTAGGACAGCGGCGAAGATGGCGTTCGAGGAACTTGATCTTTACTGGATGCGCCAACATCAGCAGATTCAATGAGCGAACGCAGCGCACCGAACGGGCGAGACACGTCATTGATAAACGTTGAGATACCGGGGCGGGTCTGAATCGTGCCGATGTCACCCCTAAAGAGCGCCGCAATCCACAAATCTACGCAGACAAGAATAAATCCGAATTTTGGGTAGTTTTATCGAGCTATGACGAGCGCAAACGAACAATCCGACGTATTGACACTCATCGAGGCTGCCCGGTTGTTGAGAGTCCATCCCGTGACGCTGCGCCGGCGTGCAAAGGCTTGGGGCGTCCCACACAGGCGGCTCGGGGCGGAGTGGCGATTCTCGCGAGCGGTGCTCACAGCCTGGATACAGGATCGCGAATTAGCTATGGCTTGACAGGTTGCGGTCAGACCCGTGGGGGATTGTTATCGTACTGCTCGGCATACCGCCGCAGTCGTCTCAGAATGGTGTTTTGTCCCGACGTGCTCTTGCCCTTCACGAGATCTTCAACTTCCTCGGCAATTACCCGGACCAAAATAACCATCTCTTTGTCTGTCATGGATATCTCCTCGGCGAAAGGCTACCACGGACGCGCGCGATAAGAACTAAATGAGACGGAGTATTTCGCGGACGCGTCCCGCCACAATGCTCGCCGCACACAACGTCACTGACAAGAGTAAGGCACCGTAGAGAAGACACAGAATTAGCCTGCGCCGCTCGGTGGATTCTCGCGTGTAGTACATGAAAATCCGATCATCTGAATCTCCCTGATCGTGGACGATTTGCTCGTCTTGGAGGTTGGGCTTCGCAAGTCCGGTTCGCTCCGACCCAATTACGGTTGAGCGCGACGATCCGATTGAGGGAATGGGGACAGTGACAACTGACTTCTGCCAAGCGCGCATATAAACCGCGATACATACCAAGGACGCAGCAGCGAAGACTATTGTGAGCGCCGTGGTTCGCCGGCATTTTATGAATGTTGACCCGAGCAAGAACCCGACGAAGATCACAACCAAACACAAAACCCCGGCCATTGGGCGCAATCCGCCCACCGGAGGGAACGCATAGCCGGCAATCGACGTGTTCGTTGAAAAGATAATCCCCGAAAGTGAAGAGATCGTAGCGATGGCCGGCAGGACGCTACTGAACGTCTTGCCGAATTCTGTGCTGTATAGCTTGAATTGGCTTCTCATTTGCAGATTTTGCTATCAATGCAAATCTCAACGACGCGGTGTGTGTCAGTGTACGGATCGTATGGTGCCGTTTTATCTGGATACCCCGCGAGGACGGCTTTGAATGTCCACTCTGCCCAAGTTAGGAAATCAACGCTCACATCAGACACCTTTGAAGCGGATTTCGGCGTGTCATTGTCGCGGTAGTAGGTGATGGTTGCACCCTGCGGGAAGGTTTGCACCAAAACCGGCGGAACATATTCACCGTACGCCGCCATGAGCAGGAGGGTTCGTTCGCTGCCGGCCACTTCATTGATGGTGTCTTGCCGTAGCACCGTAGTGGGTTCTGTCTTGTCGTAACTAGCAAGGACCAGACCCCTTTGCACACCCAGGTCAACTTTCAACCCAATTTGAATTCTTTTTTCGAGCTTCGCATATTGGTTTGCAATTTCATCAAAATCTGCGGCTGCTGCTTCCTTCAATCTGTTGTCATTACCGACAAGTTTCAAATAGTCGCTCTTCGTCTCTGCTAACGCCTTGTCTTCCTCGAATAGCGCGCGTTGAAGAGCCGACAGCGTTCGTATCCTATCGGGACCCGCCAGAGCGCGAGGGTTTTTGATGAGGTCATCCAGCCGTGTGTGGATTTGCTTTGCTCTGGAACGCAAGAGCTGGGCTTTCGTAGGGTTGGAGGATAAATCGCCCTCGATGCTGGGGATCACAAACGTGGGATCGGATCGGACTATGAACCGCACATCGGGCAGCGGCTTTAGATCGGTGCTCATGTGTCCGACACCGATCTGTAACGTCTCCAGAACGTAATCACCTTCGGCGGTATCCCGGGGAATGGGAACGACGAAATCGAACGTCTTTCGATCTGCTGACAGATTTCCATTGGTCCATACGTGCGCGTCCCCTGGACCTTTGAAGCTGATATAGCTCCTAAGGGCGACGCGGTCGGGCAATGGTTCCCGCATCGTGTACGAAAACGAAACCGGCTCTCCAGCCGTTGTCTCCATTACCTCTCCCGGCTTGAGAACATGAACGGTGAGCGTAGGGTTCTGTGCCGTCTGTGCGCGGAGCGCAGCAGCGATTGTCATTGCAACGGCAAGTAGGCACAGAAAGGCGCTGGGTCTCGTTCTCATGTCAGCAGCTCGGGCGGTATCACCGGCGATTTTATCGCACAGCCATGTGCATACATTCCCGCGAAAACCAAGACGAGAACGTCATCTTCGCGCCGCCATCGCTGGTAATGAGTCATGGAAAATCGCGGTGGTGTCCCAAATGGTGTTGCTCAAAACCGCTATGAACACAGGGCAAACACCGCTTTCGACACCACCGAAAAGATTTCGCTTGACTCGCTACGCCACTTTAGCGCCCCACAACGCTATCGTAAGTTGCTGAAAATGCTAGGATTAGCCATTTTGGGAAGCTGACGTTCTGCCACTGAACTACTCCCGCTCAATATCGCGATTATAGCGCCACGCGGTTGGGACGAAAATTCTCTTCGGAAACGGCTAACTCGTTGAAGGACGATTGAAGTCTGGACGCGAGGGAGTGCATGCGGCCTCGAGCCAGCGGCTAATGTAAACACCGGCATCGGCTTCTCCGCAATAATGCCGAGCCCCAGGGGCCGATGCCACTTCGGAGTTCCACCTAAGCACTTTCAGCTCGTCAGTATTGCACTCAATCACGAACCAGTGGATCGGGTTGGAGCTCTCTGTCCCGCAAATCTCGCATCGATACTGTGTCACTGCCGCCATGGTGAATCCTTTCCGCGCTGTACGTTGTTCCGGACAAGATACAGAATAACCCGATGCGAATGCCGAATCACTTCCGCTTGCCAAAACGCTGCTGATGCCACTGCCACGCACTCTCGATGATGTCTTCGAGCGTCGCGTGCTGCGGCTTCCATCCCAGCACCTCATGGGCCTTACCTGCGCTTGCAACCAGCCGCGCCGGATCACCGCTGCGCCGAGGCTTCAACTCAACGGGAATTTCCTTGCCCGTAACCCGCCGCGCAGTTTCAATCACCTGCTTTACGGAGAAGCCTTCACCGTTGCCGAGGTTCACCAGCAGGCCGCCCTGTTTTTCGAGCACCTGCAGCGCGAGGATGTGTGCCTCAGCCAGATCCACGATATGGATGTAATCGCGGATGCATGTGCCGTCGGGCGTGTCATAGTCTTCGCCAAAGATTGCGATCGAAGACCGCAGGCCAAGCGCTGCATCGAGCACCAACGGAATAAGGTGCGACTCCGGCTCATGCTCTTCGCCACGCCCTGCAAGGGCCCCGGCTACGTTGAAATAACGCAGCACTGCACAGCGAAATCCATGTGCGACCTCGAACCAGCGCAGCATCTGCTCGGAGATCAGCTTGGATTCGCCATACGCATTGGTCGGCGCGAGTTTGGCAGTTTCTTCGATGGGTACTTTTTCCGGCTCGCCGTAGACTGCAGCCGTAGAAGAAAAGACGATTCGCTTTACGTCCGCTGCCAGCATCGCTTCAAGGAGCGCCAATGTGCCTGCCACGTTGTTGCGGAAATAAATTTCAGGCTTCTTCATGGATTCGCCGGCCTCAATCAGCGCGGCAAAATGCAGAACGCCGTCAGGCTTCACGCGACGCAACAGCGCCTCTATCGTGGCGTGATCGGCGATATCAGCCTGGACAAACTCCACGCCTTCCGGCACAGCCTCGCGCCGCGCGTGGCAAAGATTGTCGACCACGGTGACGCTGTGCCCCGCTCGCACCAGCAGCGTCGCCACAGTTCCACCGATATATCCCGCACCACCGGTTACTACTACCTTCATCGCTCAGAAATCCTTCAGGGGCTAAAGCCCCGATTATTTTTTAAGTCTGATGTCACCCAAGGCTACCAGCCCTGACCTATCCTATAGCTGCACGGCGTTGCGCAAAATCTCTGCTGCAGTCTCCGCTGTAATATCGCGCTGCGGAGAGCCAAGCAGCTCAAACCCAACCATAAATTTACGTATTGTCGCCGAGCGCAGCAGTGGCGGGTAAAAGTGCGCGTGAAGAACCCACTCCGCATGATCTTCGCCATCGCACGGCGCAGGATGGAATCCCATTGAGTATGGAAACGGCGTTTCAAACACGCGGTTGTATCCAGTTGTTAGTTGCTGCAAAATCTCAGCGAGTCCAGCCCGTTCTTTCTCACTGAGCTCCGCGAAGCCCATCACGGCGCGCCGTGGCAGCAGCATCGTTTCAAACGGCCACACCGCCCAGAACGGCACCAGCACAACCCAGCTCTCGTTTTCCAGCACAATACGCTCGCCTGCAGCTAGTTCCATGCGCAGATAAGCTGCCAACAACGGCTCGCCTCGTTCGGCGAAGTACGCACGCTGTGCTGCAAGCTCTGCCAGCGGTTCGTTAGGAATATGCTCTGTCGCCCAGATTTGCCCATGCGGATGCGGGTTGCTCGCGCCCATCATCGCGCCGCGGTTTTCAAAGATCTGCACGTAGCTGATGTCTTCGCGTGAGCCTAGTTCCGCAGCCTGTTGCGCCCATGTGTCCACTACGCGCCGCACTTGCACAGGGTCCATCGTTGCAAGCGTCAGATCATGGCGCGGATCGAAGCACAGCACGCGACACACGCCACGCTCGGTTGAAGCCTTCAGTAGTCCAGCTCTGTCAATATCCAGCGCGCCGCTTTCACCCTCCGGCTTCAGCGCGGCAAAATCATTCTCAAAAACATAGGTACTGTCGTACTTCGGAGTGTGCTCGCCATTCGCACGCACATTTCCGGGGCAGAGATAGCAGCTCGGATCGTATTGCAGCGCCACAGACTGCGCGACCGTCTCAGTCTGCCCCTGCCACGGCCGCTGCGTGCGCTGCGGAGACACCAGCACCCACTCCTGCTTCAGCGGATTCCAACGGCGATGCGGTGTCTGCATCCAGCTTTCTTTCAAGCTTGTCTCTCCTGTTCGGCGAGTGCTCCGTCTACCGCCTCGCACACATACGTTTCTGCTGACACATCAAAGCGCGTACGGTACGCGTCTTTCAGCGTCTCACAAAACTCCGTAACAGCCTCGCGCGCCACCAAATTCACCGTGCATCCGCCGAAGCCGCCGCCGGTCAGCCGTGCACCAAAACATCCGCGCAGCCCAATCGCTGTGTCGACCAGAAAATCAATCTCTTCGCAGCTACATTCAAAATCGTCGCGCTCGCTGGTATGCGCAGCAACCATCAGCTTGCCCAGCGCCTGCGCGTCTCCAGCAAGCATCGCTTCCCTCGCCTGCCGCACACGCGCATTCTCCGTTATGATGTGCCGGCAACGCTTGAAGGATTCCGGCGACATGCTCGCCTCACATGCTTGCAACTGCTCAAGCGTCGCATCGCCCAGATCGCGCAGACTGGCAAAGCGTTCGCGCATTACTGCCTGCCCAACCTCCAACTGCTTTCGCCGCTCGCCATACGCGCCTGCCGCAATCGAATGCTTCACGTGCGAATTGCAAATCACAACGCTAATCTCGCGCAGCCCGCCGGTGTTCATTGGAACGTGCTCGAATTGCAGATCGCGCGTAGAAATCAACAGCGCATGGCCTGCATGCGCAGCCGTTATTACAAACTGGTCCATGATTCCGCAGGGCGATCCGACAAAATCGTTCTCGGCTCGTTGGCACAGGAGTGCCAGCTCATTCGCCGGAAGCGCTTGCCCGCTCAATGCCAGCATGGCAAGACAGCTAGCGACCTCGACCGATGCCGACGAACTCAAGCCTGCGCCCAGCGGCACATTTCCGCTTAACTCCAGTAAGAATGACGGCGGCGCAACTCCTCGCTCCTGCAACTGTCGCAGAACGCCCACAGGATAATCGTGCCAAGCTTTATACCGCGTCGCACTACCGCCCACTGGCTCGGCATACTCACCCTCAAACTGTGCGCTGCGAAAGACGTACTGCGATTCATTCAGCGCAGAAACCCGCGCCGTCGTATAGAACGGGATCGCCATGGGCAGCACCAGACCGCCGGTATAGTCCGTATGCTCTCCCAGCAGGTTCACGCGCCCGGGAGCGCGTACAACGATTGGGTCACGGTGCAAGGAAAAGGACATCACTGACCATACTAATTGGTGTCGACGGCAGCGTTCGCCTCGGCCAGAACTTTACGATTTCTCCCAAAACCCGCAATTTTGGCCCCACGCCTACGGGTCATTACTACCTGTGTACATCGTCATGCCGCACCCCACGTGGAAGTGGCACCATCACTGCATGAGAATGAACCTTACCACCCAGCCAACCGCAGCCCCTTCAGGATTCACACGCAACATTCCTGTAGCACTCACCCTCAAGCCGTCCTACGGTCTCCCGGGCGAATATGTCTATGCGACCGATAGCTCATCACTGATCCGCCTGCTGAGTTCAGCAACGGACCTGGCAGTGCCTGATCTCCGTCGGTTTGAAAAGGACGTATACAGCACCGGCGTTGCGCGCCTCTCAGGCGTGAACGTAAACGACAGTCTCCTTGAGACAATCGGCTATTTCATCGACTAAGCAGAAGGGCTTAACGCACAAACAGCGACACAAAAGTGTCGCTGTTATCTGTTCCCTGCCGCATGGTGCTGAATTCTTTGGTGGAGCTGAGCGGGATCGAACCGCTGACCTCCTCGTTGCGAACGAGGCGCTCTCCCAGCTGAGCTACAGCCCCACATTCTGGGTGACTTCGTAAGTTTAGCAGGGAGATGGTGGGCGCTCAATCCTCAGGGGCTAAAGCCCCATTTCTGCTACGGGCTGTTGCGGCATGGCTGAAGCCATGCCCTTAACGAAACGTCACATTGCCCTCCCCGGACTACGCCGGCTTCTTCGGAGGCTCCAGTCCCATTTCCTTCATTACCATCTGCAGATCTTTCCACGCTTCGCCCTTCTGACGAGGATCGCGCAGCAGAAACGCTGGGTGGTATGTGACCGCGACCTTCGCGCCCCGCACCCCATGCCAGCGTCCACGCAATGAACTCAGCGATTGCCGCACACCCAGCAGATATGTCGCCGCAGTTGCTCCCAGCGCGACGATAACTTCCGGCCGTACGATATCAATCTGCTTCACCAGAAATTCCGAACAGGTGGTTGCCTCAATAAACTCCGGCGTGCGGTTTCCCGGCGGCCGGCACTTCACAATGTTCGCGATGTAAACCTGTTCGCGCTTGAGCCCCATCGCCGTAATCATGTTGTTCAACAACTGCCCTGCCTTGCCGACGAACGGCAGACCGGTGGCGTCTTCATCCGCGCCCGGCCCTTCGCCCACGAACATCAGCCGCGCGTTGGGGTCGCCATCGGCAAACACGATGTTGTGTCGGCCGGCGTATGCCAGCGGGCAGCGTGTGCAGTCGCCGATGTAAGCGCGCAAGGCCAGCAGCGCGTCGGCGCGCAGCTCCGGGGCAACGGGATCGGCAATCGGTCCCAACGCGTCGAACGAAACTGGCTTGGGCATAGGTGCGGAAAGCTCCGGAGAAAGTGCAGGCGGTTCGGGCTGCGAAGGTGGTTCGCGCTGCTGCGGCGCGGGACGTGCGGCAGGTGCTTTTACAGGCAGCGGCGCTGGCCGTGCGACAGCCGCAGCACTGCTCTGCGCGGCTTTTTGCGTCTGTGCTACAGCGAGCGACTCACGCAACGCATCCGAAATCAGCGTCTGCGGATTTTCGCGCCGGTACAAATCGTAAATGCCCAGGTCGCGCAGGTAGTCCACATACGCGCGCAGTTGCTGGCTGGGAGAAGGTGTTGTTGCGTCCACGGTCTTAGTCTATCTGCCAAATCCAAATGCCGGACGATGGCTACATTGAAGCCGGCGGAACAATCTTTTTGCCCGCCATGTTGAACGTCACTTTGCCGGCTAGCACTTCATCCTGCGCCACGAGGCAGGCCTTCAGCGACTTCGACACACCCAGCGGCGGTGCTCCCGATTGCAGTTGACGCGCCCTGCGCGCGGCACCCTTCACCATGCTGTATTTATTCAGCAGCGGATCATTCTCAACCATGGGGGCCAACCTCCTGAAGGATGATTCATCCTAACTCCGAACCCTGTGCGTTGTGCAAGTGCCCACCGTGCGCATCGCAGCCAAGTTTTCCACCGCTCGTCATCCCGGCACACCAAAACTCTTCAGCGCTGCGTCCAGCCGCGGATTCATCACCGACGTTTTGCAGGTCGCCGCAAGCGCGGACTCCTGCCCGTTTTCGCCGCGAGCATCCAGCACGATCGCGCGCAGTTCGGTTGCCGCCTGGTCCAGCACATCGTTCACCAGCGCGTACTTGTAGTTATCCAGGTGCAGAAGTTCCTGCCGCGCCTGCTTCAGCCGCGCCGCAATTACTGCCTCATCGTGCACGCCTTCGGCCTGACTGCGATTGCGCAGCCGCCGCTCCAGCACCTGCGGGCTCGGCGGCAAAATGAAAATCGACACAGCCTCAGGCACTTTCTTCATCACCTGCAGTGCGCCCTGCACGTCGATATCCAGCAGCAGATCGTGCCCTGCTTTGCGCGCGTGCTCCAGCGCGGACATCGCCGTGCCGTAATAATTGCTGCCAAAGACCTCGGCCCACTCCAGGAACTCGCCCGCTGCAATCATGCGCTCGAATTCCGCGCGATTGGTAAACCAGTATTCGCGGCCGTTTTCTTCCGAGCCACGCGGATCACGCGTCGTGTAGGAGATGGAAAATTCCAGCCCCTGCACCAACTGCCGCACCTCGCTCACGAGGGTTGATTTACCCGAACCACTGGGCGCCGAAATGATGAACAGGATACCGGCCATGAGTTAGTTAGCGAAGCTGCGGCTAGTGTAAATCTTCCTTAGCAGCGGAAATCACGCCACTCCTTCAAAGCCTTCCGCTCCCTCATCGCCTTCCGGGCTAAAACCATCTTCGCCAAACTGCAGGTCATACAGCCGGCGATACATTCCACCCTTCGCCAGCAGCTCTTCATGCGTCCCGAGTTCGGCGATGCTGCCGGAAACCATCACCGCAATACGGTCGGCACGGCGCACGGTCGAAAGCCTGTGCGCAATCACCAGCACTGTTCTGTTCTGCATCAGGTTGGCGAGCGCGGCCTGTACGGCCGCTTCGCTTTCCGTGTCCAGCGAGGAGGTTGCCTCATCCAGAATCAAGATTGGAGCGTCCTTCAGCAGCGCGCGTGCAATGGCCAGCCGCTGCCGCTCACCACCCGAGAGTCGCGCCCCGTGCTCGCCGATCATCGTGTCGTATCCATGTGGCAGCCGTTGAATAAAGTCATGCGCAAGCGCAGCCTGAGCCGCCGCTTCAATGCGTTCCATCTTGATGTCAGGTTGGCCGTACGCAATGTTGTTGCGCACGGTGTCGTTGAACAGCACCGTCTCCTGCGTTACCTTGCCAATTTGCTTGCGCAGCGAAACCAGCGTGAGATCGCGCACATCGTGCTTGTCCAGGAAGATGGCGCCATCGGTCACATCGAAAAACCGTGGCAACAGATTCACCAGCGTCGACTTGCCTGCACCGCTCGGACCCACCAGCGCCACGACTTCGCCGGCATTCACTGTCAGCGATATGCCGTGCAACACTTCTTTCTCTTCGCCATCGCGCTTATAGCCAAAGCGCACGTCTCGGAACTCCACCGAGCCCGCAAAATTCTTGAGCATGATCGCCTTCTTGCGTTCCAGCACCTCGTCCTGCTCGTCAAGGAAGCGAAAGACCTCCTGGCTTGCGCCGATAGCCTGTTGAAAGCTGTTGTAGTAGGTCGGCATCTTGCGCACGGGGTCATAAAGCGTGATCACAGCGACAAGAAACGTGATGAAGATGCCGGCCGTGCCGTCATGCTTGACGAACTCGCGGCCGTAGAACAGCAGCAGTACAATCGCCAAAACTCCCAACCCATCCATTAGCGGCGATGAGATGGATTGCACTGCAACCGAGCGCATGTTGGCCGTCAACAGCTTGTCGGCTGCGCGGCGAAAGCGGTTCATCTCCCAGCGCTCCATGCCAAAGGCCTTCACAATGCTGTTGCCGGAGATGGTCTCCTGCACGATGTTCTGGATTTCGGCGAGCTTGTCCTGGCCCTTGCGCGTGGTGGTGCGCACACTGCGGCCAACGCGGCGCGTGGAAAGAATAATGATCGGAACAAAGACGAGCAGCACCCAAGCCATGCGCCCACCCACCACAACCACCGCGGCGACCATGAACACCATCGTCGCGAACTGCTGCAGGAAATCACTCATCACGGTGGACATCGCCGTCTGCACGCGCTCAACATCGTTGATAAGCGTGGAGATCAACATGCCGCTGGTATTGCGCTGAAAAAACGCCGTCGACCGGCGCAGCAGCGCGTTGTAGAGATCGTTGCGCAGATCCGTGACCATGCCAAAGCCCGCGCGGTTCGCAAAAATCGTTCCCAGATAATCCGCTGGAGACTTAATCAACGCAGAGGCGATCAGCGCGGTAGCCACAACCGTAAAAACGTTGTGAAAACGGTTCGGCATCCATGCCTGCAAATTCAGATGGATGTTGGTATTGGGAATTGGAAAATTGAGCACCTTGTTGGGTGAAAGCTCCGCGCTCAATACGTTGTCGATGATCACTTTGATCAGCATCACGCGGAACGCCTGCAAAGCGCCCACGACACCCATCAACAGCGCTGACAGTATCCAGGACAGCATGTACGGACGCATATAGCCGAGCAACCGCGAAACGCTCTTCATGCGCTGTACCTGCTATGGGGAGTGGTCATCATCGTCAGTTAGTTAGTGTACGCGTGAGCGAGGGCCAGTGTTTCAGCTCAGCTTGGCCACTTAACGAGGCATGTCGCGGTGCGCGCTCTTGGCGCGGTATCCAGCTTTGCCCAGCCGCTCACGCAACTCTTCGGCAATCATCACCGACCGGTGCTGCCCGCCTGTGCATCCCACCGCGACCGTCAGGTAACTCTTGCCTTCCTTGATGTAGTGTGGCAGCAGAAACGTCAGCATGTCCGTAGCTTTTTCCAGGAACTCCTTGGTCTGCGGGAACTGCCGCACATATTTCGCTACCTTGGGATGCTTCCCAGTCAGCTTGCGAAATTCTGGAACGAAGTGAGGATTAGGCAGGAATCGCACATCGAAGACCACGTCGGCTTCGGGCGGAACACCGTTCTTGAATCCGAAGCTCATCACGGAAATCGTGAGGTTCGTATCGCTCTTCTCTCCACGCTCGAACTGCGCATTGATGTGCGCGCGCAGGTCATGCACGTTGAAGCGAGTTGTATCGAGCAGAATATCGGCAACGTTGCGGACTGGATCAAGTCGCTTGCGCTCGGCGCGAATCTGCGCGATCACTGTTTCGCCACGACCCAATGGATGCGGCCGGCGCGTCTCAGAAAAGCGATGAATGATGGCTTCTTCCGTCGCCTCCAGAAACACCACGCGTGTGTCCAACACCTTGCGCACCTGTTTCAGGATGGCAGGGAAACGGTCCAGCCGTATGCCCTCGCGCACGTCGATCACCAGCGCAGCGCGCGTGATTTCTGCCGAGGTCTGCACCAGTTCCGCAAAGCGCGGAATCAGCTCCAGCGGCAGATTGTCGACGGAGTAATAGCCGAGGTCTTCAAAAGCCTTCAGCGCCGAGGCTTTGCCCGCGCCGGAAAGCCCGGTGAGGATTACCAGTTCACGCGCGCTGCCTTGTACATCGGCAATGACGCGTGTCTTCGGAATGGCCCGCTTCGAACGTACTGAGCGCTTGGTCGCCATAGCTGAATCGTAGCATTACGACTGCATCACCGTGCGGTGTGCTTGCTATGCTGCTTGCTCCGATTCTGCCTTCAGAATTTTCTCCACCGCCTTCGGGCTCTGGCGTAGCGTTGCATACCGGTCCTTGGCACGAATCGCCTGCTGTTCAACTGCTTTCAGCGCATCGTGCAGTGCCGTCTCCATCTCCGTCGATTCGCACGTCGCCACCAAATTGTCTCCGCGGCAGGAAACCGTCACTTCCGCAATCTTTCGGTACTTGTCTTCGGTCAGAATGATGTGGGCGCTTGTACAACGGTTAGTAACGCGATCGATTCTTGTCATGCCGGCTTCGGCTTGGGCTTTCAGTTTGGAGGTAACCGTTGTATGCCGTCCCGTGTATTCAATCGTCATGAGCATTTCCCTCTCTTCACTCTGATGCCGTAGATGCCGCCGGCGTACAGATCACCGCTGGCGGCGTTGATGGGTGCTTGGAATGTGCATATCTTCTCGGTATTTTGCCACTGTCCGGCGAGTCACTTTGATTCCCTGCCGCTGCAATTCCGCAGCCAGGTAATCATCCGTCCAGGGCTTGCCTGGGTCCTCCTCTTCAATCAGCTTCTTCACCCGCCGCTTCAGCAGCAGCAGTGGAAGATCACCGCCCTCCGGGCCATTGACTCCCTCGGAGAAAAAGAATCTTAGCTCATAAACGCCCTGTGCGGTGTGTACATATTTATTCGCCACCGCCCTGCTAACAGTAGACGGATGAACTCCGATTTCTTCTGCAACTTCTTTAATCATCATAGGCCGCAGCCCATCCACGCCCTTTTCCAGAAAATCGTGCTGTCGCCTCACAATGGACTCACACGTGCGCAGAATGGTGTTCTTGCGCTGCTCAATATTGCGCAGCAGCTGGATCGCAGACTTGTAACGCTCCTTCACGTACTCCCGAACGTCGCGCTCCAGGCCTTTCTCGCGCAGCATCTTGCGGTAGCCTGCATTCAGACGCAGCGTGGGCAGGTCTTCTTCATTCATCACCACCACGTACTCGTCATCGCGTTTGACGAACGCCACGTCCGGTTCGATAAGCCGCGTCGAAATGGCATTGTGGCGCTGCCCCGGCCGTGGGTCCAGCCGCCGGATCGCCTCCACGGCCACCTGCACCTGCTCCGCCGCCCGATGGCACAGCCGCACCAGCTCGCGCATATCTTTTTTCTGCAGAAGAGCCAGGTGACGGTCCACAATCACACGCGCCAGGTCAAGCGTCTCAGAAAACTCAATAGAGCCACCATCTTCTTCGAGCTCTCTCTGCAGCGCCTCAATCTGCCGCAACAGGCACTCACGCAGGTCGCGCGCACCCACGCCTACCGGATCCAGCTCTGCAACCACCGCTCGTCCCCTGGCCAGGCTCTGTGCTCGTTCACCATCCAGCGCCGAGTCGCCAAAAACCGCCTCCAGCAGCTCCGCGTCGGTGGCCGTCAGGTAACCATCCTCGTTCAGGTTGCCGACAATCGTCTCCGCCACGGCGCGCACATCCGCACGCAACGAAATCGACCCCAGCTGCCACAACAAGTGGTCAGAGAGTGTGCTGGGCTGAGAAAGAAATTGCTCGAACGAAGGCCGGTCAAGATCCTCGTAGTTCGAGCCCGTCTTGTATCCGGGGTCCAGGTAGTCCTGGAAGTAGCTTCCAAAATCCACCTCATCGAAGGGGTCCTTCGCCGCGGCGTCTGTCCCGGCCACATCTTCCGCGCTGCGCTCCCGGTCACCTTCCCGGCCTGAACGCTCGTCCAGGCTCTCCACGGACTCTTCCAGCTCTTCCAGAACGGGGTTCTCCACCAGCTCCCCGTTGATCATCTCCTTCAACTCCAGCTTGTTCAGCGCGAGCACACTCACCATCTGCACCAAGCTGGGTGTGAGCGCCTGGCGCTGCGTGAGTTTTACGTTCAAGCGGGGTTGGAGCAACCGGTTCAGACCTCTTCGTTGACACGCCCGCTACTGTGGCCGGCGTTTGGCCATCTACATGCAGGCTGTGGAAGACAGTCTACTCCTCGCGCACAGCAATTCCGTTGCCAAACTAGGGTCCGCTCACCGGAATATCTCTAACTAACGGTAACTAAACCGTTTCTGCCATGCGGAAGCCCTCACCCAGATACACCCGGCGCACCTCTGGATCGCGTCCCAGCTCGCCCGGAGTTCCCTGCCGGAAGATTCGTCCTTCGGTGATGATGTACGCGCGGTCTGTCACGCTCAGCGTCTCCGGCACGTTGTGATCCGTAATCAGCACGCCGATGTTGCTCGCCTTCAGGTCGAAGATGATCTGCTGCAGCTCCAACACAGCGATGGGGTCGATGCCGGAAAACGGTTCGTCCAGAAGGATGAACGCCGGGTCGATCGCCAGGCAGCGCGCAATTTCCACGCGCCGGCGCTCGCCACCGGAGAGAGCATAACCCTGCGTGCGGCGGACCTCGCCCAGCGTCAATTGCCCAATCAGCGTCTCGGCCTTTTTGCGGCGCTGCTCCCAGGTCATGGGCTGCGTTTCCAGCACGGCGAGAATATTTTCCTCCACCGTCAGCTTGCGAAATACCGAAGGCTCCTGCGGCAGATAGCTGATGCCGTAATCGCGCGCGCGAAGATACATCGGCGTGCGCGTAATGTCCACGCCATCGGTCAGAATTCGTCCCCCATCCGGCCGCACCAGCCCCACGATCATGTAAAAGCTGGTCGTCTTGCCCGCACCGTTCGGCCCGAGCAACCCCACCACTTCGCCCTGGCTGATCTCGAGGTTTACGCCGCGCACCACCTGGCGACCGCCATAGGCCTTGCTGATTTCCTCGGTCACCAGCTTGCGAATTTTGTTGGGTTCTATCACTTCTTTCCTTCCGGGCGAACTTCAGTCTCGGTTCGAACGCGTGTGCCCTTGCCTTTCGGCGATGCCGGCTCACCCGCAACGATGATCGTACTACCGGCATCGCCAAAGATCAGCGTTGCCCCAGTCACATTACCCTGCTGCGCATCGACTGCCTTGGGCAGATGCCCCGGCGTTCCCATCAGCACATAGCGGCTATCCGATGCCGTGTACAGCAGCGTCTCTCCTGTCGCGTGCCGACCCGGCTGCTGCACCTGCACGTCACCGGTAAGTACGACGTGGTCCACTGACCCGCTGGTGACACCGATCGGCGCCGATGCGCCGGAATTATTTTTCGCTGCCGGAGTCAGAAACACCACCGCTCGCTGCGATGTCGCGTTGCCGGTCAGACCATCCATGCGCACTTTGCCCACGAACGTCGCCTCGCGCTGCAGATCGGCGTAATCCATCTTTTCTGCCGTCACACGCACCACGCTGTTGCCTGCCGGCTTGTTGATTTTCGGCGCAGCGTTCGCACCCGCGAACACCGCATGAATCACAGCTCCGTTCGCCTGCGGTCGCGCCGCCATGGTGTGCTTCTCGCCATCGAGAAACAGGTTCGCCGCCTCCACCTGGCTGGCGCCCTGCCACATCTTTGCCGGCTGCGCGTCTGTTCCGCGGAACTCCGCCAGCTTGGACGTGTGTTGCAGCTTCCCGCTCGCCGCCATCACGTGCGTCACCTGCGCACTTGTAGCTTGCCCTGCGCCAGCGCCGTTGCCCAGCACTGCTGCGACCACATTGCCTTCAGCCTCTGCATCGCCGGTTGGCTGATCGACCACAATGCTCGCTGCCGACATCTCCGTCGTGCCATCGCTCACATGCGCACTTCCCGTCAGCCTTAGCTTTTCTGTCGCACCGTCATAGTTCGCGCGATCAGCCGTTGCCGTGGTCACATCTGTCTTCGCTCCAGCCTTCGGCGCCGGGCGGCTGTGGATGATCACATGCCCGCTCTGCACCGCCGTCTCGACTCGCGAACCGGAGGCCACCGGCGCACCCGTCACCAGCACGGCTTCCAGAGTGTCTCCCGAACTCACCTGCTCCGCACCTGCAGATGTGTCCTGCTGCAACTGCGTGTGGCCCTTGCCGTGCAGCGTCTTCAGCTCCGCCTCTCCGCGCGCGTCTTCCACAAAGTCGCCCAGCAAATCGTCCGCTGCTACCTGCGAAGTCTTCAGCACCGGCGCGCCCTTCGCTGCCGCGGAATTTGCCTGAGACCCCGCAGCTCCCCAGGAATCTCCCAGCGCCCTTGCTCCGCCAACAGCATGGAGCTCGTGCAGAATCGACTTCGGCTTCGTTCCCCTTGGCGCGTTCGCCGGCACAGTGCCGGCAACAAAGTTCATCGTGATCTCGTTGCTGTTCAGCGAACGCCGCAGCCCCTGCGCCGGCCCCGCTGCTTTGTGGTCAACCTCCGTCACATTCGCTGCACCCGTCGCCACAATCTTTGCAGGCGATCCCTTCGCGTCAAACGTCACGTCCGCCACATTTGCTCCACCATGCATCGGTTTCTGCGCGTTCGAATCCACCAGTGTCACGCCGCCGGTCAGCTTCATCGTCTGCACCACGGACGCGGTGCTGAACGTCGCATCCAGGTGGCTCGAATTTACCTGCCGCGTTCCCTGGCTCAGCACCACTCCGCCTACGCCCTCCAGCCGCTCCACCGAACTGTCATGCCGCAGATACGCAATCGTATGGTTAGCCCGTCCAGTGCGATCGCCGGATGTCACCACCGCGTTTTCAAACGTCGCCACGTTCGACGTGCGATCGATATCCGCCTTGGTCGCCGTCAAATGCATCGGCTGTCCATGCTCGTCGCCGGTCGCTTCCACCTGGGCCAGCAGATGCAGCACGTTACGCCCGTTGTCGAACTCCGCTCCCTGCGCGCTACCCTGGACCTCTCCGTAAGTGAAGTCCACGCGTTCACTTGTAGCCGCCACGCCCAGGCTCTTCACGTACACCAGCCCGCTGGTCTTTACATGGATGTTCTCCGGCTTGCCACTCGCCGCATCCTGCGCTGGGGCGGTCTTCTGTCCGCCTACGCTGGCCGGCGCTTGCATGTCCATTTCGACATCGCCCAGCGCCTTCACGTTTCCGTTTGTGCGATCGAACTCAAAATCTTTTCCGTAGACGTGGTCCACGCTGCCTTCTGTACGGCCATAGATGTCCAGTGTGACGCCGTGCAGAATGTACACCTCGTCGCCACTGTGACCATGCTCCGGCGGTTCCACCTTATCCGCATGGAGCGTGTAATTGATTTTTCCGCCCTTGGAATCCGAGTAGGTGAAGTTCTCCATCATGTGGTGCTCGGCGCGGCTGATGATGGTCTTCGCGATCTTGAGCATCCGGTAACGGCCATAGCCTAGAAAAACGGCGAGCAACAGCACCAGCAGCACAGCGCTAGCCAGCAATCCCCACCGAAGCCGTTTTACGCTTAAGCCAAATAGCATCTTTTGCCTGAAATGATTTTCTCATTCCCACAGACCTATAGACGGGCCGCAAGTCGCGTT
>Ga0206871_10048_pt1 | contig 30295 bp, 23 predicted proteins | sample Alteio_BWOrgCont_33_FD_152627 | JGI IMG/M metagenome (GOLD analysis project Ga0206871, IMG submission 152627) | Enriched cells from forest soil in Barre Woods Harvard Forest LTER site, Petersham, Massachusetts, United States -... | ecosystem: Environmental > Terrestrial > Soil > Temperate forest >...
CGCATGCCGGTCCTGCTGCCGCGCGCCGACTTCACCATCCTTGACGCGAAGGCCGACAAACTTCTCCAGAAATATCGGCTGTGCATCGAAAATCTCTGGGGCGGTCCGCAACAGCTGCGGAAACAGATGGAATCCGTATCGCTGCCGGGCCAGCTCGGTGAAAACTTCGACAAAAAGAAGGCGCTGATCTGAAATAGCAGCGTCGTTTCGGGAGTGACTTTCACCTGCGGCTCGAACCCGGCGGCTTCGAGATCCTTGTCGCGTTGCAGCAGTTTCGCGTTCAGCGTCGCGCGGTCCGAAAGCACCTTGCGGAACACCGGCGATGCGATGCGATGGAGTCGCGCGTCGAGAGGATCGACAAGGATCAGACCGTAGTCCGCGAAAACACGCGCGAAGAGTTTGCCGAAAGCGGTGCCGTAAGTTTCACCCGCCGAATAGCTCTCCAGCAGATACTTCGCGATGTTCGCACTGTCGGCGCCGGCCATGAGTTCAGAGGCCGATTTGGCGATTTCCTCGACTGCGGGACCGAGCTTTACAAGTCCGACGGGATGTCCGGGCCTTTCTTCGGAAGGGAGTTCAAATCGCGTTCGCTTGCCTGAGTGAAACCAGGAAACATGCCGCACCTCATCGAGGTCGTGGTCCTCGGTGGCCATCCAGAAGATTGGAACGGCGTCGATGCCGGATTGCGTGAGTTCGTGCGCGATCTGGATCGCGCTCAGCGCTTTGTAAAACGCGTATGCAGGGCCGCCGAAGAGTCCGACCTGCTGCCCGCTGAGGACGGCGACAGCTCCGTTGGCGAGGCGGTCGATGTTTTTCGCGGTCGCTGCGCCGCTGCCGAGCGAAGTGTTCGTCTCGCGCAAGACGGCGGCTACTTCCTTTCGACGGCTGTCGGGGTAATCGAGAGACTTTGCGGCTTGCTGAATCGCTTCGAGGGAAGGCGGGTGCGGGTAGAACTGCGAAACGCTGGAAAAGTCATTCAGAAACCGAAGAAACAGCTTCGGCTGGTGGGGCAGGCGCTGGAACGGTATCGAGAGACAACCCATCGGCGTTTAGATGATCCTCATCAAGATTGGTCACACTGCCAGCCGTGCGTTATTACATCGATGTTACACGCTGCGAGTGCTTTACAGCTGCTTCGCTGGGGACAAGTTCCAATTCAGCCCGGTGTCCAACGTTTGGACGCGCTGGCGAAAGCGAGGATAGCGCAAAGGCTCGCCGAGCAGATCAATACGACATGACCGAAAGATCGGTCACGCGCGAACCAGAGCCGGCTCGATGCTGCCGAGCAGGTCGAGAATGCGCTGCTTGTAAGCGTCGGACAGCGGCACGAGCGGCTGGCGCGGGATGCCCCCGTGGTAACCGCGCTGATCCATCACAAACTTGATGCCAGCGATGGCGTGCTCGGACTGAACCACTTTCGATGCTTTTAGCAACGTGTTTTGCAGCGCGCGAGCCTTGTCGATTTCGCCGTTTCGATACAGGTCGTAGAGGGTGACGCACATTTCCGGAAGGGCGGAGCCGAGGGCAAGAATCGCGCCTTTTGCGCCGACCGTCAGTGCGGCGAGCATGGTTCCCGCTGAGCCGGTCAAGATTTGAAAATCCGCGGGGCACGCCGAGACGATTTCTGCCACACGCATTACGTGCCCGGAGCTTTCTTTGATGCCGACGATATTGGGATGCTCCGCGAGAGCGCCAACTTCCGGAGCTTCGAGCGTCACTCCGGTGAAGATTGGAACGGAGTACAAGAGAACCGGAATCGGCGACGCGTCCGCGACACGGCGGTAGTGCGCGATCAAAACCTCGGGCTTGTATGCCGGTTTGTAGTAGTGCGGCGTTTTAACGAGCGCGAAGTGGTATCCGAGTTCGGCGGCGCGCTTGGTGCGCTCGATGGTGTCCTGGGTCGATTCGGCACCCGTGCCGGCGATGAGCCGCTTCCCTTGCCCGGCTGCATCGCGGACGGTCGTCAGGACGTCGTCCATCTCGTTGCGAGATAGCAGTACCGATTCGCCGGTCGAGCCGAGCACGACGAAACCTGCGATTCCGGTGGGATTGTAGCGCTCGATGTTGTATTTCACGTCGGCGAGCGACACTTCCCCATCCGCCGCGAACGGCGTCGTCAGCGCGGGATAAACGCCACCAAGATCCATGACTCAGTCTCCCGTCGTCGTTTGTGCCGCGTTGCCCGACGGCACGCTTCCCTGATGCAAATCCTGCAATGCGCCGACTTCCGGCCGCTGATCGAGCAGCGCTTTGATCCCGAGCGCAGCGGCATGCGCCGCCGAGAGCGTCGTGATGCAGGGAATATTGTGCCGGATGGCGGCGCGGCGGATCGATTTCTCATCGTAGAACGATTCGCGGCCGAGCGGCGTGTTGATGATGAGGTCGATCTTGCGCGTTTTCACGAGGTCGACGATGTTGGGGCGGCCTTCATTTACTTTGAAGACCGGTTCGGCCTCGATGCCTGCTGCTTCCAGTGCTGCGGCGGTGCCGCGCGTTGCGAGCAAGCGGAAGCCGAGTTCTTTCAGATCTTTGCCGAGTGGCCCGACTTGGCGCTTGTCGCGGTCGTTCACGCTCAGGAAGACCGTGCCCTTGAGCGGCAACCGCTGACCGGCGGCGAGCTGCGCTTTGGCGAATGCCTGGCCGTAGGAGGTCGAGACGCCCATGACTTCGCCTGTGGAGCGCATTTCGGGTCCGAGGATCGTGTCGACTCCGCGGAACTTGTTGAACGGGAACACCGGCGATTTCACCGCATAGAAATCGTGAGTCGCAAGCTCCATCACGCCGTTGTTTCTCACGACGGGCAGGTTCATGTCCGCGAGGCGCTTGCCCGCCATGAGGCGCGACGCCACCTTCGCCAGTGGAACGCCGGTCGCTTTGCTCACGTACGGAACGGTTCGCGACGCACGCGGGTTGACTTCGAGCACATAGACCGTGTCGCGCTGGATGGCGTACTGCACGTTCATCAGGCCGACCACTTTGAGCGCCAGGGCGAGCCGCTTGGTGTAGTCGCGAATCGTCTCTAATATTTTCGGCGAGAGGCTGACTGCTGGAAGCACGCATGACGAGTCGCCGGAGTGCACGCCGGCTTCTTCGATGTGCTCCATGATGCCGCCGATGACAACATCGGTTCCGTCGGCGAGGGCGTCGACGTCGACCTCGGTCGCTTCCTCCAGGAATTGGTCGATCAGGACCGGGCGCGCCGGACCCATCAATGCGGCTTGCGCGACGTATTCCTGGACGGTGTTGACGTCGTATGCGATCACCATCGAGCGGCCGCCGAGCACGTAGCTGGGCCGCACCAACACCGGCAACCCGATTTCGCCCGCAACACGTGCGGCTTCTTCAGGAATCAGTGCCGTCGCATTGCGCGGCTGCGGAATCTTTAGTTCTTCAAGCAGTCTTCCGAATCTGCGCCGATCTTCTGCGAGGTCGATCGACTCCGGAGTCGTCCCGATAATCGGCACGCCATTGCGCTTTAGTTCGAGCGCCAGATTCAGCGGCGTCTGCCCGCCAAACTGCACGATGACACCTTGCGGCTTTTCTTTTTCGACGATCGCGAGCACGTCTTCCAGGGTCAGCGGCTCGAAATACAACCGGTCCGACGTGTCGTAGTCGGTCGACACCGTCTCCGGATTGCAATTGACCATGATCGTTTCGTAGCCGTCTTCGCGCAGGGCGAACGATGCGTGGCAGCAGCAGTAGTCGAATTCGATTCCCTGCGCGATGCGGTTCGGGCCGCTGCCGAGAATCATGATCTTGGGCTTGTTCGATGGCTCAGACTCGTCTTCGTCTTCGTAAGTCGAGTACATGTACGGCGTGAAAGACTCGAACTCGGCCGCGCACGTGTCGACGCGTTTAAACACCGGCGCCACGCCATATCGGGCACGTTGCAAGCGTACCGCGGCCGGAGTCGTCTTCCAGATTTGCGCCAGCGTTTCGTCGCTCGTGCCGTAACGCTTCACTTCGCGCAGCAAATCCTTTGATGCCGTTTCCACGGTCACGTTCGCGGCGCGCCGGTTCATCGCGTTTATTTCTTCGCACTGCTGGATGAACCACGGATCGATTTTCGTAAGGTCGCAAATCTCGCTGGCCGGAAGGCCGCGCTCGACGGCAGTCAGAATCCAGTGCAGCCGATCCGCGCGAGGCGTCGCTAACTTTTCTCGCAGCAACGATTCGGGAGTCTCCGCTGGTGCGCGCCATGGCGTATGGGGCTCAAGCGAGCGAATGCCCTTTTGCAGCGCCTCTTTAAACGTGCGCCCGATGGCCATCACTTCGCCGACCGACTTCATCTGCGTGCCAAGCGTCGTGTCTGCGCCGGGAAATTTCTCGAATTGCCATTTCGGAATTTTCACGACGACGTAGTCGATCGTCGGCTCAAAACAAGCCGGTGTCGCCTTTGTGATGTCGTTGGAGATTTCGTCGAGCGACATTCCAACTGCGAGGCGTGCCGCGATTTTCGCGATCGGGAAGCCGGTCGCTTTGCTGGCCAGGGCCGAACTCCGCGACACGCGCGGATTCATCTCGATCACAACCATGCGCCCGTTCGCCGGATTGATGCCGAACTGTACGTTCGACCCGCCGGTCTCTACGCCGACTTCGCGAATGATCGCCGCAGCGGCGTCGCGCATCCGCTGATATTCCTTGTCGGTTAGAGTCTGCGCGGGAGCGACCGTGATCGAATCGCCCGTGTGCACACCCATCGGGTCGAAATTTTCGATTGAGCAGATCACCACGAAGTTGTCGCGGAAATCGCGCATCACTTCGAGTTCGTATTCTTTCCAGCCGAGCACTGACTCTTCGACAAGCGCCTCGTGCACCGGGCTCATGTCCAGCGCGTGCGAGATCGCTTCGCCGAATTCTTCGCGGTTGTACGCAATGGACCCGCCCGAGCCGCCCATCGTGAACGAAGGCCGAATCACCAGCGGAAATCCCATCTGGTCGCAAAGCCGCAACGCATCCTGCGCGTTATTCACTAGCGCCGACGCGGGAACTTCGAGCCCGATTTTTCGGCACGCGTCCTTGAACCACAGGCGGTCTTCCGCCACTTTGATCGCGCGCAGCGACGCGCCGATCATTTCGACGTTATATTTCTCTAGAATTCCGCTTTCCGAGAGTTCCACGGCAAGATTTAGCGCCGTTTGCCCGCCGACCGTCGGCAAAATCGCCTGCGGCCTCTCACGCGAAATGATTTCTTCGAGATATTCCTTCGTCAGCGGCTCGATGTAGGTGCGGTGTGCCAGCTCGGGGTCGGTCATGATCGTCGCCGGATTCGAGTTCACCAGCACGACCTCGTACCCTTCGGCCCGCAGCGCTTTGCATGCCTGCGCTCCCGAATAGTCAAACTCGCAGGCCTGCCCGATCACAATCGGGCCCGACCCGATGATCAAAATCTTTTTGATGTCTGTTCTCTTCGGCATCCTGTCGTTTTTCCCGCGCTACCGGCGCGAACTCCCCGGAGAGGCGAACTCTTTCATCAAATCGGTGAACTCGGTGAACAAGTAGTGTGAATCGTGCGGCCCCGGCGAGGCTTCCGGGTGATACTGCACGCTGAACAGCGGCAGCGATTTGTGCCGGAATCCCTCGTTCGTGTGGTCGTTCAGATTCAAGTGCGTGAGCTCGACGTCGCTCGATGGTAGCGATTCAGGATCGACGCAGAAGCCGTGATTTTGCGAGGTGATTTCGACCTGTTCGGTGAGCAGATTCTTGACCGGGTGATTTGCGCCGTGATGGCCAAACTTCAGTTTGAAGGTCTTGCCACCCAGCGCGAGACCGCACAACTGATGCCCGAGGCAAATTCCAAACACAGGAACCTTACCTAGCAATTGCCGGATATTTTCTATGGCGTACGTCGCCGGTTCTGGATCGCCCGGCCCGTTCGATAAGAACACGCCATCCGCCTTGAGCGACAAAACATCTTCCGCCGAAGTCTGCGCCGGGACGACAACCACTTCGCAGCCGTGATCGATGAGCAGCCGCAAAATGTTCTGCTTGATCCCGAAATCGTACGCCGCCACACGCAACTTGCGACCGCCCTCGTTGCCCGAGCCAGCTTCGCCCATCTGCTCGGACCATGGCGAACTCGCCAGCTCGATCGAACCGGTGTCCCACTTGTATCCGGTCTCGGTTGAAACGCGACTCGCCAACTCCTGGCCCGCCATCGACGGCAATTGCTTCGCCTCGTGGATCAGCTGCTCCGCCGGGGTCCCGTCGGTCGCCACGACGCCGCGCAGAGCTCCGTGCAAACGCAGATGCCGCACAAGCGCGCGCGTGTCGATGTCCCAGATCACCGGGATCTTGTGCCGGTTCAGATACAGCTGCGCCGTTTCGGCCGATCGCCAGTTCGATGAGACTTGAGAAAATTCGCGCACGATGAGCGATTCGATGTACGGGCGCGATGACTCCTGGTCGTCCAGGTTCGCGCCAACGTTTCCGATGTGCGGGTACGTCAGGCAGACAATCTGCCCTGCGTAACTTGGGTCGGTGAAAACTTCCTGGTATCCGGTGAGGCTGGTATTAAAAACGACTTCGCCGCCCCGGCGCGTGATCGCGCCGGCCGCGCGGCCGTTAAATATGCGCCCGTCTTCCAGCGCGAGAATGGCAGGTCGGTGTTGAACCTCGTTCAGTGTGTCCTCCGTCGAAATTCATTTCGTCTTCGCTTCCGTCGTCGATGTCGCCGACAGCGACCCGAAGTGATCCACGGGCCAATACGCAAAAACCGCGCGGCCATAAATAAAGTGACTTGGCACTGTACCAAAAACACGTGAATCGTTTGAGCTGATTCGATGATCACCCATCACAAAGTAGCTGTGCTCGGCCACCTTGGTCGCCGGGAAATCGGTTAAATCTTCGTACTGCGGCGGCACGTATGGCTCGGGGAGGGCCACACCGTTCACGTATACGATTCCTTTGCGAATCTCCACCATTTCGCCCGGCAGGGCGACGACGCGCTTGATGAACGACTTCGAGCGATCCAGCGGATACCAGAATACGACCACGTCACCGCGTTCGATCGGCTCAAACCGATAAACGAACTTGTTGATGAAGATCCGCTCCTGGTCGGAAAGCAGCGGTGCCATGCTCGTGCCCTCGACCTTCACCGGCTGGTACAGGAACACGATGATGACCAGCGCCAAGCCGATCGCGATCAACAGATCGCGCGTCCAGATCCGAATCTCATTTCTCAGGGAATGATGCGAATGATTGGGAGAACTGGAGGGGGAATGCTCAGAGCCCGCGCCGGAATTCGTTGCTGGCGCGCCGGATTCCGTGTTTCCGGTGTCTCCACCACCGGAGCCGGAAGGATGTCGCTCGTCCGTGCTTTCCATTTTGTGCTGCCTCGTATTTATAACACGTCCGCGATGCGCCGCGCCACCGACACCTTCGCCATCAGACGCCCGGCGCCGAGCGGTAGTTGCCCGGCACGGCACGTTCCGTTCCCCAAGCAGCCATCAAAATGGCCTGTCATCCTGAGGCGACTGAAAGTCGCCGAAGGATCTCAGCGTTCACTCCAACCTCGATCCATCCGTCGAAGTGTCTCTCTCAACCGTACAAGGCGAAATTCAGGCAAGCCACGGCCGCCGTGACCGCCGTCTCCGTTCGGAGAATCATCTTGCCCATCGAAGCCTCGCGAAACCCGGCCGAGCCCGCGTCCGCAAACTCTTCATCGGTCCAGCCACCCTCGGGACCGATCGCAAGCGCCACACTCGAAGGACTCTGCCCTGTCAAAACTTCTCGGAGGATTGCCGCGTTTTCCCGCTCCGATAGCAAAATCCTCAAATCGGCGTTCGCTGCGCGGAAAGCGTCGGCGGATCGGGTCGCTTCAGTCAGATTCGGGACGCGAACTCGTCGCGACTGCTCCGATGCTCCCGCCAAAATTTTCTGCCAGCGTTCGGCACGCTTCGCCGCACCGGCAATCAATCCTTTTTCGCTTCGCGACGCCGCAACCGGCACGATCATGCCAACGCCGAGCTCCGTCGCTTTCTCCAGCGCCCACTCAAACGCATCAAATTTCACGATTGCCAGCAAAAGCGTGGTGTGAACTGCCGGTCGATACGAGGGAATCTCTTCGAGCAGCGCAAACTCAACTTCATCACGCGTGACGTTCTCGACGCGGCCTAATCGCACTCTCGAACCGTCGCTCAGCTCGTAAACCTGGCCAGCCTGAGCCCGCAACACGCGCCCGACGTGATGCGCAGCCTCGCCGTCCATCACCGCGCGATCGCCGCTAAATTGTTGAACAAAGAATCGCCGCCGCAAATGATTCCCCGGCACAAATGTGTAGGGGCGCAGCATGCTGCGCCCCATCTCGGAAAGATTTCAGCCCAGAACCTTTGGTTTAACCCGGCCCGGCAAACATTCAACGAATCTATCCGAAAATATCCTTCACCTTGTCGAAGATCGAAGAATTCCGCTCAGCCGGCTTGTTCTCGACCTTCAGCGACGATCCCAGCTCCTCAATCAACTTACGCTGTTCGCGCGTCAACTTGGTTGGCGTCAGCACGCGCACGTGATAATACAAATCACCCTTGCCGCCGCCGCGCGGATCAGCCAAGCCCTTGCCCTTCAACCTGAACACCGCGCCGCTCTGCGTGCCTTCGGGAATCTTCAGCTTCTCTTCGCCGATCAAACCCGGCACCTGCATTTCCGTGCCCAGCGTCGCCTGCGCGATGCTGATCGGAATCGTGCAATACAAATCCGCGCCGCGCCGCTCAAAGAACGAGTGCTCCTTCACTTCCAGCACGACATACAGATCGCCGGCCGGACCGCCGTTCGGCCCCGGCTCGCCCTCGCCGCCGACGCGCAGCCGCGTTCCGGTATCGACTCCGGGAGGAATTCGCAGCTCGATCGTTTTTTCGCGCTCGATGCGCCCCTGACCGCGGCAATCCGGGCAGCGCTCCTTGATCATCTGTCCCGCGCCCTGGCAAGCTGGGCACGTTCGCGTGATCGTGAAAAATCCTTGCTGATACGCCAACTGGCCGCGCCCGCCGCACGTCGCGCACGTTGTGACGCCGGTTCCTTTTTTCGCGCCGGTGCCATTGCAGGGCTCGCAGTATTCCTGACGCGGCAGCTTCACCTTGGTGTTGACGCCGGTCGACGCTTCTTCGAACGTGAGCGTCATGTCATAGCGAAGATCCGCGCCACGCTGCGCTCGTCGAGCGCCTCCCCGCCGGCCACCGCCGCCAAACATGTCCTCGAAGCCGAAGAAATCCCCGAAAATATCGTGGAAGTCTTGAAAGATCGTCCCGTTGAAATCGACTCCCGCCGATTGCCCCGACAATCCTGCGTGTCCGTAATTGTCGTAAACCTGGCGCTTCTGCGGATCGCTCAACACGCTGTACGCTTCGGTGCTCTCGCGAAACTTGATTTCCGCTTCCGCTTTGTTTTCCGGGTTGCGATCGGGGTGATACTTCAGCGCGCACTTGCGGTACGACGCTTTGATCTCTTCGACGCTCGCCGTGCGCGACACGCTGAGTATTTCGTAATAGTCCCGTTGATTCGCCTTCGCCATTCGACTTCTCTCTCCTGGTGCCCTTCACAATTCTCTACGGTTTAAATGTGGATTTGTTTCAATCGGCGCGGGAGTGTGCCGCATCAGTTCGCGGTATTCCCCGTCAGTTCACAGTTTTCTTGGATGCGGGAGTCGCCTGCACCGCTACGCGCACCATCGCCGGGCGCAGGACACGTCCGTGAAAAACGTATCCCGGCTGGAAGGTCTGCACGACGGTGCCGTCTTCGTGATCGTTCGTTTCCAGTCGATCCATCGCCTGATGCTGGTGCGGATCAAATTGCTTGCCGACCGGATCGATACGCTCAGCGCCCAGCTTCGTCACGTTTTCGACCAACTGCTTGTAAATCAGCTCGAAGCCACGCCGATAGTTCTCGTATTCTTTTGCGCCGTGCGCGGCCAAAGCGTGCTCGAATCCATCGATGATCGGAATCAAGCCTTCGATCACCCGAGCCGTCGCGCGCTTGGAGTCATCCGCACGTTCCTTCTCAACCCGCTTTCGATAATTCTCAAAGTCCGCTTGTCGACGCAGCAGCGTCTGCCGCAGATCGTCCAGTTCTCCGACCAGCTTCGCTGTCTCTGCCGCGTCGGCGCCGCCAGCTTCCGGATCGCTATTCGCCGAATTCCCACCGCGCTGTGAGCCCTCGTTCGGATCCTCAGGCTCCAAATTTACACCAGTGTTCTTGTCGGGCACCTTCTTGCCTCTCTTCTGCCAAAAGTTATTCAAATTTTGCTCAGTGTTTCGCTGAATAGTTGCGCCACGTAGGCAACCGCCGTGATCGCGCGTTCGTAATGCATGCGCGTCGGGCCCAGCACTCCCAGCGACCCTTGCACGAGTTCATGCCTCATGTAGGGCGCGCTGATCAACGCCAGATTTTCGCCCGATTCCGAAATCTCCTTCACTCCGATTTGCACGTGCACGGGCTCGGGACCTTCAATGCACGCATTCAAAACCGTCACCAGCCGATGCTTCTCTTCGATTGCGGCGAGCACATCGCGCAATTGCGTCTGGTCTGAAAAATCATGCGAGCCGACCATCTGCGCCGTGCCTTCCACGTGAACCTGCCGCGCGTGATCTTCGCCGAGCACAACCGGATCGCATAGCGTCAGCGCGTTTTGCACGATCCCTTCGTAGCGCTCGCGCTCGTTCGCAAGCTTCTGCAGCAAGTCGCCGCGAATCGCTTCCAGTGTCCACCCGGAATAATGGCGATTCAAGAAGTCTGCCGTCGTATCCAGCTCGGCCTGCGTAAATGGTCGCACCGGACGCAAAATCTTGTCGCGTGTACTTCCGCCCGGCGAAATCAATACGACAACGACGCGCGTATCAGGCAGCAACCACATCCGCGCATGCTCGATCACCGTCTTGCCCATCGGTGGCGACACGATGATCCCGAGCCCATTGGACACTTCTGCAAGAACGTGTCCCGCGCGCTCCGTAATCTCCGAGGCATTCGTCGCAGCGCCGATCTCACGCTGAATCCACTCCCGATCCACAGCGCTCAGCGTCGCCTGCGACGCAATCTCCTGCGCAAAAAATCGGTACGCCGCCGCAGTCGGCACACGCCCAGCCGACGTATGCGGCTGAAACAAGAACCCGCCGTCCTCCAGCTCGCCCATTACGTTACGAATGGTCGCAGTGCTGAGGGTCTCCTCAAAGCGCGCCGAGATGACGCGCGAAGACACCGGTTCGCCGGTTTCAATATATGTGCGGACGACATCGGCCAGAATCTGCCGGTTCCGTCGTTCCTGCAGCGCGGGAGTCCTCATAGGATTGCACTCAGCTCAAGGTGCGTATCTACCATTGTAGAAACGCTGTCAACTCCCGTCAACGCGTGCGCATCGGACGCATGCGAAAGACGCATCGCAACACACTGTCTTGATTGAAGTTATTTGCGCTCATGTCTTGCGTCGTTGCCACTCAGGTTTGCTCGCAACACAACGCTCCGCAATTCATTCAAAAGCCAGATGAGAACGAATTTTCCCTCAAACTTTATCGCCTTCCAGCGTTGCAGTTCCACAAACATCCGTGCATCCTAGACATATGGAGCCAAATGTCCCCGTTTTTGGCCAGCGCTCCGGCGAGGCCCTGAAGAAGACGCGCGAGTGTGCGTACGCAGTTGTAATCAATTCCGATGGACTAGTCGCGGGCACGCGCGACGGCGATCACATCCACTTGCCCGGAGGCGGCGTCGATTTCCCCGAAACTCCGACTGAAGCAATCCATCGCGAAGTACGCGAAGAGATCGCCTGCAAAGTGAACCTCGGCGAACGCATCGGCCAGGCATTGCATTACATCTTGCAAGACGACGGTTGCGCCGCGCATTACGCGACGTTTTACGCGGCAGAACTCGGCGACGCGACCAATTCAACACCCGAGCATGAACTCATCTGGGTCGAACCGGAATCTTTCACGCACGAGCACCACACCTGGGCCGCCCGCAAGCAACTGCTAAGCCTTTCGACGCGAATCCCAGCCGTCGCGGCCCAACCACAATAACTTCGTTCCACTTCGCCGAACGACACTGCGCCTTTATAGGGGCGTCGCTTCAGCGCGCCCCTGCGCGGCGTCAGCTTCTAGTTGTTGTCGATCTGCGCTCGCTGCAACTTATCGCTGTAATCGATGTAAATCGTCTTCCACTCCGTATAAAAATCGATCGCCGCGATCGCCGCTTCGCGATGGCCATTCCCCGTCTGCTTCGTGCCGCCAAACGGCAAATGTGTCTCAGCACCAATCGTCGGCGCGTTCACATAGACAATCCCCGTGAACAGATCCCGCGTCGCCTGAAACGCCCGATTCACATCGCGCGTGTAAATCGACGCCGAAAGCCCATACGGCACGCCGTTCGCAACTTCGATCGCCTCTTCAAACGACCCAATCGGAATCACCGAAACCACTGGCCCAAATATTTCCTCTTGCGAGACGCGCATCTTCGGTCCGCAATCACCAAACACTGTCGGCTGATGGAACCAGCCCTTCGCATACACGCCCGAATCCAGCCTGCTTCCGCCCGTCAGAAGCCTGGCGCCTTCGCCCTTGCCGATCGCAACGTAGTCCATCACCGTCTTCAACTGCTGCTCATTGATGCACGGCCCCATCTCGACCGTCGCGTCTAGCCCGTCGCCGACCTTCAGCTTCTTCACGCGATCGACAAAGCGCGTCACAAACTCGTGATAGACGCTCTTATGCACCGCGACGCGGCTTGCCGCTGTGCATCGCTGCCCCGTCGTGCCGAATCCGCCCCACACCGCGCCATCCACCGCGAGATCGAGGTTCGCGTCTTCCAGCACGATGATGATGTTCTTCCCGCCCATCTCCAGCGAGCAATGCTTGAACTCCGGCGCACAAGCCTGCGCGATCAATTTCCCGACCGCCGTCGAACCCGTAAAGCTGATCACCGGCGCATCCAGATGCGACGCCAGCGGCGCACCCGCGTTCGGCCCATCTCCGCTCACCAGATTCACGACGCCCGGCGGCAACCCCGCATCCGCAAGCGTCTGCACCAGGTGATACGACGAAAGCGGCGTATCTTCGGCCGGCTTCAACACCACCGTGTTCCCGCTCACCAGCGCCGGCATCATCTTCCACGACGGAATCGCCATCGGAAAATTCCACGGCGTGATCATTCCGGCGACGCCGATCGACTGCCGCACGCTCATCGCAAATTTATTTGGCAATTCCGACGGCGTCGTCTGACCGAACAAGCGGCGGCCTTCGCCCGCCATGTAATACGTCATATCGATAGCTTCCTGCACATCGCCGCGCGTCTCAGCCAGGACCTTTCCCATCTCGCGCGTCATGTCCTTCGAGAAATCTTCCTTGTGTGCGACCATCGACTCGGCCGCGCGATACAAAATCTCCGCCCGCTTGGGCGCCGGCACCAAACGCCATTTCTTATACGCCTGCTTCGCAGCTTCGACCGCCGCATCCACATCTTCCGACGTCGACGACACAAACATCCCGACCAGCTCATCCGTATTCGCCGGGTTGCGGTTCTCATACGCCTTCCCGCTCCGGGATTCGACCCATTCGCCATTGATAAAATTTCGATAAACGCGCGGCGCTGCTGCTGTTGCCATAAAATGCCTCCTGATTTCGTGTGACACCCGGCCTGGGCCGAGTCTGTGCCTGGCGAGCCGCTAACCTATTGCATCATAGCGACTTACGGTCAAAATACTTTTCAATCGAATTCGATGAGCGGTTGCCTCTCGGCTGGTTTCGACGCGGGAAGATGCCGCTTGGAGCCACCAGTTTATCCGCAGACTCGCTAAAGCGTCAAACCTCGCGGTCCAATTGGTTGGCCGAGGCCGCCTCGAAGGCTCATGCCGCCCTTCGCGTCTTGCCCCACCGTCGCCCGCTCCCAACTCCCGTAGGGGCGCAGCATGCTGCGCCCCAGCTTGCCCGGGCCCTAAACGACCTCCTCGACTTGGCTTGGCCGGTGCTTCCAGCTCTCTCCCTGCGACGGATAAGTAACGCCGCTTTTTACATCGATGTTACAAACCCGTGGCAAGTCCACAGTTCGTACCCGCTATCTTGCATTCAAGCAATTGAGTGATTCTCCTTGGGCACAAATGAAGGCTGGAGGTTGCGCCCGCAAACTCCAGCCTTCTACATTTTTAAGCGCATATTCTTTATAGTCACCTTCCGCTCCGATCCTTTCCCGCGAACAGTCAGGGCAATCTGAAAAGGCGCAGTTTTTAGGGGCGCGGCACGCGGTGCTCGTCTACCGCCCGCGATTTTCAGGGCCTTAGCTCGCTTGACTCCACACCACAACCCACATAGGCTTGCCGCCATTGTTAATTCCTTCCCATCAATCGGCCCCCGAATCGCAAATCTAAGGAGAGACACTCAAATGAAGCAAACCTTGCTGGCCCTCGTTGCCCTGGCAGTTTGTCTAGTCGCACCAACTCTGATGAAAGCCGACACGAGCGCATTCGTCGGCACCTGGAAACTCAATCTGGAGAAGTCAACGTTTACGGCCGGCACGGCGCCCAAGAGCATGACGCGCACGATAACGGCAGATGGAGACAGCGTCACCTACAGCTTCGACGGCACTGCCGCCGACGGCTCCGCACTGAAGTATTCATTCACGGTGAAATACGATGGCAAGGATTACCCCATCACCGGGACCGGACCGAATGGCTCAGACCACATCACCCTGAAGCAGATCAACTCGCACATGACTCAAGGGACGTTGAAAATCGGCGATAAAGTCGTCGCCACGGTTCATACGACCGTTTCCCATGACGGAAAAACAGCGACCGTCAACAGCAAGGGTACCGACAAAGACGGTAAGCCAGTCAAACAGAATCAGGTCTACGACAAGCAGTAATTCGGACGCACTCCGAATTCGCCATCGGCCAGGGAGTACATGCGACACGCTCCCTGGCCGAATTTTTTCGATCGCGAGAAAATCGTCTTTGCAAACAGCTCCGAGTGACCTAAAAGACTTCGCCGCGCGCTATACCGCCGCGTGGTGCAGCCAGGCCGCGGTGCGAGTCGCTGCGTTTTTCTCAACGAACGGCAGCCTGTCCGTCAACGATGGCGCCCCAGCAGTCGGTCGGACCGCAATTCAAGACACCGTGCAATCGTTTATGACCGCGTTCCCCGACTTGCGAGTGATCTTGGATCAGCTCGTCATAAAAGACGACCGCGTCGAATATCACTGGACTCTCGTCGGAACAAACTCCGGCCCCGGCGGCACCGGCAAACCCGTGCGCATCAGCGGCATGGAAAATTGGAAGGTGTGGTCGGACGGATTGATCGCCGTGTCTGAAGGACAGTTCGATGCAGCTGACTATCAGCGACAGTTGGGAATCAGTTCGTAATACTTACTGGCGGCTGGACTGAAGTGAATTGCCCGTAAGACGCGAAGTCGAATTCGGTGGCGCGACCGGTTCCGCCACGCCTGCCGTGGTCGAACCGAGCCCGAGCTTCTCCAGCGTCAACGCATCAAGCTTCCCGCTGGGATTCAGGGCGTGCGTCGTCTGAAATCTCTTCATCGCATCGACAGTCCCGTCGTCCCACTTCCCGCTCGGAGCCGCCGAATACGATCCGTCTTTCGCCAGCGCCTGCTGAATCTCGGTGATCCGCTCCGGCGTCGGCGTCATCTGCCCTTTATCTTTTTTCTTACGCGACGACGTCTTCTTGGTCGTCCCGTGCGTTTTGGACGACGTGGAAGTGGAAGTCTTCGGCTTCGAGGTTTGCGTCTGAGCGCGCAGCGTAGTCGCACAAAACGATAGAGCCAGCCCCAAAAGAGCCACCGACACTCGTCGCAGTGCGATTCGCATGATCTAACGCTCCCCCAGATTTTGTGCCGCTCAAAAAAAAGAGGCGCGGTTCCCCGCGCCTCTTCCCATCAACCCTTACTTACTGTCCGCCGGTACCACGCCCGGCAAAAACACCGTCAGCGTGTGATCGTTGTCCGCTCGGCGCAGAACCTTAAACACCACGTTCTCGCCCGGCTTCAGCTTCCCGACCGCCGACTTGTAGTCTTCCATCGAGGCTACTGGCACGCGATTGATCTCCACGATCACATCGCCGCGCCCGAAGCCGAGATCGTCCGCAAAACTCGCCGGATCGACATCGACCACGAGCACGCCGCGCTGCCCATCCATGCCGACTCGCGATGCGCGATCGGGCGTGAGAGCTTCTACGCGCAAGCCGAATTCGGCCGGCGCAGCTTCGTCGCCCTGCTGATCGCCAACACGACCCGCTTGTGTTGGGAACACGCGCGTGCGATCTTCGACCACCGCGGTGGCTTCCTTCGCCGTGCGATCGCGAACGTAATCAATCTTCACCTTGCTCCCGATCGGAGCCTGCGCAATCGGATTCACCAAATCGTTGCCGGTCTTCACGGGCTTGCCGTTGACCGCCGTGATTACGTCACCGCCCTTCAGTCCGGCTTTCTCCGCCGGGCTGCCGGCCTCGACACCCATAATCACAACGCCATTGGCCGCGCCGAGTTCCTTCAGCGTAATGGCGTTTGTGCCGAGTTCTTCCTGGAAGCTCACGCCAATCGAGCCGCGCGTCACGCGCCCTTGCGCAATGATCTGGTTATAAACGTTGATCGCCGCCGTCGATGGCAGCGCAAAACCGACGCCTTCATATCCACGGCTGCCGGTGATGATCGCCGTGTTGATACCGATCACTTCGCCGGCAAGGTCAACCAGCGGCCCGCCCGAATTCCCTGGGTTGATCGCTGCGTCCGTCTGCAAAAATCTCTGGAACTGGTGATTCGATCCGCCGATTCCGCCGCGATCTTTCGCGCTGATGATGCCCGCGGTCACGGTCGCGTTCAGTCCAAACGGGCTGCCGATCGCCAGAACCCAATCGCCGACGTTCACGCCATCAGAATTTCCCAACTTCGCGGTCGGCAATTCCTTACCAGCCTCGATCTTGATCACCGCGAGGTCGGTGTCTTCATCGACGCCGATCACCTTCGCCGTGTATTTGTTCGGATCGCCATCGAGCGAAACTTGGATCTTCGTCGCCTGCTCGACAACGTGATTGTTCGTGAGCACATACCCGCGCTTATCGACGATCACGCCCGAGCCAAGACTGCGCTCTGCCTGCGGAGGAGCATCCTGCCGCCCATCAAAAAATCGATCGAAGAAATCCTGCATCGGATCGTCTTGATCGTTCCCATATCCCTGACCATTACCGCCGCCCTGTGGCGTCCGGCGCTTATGAACCGTAGGCTTTTTCTCGAGAACTTGCGTGGTGGCGATATTGACGACTGCGGGTTCGACGCGCGTCACGATTCCGGAAAACGATGCTGACGCCGGCACCGGATCAGGCACTTTCAGCGGAGTGGCATTGGTCCCGGCAAATGCCGACATCGCCCTCATCGCCGACGTCCGGCCCGACACAATCGAGCCGATCAGGATCCCAATCACCAATGTCAGGACCAGAAACGCCGACGCGAGCAGCTTCCGCCGGCGCGCCCAGCCGAAAATCTCTAGAACTTGCTGCCCCATAGCGTGTTTACTCCTGTCGTCCCGGAAAAAAATCCCCGCCGTCACAAAGTATAACACCAGCATTCACGACGGGTTGCGGATGCACAGCGCTGCGGCAGAACCGATACTGTACGAAAGGCCGGGTATCGAAATGTTTTCAGTTGCTGCCGTGCGCTTCGCGGGAATAGTACTCCTAAAATTGTGATGCCGCATCGCTGATGCGTATTGGACGCGCCAGCGGCACGTTTTGTTGTAGCCATGACACAAAAGATCGAGATCGGTTCCTGGGTGCCCCACCCTCGCTTTATGAGGGTGGGGATTTAGATGAAACTTCTCCCACACCACAACGACACCCACTTACGGTCCGGATCTTTCGCTTGACATCAAGGCTCATCTGTCAGATAAAAGATGGAGTTGCGATAGCGAGCTGTTCACGCCTTCGCGCTTGAAACGTGGCGATTTAGGGCAACTTGCTCCACGTAAAAAACTGCTAAAGAGCTTCAGAGCTTTCTTAGAAGATTTTCTGAGATCCCTCCAAGCCTTTGGCACGGAGGGTTTTTTCGTTTTTGGCCCCCTCCCTGCTGACCCTAAATCCATTCAGTGAAGTTTGGCAGTTGTGTCCGCGGTCCTTAGCCGGCCGCGGTCACGAGATTTGGTGATAGACGACTGGGAGATAGAGGATATGGCTGACTGTTTCGAACTCCGCTGTAAAGAATGTGGCAAGACCTGGGGCAACGTCCCCAAGTCGTTCTGCGAAGAGTGTTTCTCGCCTCTCGAAGTTTCGTTCGACTACACCGCCATCAAGAAAAAAGTCCGCCGCGAAGACATCGCTTCGCGGTCTTTTAATATGTGGCGCTATTCCGAATTCCTTCCACTCTCCGAAGGCTTCACTCCGCCCAACGCCGTAGGCGGTACTCCGCTCGTCGCCGCGCGCAAACTCGCCAAGCGCCTCGGCCTGCGCGAACTTTACGTCAAGAACGACGCCGTGTGCTTCCCTTCTCTCTCCTTTAAAGATCGCGTCGTCGCCACCGCTCTTGCCGCCGCCCGCCGTTTCGGATTCGAAACCGTCGGCTGCTCCTCCACCGGCAACCTCGCCAACGCAGTGGCCGCCCAGGCCACGCAGCAGGGCTTCGACGCCTGCGTCTTCATCCCCGCCGACCTCGAAGCCGCCAAGGTTCTGAACACCGCCGTCTACGGCGCGCGCATCGTCCGCATCAACGGCAACTACGATCACGTCAACCGTCTCTGCGCCCAGATCGCCGACCGCTTCAACTGGGGCTTGGTCAACGTCAATCTTCGTCCCTACTATTCCGAAGGCTCCAAGACGCACGGTTTTGAAATCGCCGAGCAACTAGGCTGGCGCTTGCCCGACAACGTTGTCGTACCGATGGCCGGCGGCTCGCTCATCGGAAAAATTTCGAAAGCGTTCCGCGAACTCGTTGAACTCGGCTGGGTGGAACCCAAGCAGGTCAAATTTTTCGGCGCTCAAGCCACCGGCTGCTCCCCGATCTCAACCGCAGTAAAGAAAGGCCTCGCGCGCTTCGAACCGCAAAAGCCCAACACGATCGCCCGTTCGCTTGCCATCGGCAATCCCGCCGACGGCAACTACGCCGCCAAGCAAATCCTCCAAAGCGGCGGCTGGGCCGAAGACGCTTCCGACGCCGAGATCGTCGAAGCCATCAAACTCCTCGCAGAATCCGAAGGCGTCTTTACCGAAACCGCAGGCGGCGTCACCGTCGGAGTCGCGCAAAAACTCATCCGCCAGGGCCGCATCAATCCCAACGAAACCACCGTCCTCTCCATCACCGGCAACGGCCTGAAAACCACCGACGCCATCGCCAACGAATTCCCGTTGACCGAAGCGATCGCTCCGAAGCTCGAAGCGTTCGAAGCGCTACTCGACAGCCAACTGACCGCCGCCAGCGCAGTCGCAGGCGCCAAATAAAACTTGATAAGCATTCGAAATCAAAACGAAACGAACGAGCGCGGCCGCCCAACCGCGCTCCTACAAAACTAAGGAGACTCGTAGTTCTCAAGGAGAAATGATGAGCGTAACGATCGAAATCCCCACCGCATTCCGCCGCTTCACCGACGGCGCCCCCAAGGTCGACTGCACCGGCACCACCGTCGCCGCAGCCCTCACCGAGCTGACCACTCGCTTCCCGGACCTCTCCAAGCACGTCCGCGACGAGTCCGGCCAGATCCGCCAATTCCTCAACGTCTACCTCAACGAAGAAGACATCCGCTTCCTCGGCGGCGAGTCTTGCGCGCTGAAAGAAGGCGACCGCGTCCTGCTCGTCCCCTCGATCGCCGGCGGCTCCCACTAGCGCCGTCCGCCATCCCGCTCATGTAGGGGCGCAGCACGCTGCGCTCCAGCTTGCCAAGGCGTACACCGCTTCGCCGATCTGGTTTTTCTGCCTCACCCGCTCCCACCCGCATCCAGAAATCTCACCCTCACACACAGACCAAACCGCACTTGCCATCGTCTAGCTCCGATAGAAACTCGTGTGCCTCAGCTCTCGGCCACATAAGGAGCCACCATGCGCAACCGCTGGCGCGACCTCGTCTTCGGCTTCCGCCTCCTCTGGAAAGACCCCGGCTTCACCACCGTCGCCGTCTTAGCCCTCGCCCTCGGAATCGGCGCAAACACCGCCATTTTCAGCGTCGTCTACGCCACGCTCCTCGCCCCGCTTCCCTACCATGAGCCCGACCGCATCGTCATGGTCTGGTCCCATGTCGCCGGAAGCAACAACGGCGTGTCCGCGGGCGACTTCCTCGACTGGCAGCGCCAGAACTCCACCTTCGAGTCCGTCGCCGCCTGGACGGGCACCGCGCTCAGCCTGAACAGCGGCAGCCAGCCCGAACAAATCCAGGGCAGCGCCTGCACTCCGCAGTTCCTTCACGTATTAGGTCAGCCGATGTTGCTCGGACGCGATTTTCTTCCTGAAGAAGGACAAGTCGGCAAGGAACACGTAGCCGTTCTCTCGTACCGCCTCTGGCAGGACCGTTTTGGCGGCGACAAAAACATCATCGGTCAACAGCTTCGACTCAACGGTGAGCAGTACGCCGTCGTCGGCGTCCTCGCCCCCGGCGCTACCGATCGTCTGCAAACTCAGATGTACGTCCCGCTCGCTTTCAAGCCGGAACAGATCAATCACGAATATCACTTCATCCTCGTGATGGGGCGCATGAAGCCCGGCGTCACTTTGGCGCAAGCCAACGCCGACATGCAGTCGGTCACCGCCCACATCGCGCAGGAATATCCCAAATCCAATCAGGGCTGGAGTTCCTCGGTCGAACCACTCCAGAACGATTTCCTCGACCGCAACGTCAAGCGCGCTCTGTGGATGATGCTCGGCGCCGTCGGCTTCGTCCTCCTCATCGCCTGCGCCAACGTCGCTAACCTGCTCCTCGCCCGCGGCACCGCTCGTCAGAACGAAATTGCCGTGCGCGCCGCACTGGGCGCTACTCGCAAACAACTCTTCGGTCAGTTCCTGACCGAGAGCCTCGCGCTCGCCACAATCGGTGGCGCGCTCGGCATAGCGCTCGCGTGGGGCCTCCTCAAAATAATCCTCGCGCTCATGCCGCAGTACACCCTTCCCTCCGAAGCCGACGTCACACTCAATATCCCGGTGCTGCTCTTCACCATGGCCGCGACCATGCTCGCCGGCATTCTCTTTGGCTGTGTCCCCGCATTCCAGGCCGCGCGGCTCAATCTCAACGACACACTAAAAGAAGGCGGCCGATCAGGCGCAGCCGGCAAGCATCGCGTTCGCCACGCCCTGGTGCTCGCGGAATTCGCGCTCGCGCTGACGTTGCTCGCAGCGGCTGGTCTCGCGGTTCACAGCTTCTGGAACCTCACCCACGTGGATATGGGCTTTCGCACCGATCACATCCTCACGTTCTCTTTGCCGATGCCCGCGGAACGCTTGAAAACCGCCGAACAGATCACCGCCTTCTATCGAGAGCTCAGCAGCAGGGTTCAGGCGCTGCCAGGAATTACGGCCGCGACGGTAGCCACCGGCTTCCCGGTGCAAGGCGCAAATTTCGGCATGCCGTTTGAGATCAGCGGGAAACCGGTCGCCGACCGATCGCAACGGCCAGGCGCGGGCTTCATCATGGTCGCGCCGGGCTACTTCCCGACGTTCGGCATCCGGATCGCCAAAGGTCGTGCATTCACCGAGGCCGACACAGCCGGCGGCATGCACGTGGCAATCGTCAATTCGGCGCTGGTGAAAAAATACTTCCCAGACGTTGATCCCCTGACGCAGCAAATCTCGGTCGAACAACTGATTCCTGGCGTCACGAATCTCGGCCCCCCAATCAATTGGCAAATCGTCGGCGTCTACGAAAACGTGCGCAACGGTGGTCCCAAGGGCGACGGCTTCCCCGAAATCGACGTCCCATTTGCGCAAAGTCCGTGGCCGAACGTTTCAATGGCGGTACGCACCGCTTCCGATCCCGACACCATGTCCAAGAGCATCGCCGCGGTCATTCGCTCCGTCGATCCCGACCTCCCCATGGCCGATGTGAAATCGATGGATCACCTGCTGGAAGAATCGGTAGGTGGCGAGCGTTTCGGCGCTGTCCTGTTCGGCGGCTTCGCATTCGTTGCGTTGGCTCTGGCGGCGTTCGGCATCTACGGCGTGATGTCGTTTTCTGTGGCCCAACGAACCCGTGAAATCGGCCTGCGCATGGCGCTGGGCGCTGGCGAGGGCCAGGTCCTCGGACTCATCATGAAGGAAGGCTTGACGCTCGGGATCATCGGCTTGCTGATCGGGCTCCTGGGTTCCTACGGGATCGGCACGCTCATGAAGAGCATGTTGTATGGCATCGGATCGATCGACACCGTCGCCTTCAGCGCAGTGGCCGCGATTCTTCTGTTCTCAGCCCTGATCGCCTGCTACATCCCAGCGCGCCGTGCCACCCACGTCGATCCCATGGCCGCCCTCCGCGACCAGTAGTTTTGTCTCCCGCAGCACGGATCGTAACGACGCTCGGTAGGGGCACGGCAGCGCCGTGCCCTTCTTCGTCTCCGTTCAACGCAAACGCACCTGCCACACTCCGGCGCTCGCGACAGTTTCGATTCTCATCACAACCATCCGCATCCCGCCCGCCGATGGCTTCCGGCCATGCTATAAATGCGGCGACGAGGGAGGTCGCATGATCGCTCGCCTCTGGTCCGCCCGCGCGACGCCGGAAAACTGGCCCGCATACGAGAAACATTTCATCGATCACGTCGTGCCCGAGCTTCGCACTCAAAAGGGCTACGTCGCCGCAAACCTGCTCAAGCGCGACGACGGCGAGGAAATCGCCATCACTGTCGTCAGCTTCTGGCGCTCGCTCGACGCCATCGATACCTTCGCCGGTCAGGACCGCGAGGCCGCCGTCGTGTCGCGTAACGTCACCGCATTCCTCAGCAGCTTTGATAAACGCGTGCAACACTTCGACTTAGCCTTCGCCGACACTCCGTTTGATCTTACGTTCTGAGCCGTGGCACAGCCACTCTTGCCTGTGCTCTTGAAGTTCAAACATGGAGATGTACAAGCAGATAAATTCCGAAGATTCTGGAAACTTTTGTGCTCCAGGATTCGTTCCTAAGTGCACGAGAGAGGTGTGCCAATGCGTAACACGATTGCCCTGTTCGCAAGTTCCGTTCTGGTCGTGATGGCAGCAGCCCTGCCGGGACATCCGGCACCCATGCCGCAAACTCACTTGTCGATCACCGACATCTACAGCCACCCCTTCGAGGTCGATCTTCCCTACGACCAGAAGCTGACGCTCGATCTGCGCTCCGGTGACTACCGCGTCTCCGCCAGCACCGGCGAGAAGATTTCCGTCCGCACGACCGGCGACCGCGCTGAAAAAGGCCGCGACATGTCTCTCTCTTTCAAACACATGAACAGCCACGCCGAGCTGCAAATCACCGGCGGTCCGACCAACAACGGACCGAGCGTCGAAATCGCGGTGCCGAAATCATCAAACCTCATCGTGCGCATGCCCTTCGGTGATCTGAATATCGAAGGCGTCTCCGGCGACAAAGACGTCGAGATGCACGCCGGCGATTTGAACATTGAAGTCGGCAATCCCGCCGATTACGCCCACGTTGACGCCTCGGTCGGCGCCGGAGACATCAGCGCCGGCCCCTTCGGCGAAAACAAAGACGGCCTATTCCGCTCCTTCGAGAAATCGGGCCCCGGCCGCTACCGCCTCCACGCCCACATCGGCGCCGGCGACCTCAACTTAAAGTAGCGGGATGGTCCGACTCCCGGCCCCATAAGTGCCCTAATTTGTGCGATGCGAGTGACGGTCGACTTCCCCGCACACATTCACCGTTCGCTTAAGATTCGCGCGGCTCAAGAGGGCTGCTCGATGAGGTCGCTCATCCTCCAAGCCATACAAGAGCTGCTCCGTGAAAGCGCTCAGAAGCCCCCGGGGAAACGTTCAAGAAAGAGAAAATCGTAAAGCTGCTCCAATTTCCTTGAAACAAACCCCGTATTTCCAATTCGCATCCATCTAAGCAGCGCTGCCTCGTTGCCTTGCCTCGCGTGTTTGCGTATAACCGAAGCCCATGTCGCCGTTCCTCTATGCCGCGCTGAAGCCTGTCACGCTGACGCCCACCGAGCTTCGTTGGGACCTGCTCAACGTCGGCGTCGGCGTCCTTCTCTTGGTAATCGGGCTTACCGCGAGCGCCCTCTTCTTCTTTCGCCCCAAGTGGCGAGATCGGTCGCTCATTTATTTCGGCGTCTTCACGATGCTGTATGCGCTTCGACTGCTCGCCAATCGCATGCTCATCGAGTCCGTCGTCGACGTATCGCGCGTTTTCTGGCTTTATTTCGATTATTTCGTCAGCAGCACGATCGTTCTGCCCTTCGGCCTCTATCTGTACGAGTTGGTTGAGCCGGAGCTCAAACCGTTCTTTCTCTGGATCGTCGCCGCGCAAGCGGTGTGCGCCGTCGGCGAAATCGCGGGTGCGATTTACGGCGTTGGCCTTCCCGAGCTGAGTCGGGCCAACAATATCGTGACCATCGTAAGCGTGACCCTCGGTCTGGCGTGGATGCTGCTCAAGCGCGCGCAACGACCGTTCACTCATGACGTCAAGGTATTCTTCGGCGGCCTGGTGTTCTGGTTCCTCTTCGTCGTTTACAACAATCTTGCGGGCCTGGGAGTCATTTCTGGTCCGCCAAAATCACACGGTCTGGAATTCATCGGATTTCTTGGCTTCGTCGGATGTCTTGCATACATCACCGTGCGCCGCAGCTTCGCCACCGAGGAACGCCTGCTGGCGATTGACGCAGAGTTGCAGATCGCGCGGCAAATTCAGGCTTCGACTCTGCCGCAGCAGCTTCCGAAACTCGCCGAGCTCGACATCGCCGCGCGCTACGTCCCGATGACCTCAGTGGCGGGCGACTTCTACGACTTTGCCCAGGATGGCCCGAAGCGCATCGGCGTTCTTATTGCCGATGTCGCCGGTCACGGCGTCGGCGCCGCGCTGATCGCGTCGATGGTGAAGGTGGCATTCGCCGCTCAATTCGAGCACGTCAGCGATCCCGCAAAGTTGTTGTCAGAAGTGAACATCGCGCTCTGCGGGAAGTTCGAGGAGCAGTACGTCACCGCCGCCTACGTCTACATCGATTGCGAGCGCAACGTCGTCACCTACGCCGGCGGCGGCCATCCGCCGCTCATGCTCGCTTCGCGCGCCGACGGCACCGTCCGCCGCGTCGAAGAAAACGGCCCGATTCTCGGCATGTTCGCCGAAGCGCCCTACTCTTCGGTTGAGATCCCCTTTCGCCCCGGCGACCGCCTCTTTCTTTACACCGACGGCGCCTTTGAGGCCATGAACACTGCCAATGAGGAATACGGCAAGGGCCGTGTCGAAGAATTTTTGAAATCCCATCTCACGATGTCGCCCGACGCCCTTTCCACCGCGTTCCTCGACGACCTCTCGCACTGGTCCGGCCACGCTCAGGGCGGTCAGGACGACGACATCACCTTCGTAGTTCTCGATTATCGCGATCGCGATGAACAACCCGGCGAAAACGAAGCGCTTCAAACAAAGGCTGCCGGATGAGCCCACCGCCGGCCACGCCTTCGTCTCCGCCGTCGAAGCCAGGGAACTCCACCCAACCGTCGAAACTTTCGCCCGCGCTCTTCGGCGTAGCGCTCCTTCTTTCTGTCTCCGTCCTCATCAACTACGTCGACCGCGGCACGCTGGCAATCGCCGCCCCGCTGCTGAAAGAAGATCTCCACCTTTCACCATCGCAACTCGGAGTTTTGCTCTCCGCTTTTTTCTGGACCTATGCCTTCTGCCAGATTCTCTCCGGCTGGCTTGTCGATCGCTTCGACGTCAATCGCCTGCTCGCACTCGGTGTCTTCGTCTGGTCGCTCGCCACGCTCGGCACGGGCCTGACGCGCGGCTTTGCAATGCTTCTCGCCGCGCGGCTTCTTCTCGGCATCGGCGAATCTGTCGCCTATCCCTCTTACAACAAAATCATCGCCAAGCATTTCAACGCTGAGCATCGCGGGCGCGCGAATGGACTCATTTCCGCAGGCTGGGCCGGTGGGCCTGCTATTGGTACGCTCGTCGGCGGACTCCTCGTCGCGCACATCGGCTGGCGTTGGTTCTTCGTCGTGCTCGGTGCCGCGAGCTTGCTATGGCTCCCCGGATGGCTCCGCTGGATGCCGCGTGGGCCAGGTCTTGCCGAATCTGAAGCGAAGCATCCCGCCGGCATTCCCGAAATCCTGCGCCAGCGCTCGGCATGGGGAACGTTCATCGGACTTTTCAGCTTCAACTATCTCTGGTATTTCCTGATCACTTGGCTGCCGTTTTATCTCGTCAAACAGCGCGGCTTCTCGCTGCAAACGATGTCCCTCGTCGGCAGCAGCGCGTTTTTCGCGCTGGCGATTTCGGTTTTGATTTGCGGCTGGCTGGCTGATCGCTGGATCGCCTCCAGCGGCAACGCGACTATCGTGTTGAAATTTTTCTGCGGCGGCGGGCTCGCGATCTCGTCGATCGCCTTCCTCGCGGTCTTCCTCGTTCACAATCACACGATCGCGATGGGCATTTTGATTTTCAGCTGTGTCGCGCTGGGCATGTGCTCGCCCAATCTCTGGACGATGACGCAAATCCTCGCAGGCGCACAGACCGCAGGCCGCTGGGCCGGCCTGGAAAATTTCTGCGGTAACCTAGCCGGAATTCTCGGCCCTCTCTTGGTAGGCGTAATTGTCGATCGCACCGGCGAATTCTTCTGGGCCTTCGCCATGACCAGCGCCGTCAGCCTCCTCGGCGCCGCCGGCTACATCTTCGTAGTCACCCGCGTCGAACCCGTGCAATGGGCGGATGGGTAGCGCCGGTTTATCCTGAGGAGCGCGAAGCGATCTGAAGGGCGTCTCGCCAGCGTTTTTTGCACACTGCGACCATCGCTAAATGTTCGACCACTTCTAAACCCGCACGTCCTCCCACTGGCGGCTTTCTCCCGCTCGCAACACCGCTTCAATCACCGCCATATTATTCAGCGAATCTTCCAGCGGCACAGGCACCGGCGTATCCTCCCGAATCGCCCTCGAAAACGCGTCACCCTGCACCGTATATTGATCCGTCGCGCGAAAAACATCCGCCGTCACTCCACCGCCGAACACATCGCGCCCATCGTCCACCAAAATCCGCGTCTCGCGATCCGGCGGCGCATTGAACGGAATCTCAATCTCGATTCGTCCCGACGTCCCGAAGAATTGCATCCGCTGATACGGCACCATCTGCGTCGAGCACGTCCAGATCGACTGCCCCGACGGAAAATCCAGAATCGCCGACGCCAGCCTATCCACGCGAAACTCCGGATCGCGCTCGACCACCGCCGCAACCCGCTGCGGCTCCTGATCGAAAATCATCCGCGATGTAAAAATTGGATAGCACCCGATGTCCATCACTCCGCCGCCGCCCCATTCCAATACGTTGCGCACATTCGCCGCGTCGCGATTGAAATAGCTGAAGGCACCCATGATCGCCTTCAACTCTCCAATCCGCCCCGCGCGAATCAGCCCGCGTGCCCGCACCCACTGCGGAGCCGTGCGCACCATGAACGCTTCGCCGACCAGCACGCCCGCGCGATCGCGCGCTGCAATCAACTGCTTCACTTCCTCGACGCTCAATCCAATCGGCTTTTCGCACAGCACGTGCTTTCCCGCTTCGCACGCCTTGATCGCCCATGGCACGTGCAAGTGATTCGGCAGCGGAATGTAAACGGCCTCGATGTGCTCGTCCGCGAGCAATTCCTCATACGATCCGTACGTCTTCGTAATCCCCAGCGTCCGCGCCACATTCTGCGCCCGGAAGTGATCGCGCGACGCGAGCCCGTACACCTCGCTTAGTTCCCCCAACTGCATCCCCGGAATCACCTTCCGCACCGCGATCGACGCCGCCCCAAGCACGCCCCACTTCACTCGACCCTTTTTCGACATTTGGCCTCCAGCCGTTCAATCCTTTATCAGTCCGAGCACCCACATTTCCAGATTAATTTTTTCTGAACTTTTGAGACGCTGTGACCTTCCGCAACGGCGCAAAACGAAGTATGCTTCCGGCGCTTCGCGGCGAACGCTTTCCATAACATGCGTTCCGCCCGCCCAATCGGAGAACAAACAGATGATTTCGCGCTCGCGCTTCTTGCCGTGGACTTCCGCACGCACGCGCCGTCTCGCCGTTCTAACTTTCCTCTCGCTCCTGGCCGCCGGATTTGCAGCGGCGACTACTTACGCGGCGCCATCGCCCGACGCGCAAAAATTCTCCGTTTCGTTCCCCAAAGAGCGCAGCGCGCAACCGCTCGACGGCCGCCTCCTTCTTATCCTCTCCAACGATCCGAGCGAAGAACCGCGCATGCAGATCTCCCTCGCCCCGCGCACCCAAATGATCTTTGGCATCGACATCGACGGCATGCAGCCCGGGCAGCCCGCCACGATCGACGATTCCTCCTTCGGCTATCCCGTTCGCTACTTGCACGACGTAAAGCCCGGCGAATACTACATGCAGGTCGTGCTGAATCGCTACGAAACCTTCCATCGCGCCGACGGCCGCACAGTGAAACTTCATATGGACCAAGGCGAAGGCCAGCACTGGAACGTTTCGCCCACCAATCTCTACAGCAAGCCGGTCAAAATCACGATCGGTGCAAACGCAAGCGCGACACCCATCGCCGTCTCGCTCGATCAGGAAATCCCCGCCATCCCCGCGCCAAAAGACACGAAGTACATCCGCCACATGCGCATCCAGAGCGCGCTTCTCACAAAATTCTGGGGCCGCCCGATGTTTCTCAGCGCCAACATTCTCGTCCCCGAAGGCTTCGACGAGCATCCCAACGCGCGCTTCCCTCTCGCCATTTTCGAAGACCACTTCAATCACGACTTCGAGGGCTTCCGCACCGAGCCGCCCGACCCAAACCTGAAGCCCGACTTCAGCGAACGCTTCCACATCTCCGGCTACAACCGCATCCAGCAGGAAGAGGAATACAAGTTTTACCAGCAGTGGATCGGCCCGAAATTCCCGCGCCTGCTCGTCGCGCAAATCAATCACGCAAATCCCTATTACGACGACTCGTACGCCGTCGACTCGGCCAACCTCGGCCCCTACGGCGAAGCCATCGAAACCGAATTAATCCCCGCGCTCGAAAAACAATTTCGCGCCATCGGCCAGGGCTGGGCGCGCTTCGTCTACGGCGGCAGCACTGGCGGGTGGGAATCGATCGCCGTGCAAATGTTCTACCCCGATCACTATAACGGCGCTTTCATCGCGTGCCCCGACCCCGTCGACTTCCGCGCCTACACCAACATCAATCTCTACAAAGACAAAAATGCCTTCTTCATCCAGGGCCCGCACACCGAAGTCGCGCAGCCCGGCTTCCGCGATTATCTTGGCCACACGATCGCGACAACGCAAAGCGTCAATCAGTACGAGCTCGCGCTCGGCGATCACTCGCGTTCCGGCGAACAGTACGACATCTGGCAAGCCGTCTACGGGCCGGTCGGCGCCGACGGGTACCCTGCTGAGATTTTCAATAAAGAAACCGGCGAGATCGATCCGAAAGTCGCCGCCTACTGGAAGGAACACTACGACCTGAGCGACATCCTCCAGCGCAACTGGTCCACGCTCGGCCCCAAACTCCGCGGCAAACTCCGCATCTACGTGGGCAGCGCCGACAACTACATGCTCAACAACGCCGTCTACCTCATCGAAGATTTTCTGAAATCGACAACGAATCCGCCATACGAAGGCGAAGTCAAATACGGCGACCGCGCCGAACACTGCTGGAACGGCGACCCCACCGAGCCCAACTATCTGTCGCGCCTCCACTACAACACCATGTACGTCCCAATGATCCTCGACCGCATCCAGAAAACCGCCCCCGCCGGCGCCGACCTAACCTCCTGGCGCTATTAGCCAGAAACACCCGAAAGTTGTTGCGATCTCGCCGCTTCACTTGGCAAGGCCATGTAGGGGCGCAGCACGCTGCGCCCCAAACGCCCAGCCGTTCAGTCCAATCGCGATTTGGTTTTGTCTGGTCTCAACATTCCAACCCTCAAACCTGTAACCTCCGACTCTTTTCTCTGCTAAAATCCCGCGCCATGAACCGACGAACCGTACTCACCGCTCTCCCACTCGCAGCACTTCTACCCGAAGCCTTGATCAACGCAGCCGCCGCAAAGCCTGCGACCTCTACCACCGTCTACGAACTCCGCATCTACCACGCCATGGAAGGCAAGCTCGACGCTCTCCTCGCGCGCTTCCGCGACCACACCATCAAAATTTTCGCCAAGCATCACATGCGCAGCATCGCCTACTGGACC
>Ga0206871_10049_pt1 | contig 29577 bp, 20 predicted proteins | sample Alteio_BWOrgCont_33_FD_152627 | JGI IMG/M metagenome (GOLD analysis project Ga0206871, IMG submission 152627) | Enriched cells from forest soil in Barre Woods Harvard Forest LTER site, Petersham, Massachusetts, United States -... | ecosystem: Environmental > Terrestrial > Soil > Temperate forest >...
CCGAAGCGCTGCGCGAGCAAGGTCAGGATGGCGGTGTGGTCGAGCGGTTGCGAATAGACTCCGCTCGCCTGGGCAAAAGGCGAAATCAGGAAGCCGGGGACGCGCACCCCCGTGGTGCGCATCGGCGCGCTGTATTCAGCTTTGGGGGGAATCGCGGTATCGAGCGCCAGGGGTGGAACGTGGTCGAAGAATCCCCCATGCTCGTCGTAGGTCACGATCATCAGGGATTTCGCCCAGCGCTGCGGATTGGCGGTCATCGCCGTGTAGACCCGCAACAGGAAGTCCTGACCATTGCAGATCGGTGTGGTGGGATGGTCATCGCAGGCCTGACCAAGATGGGGCGCGCTGGTGTAGGTGGGTTCGACGAAGATCACCTGGGGGTAGGTGGCATCAGCCTCGCCTTGGACGTCCTCGGCGAGCTGAGGCAGACCGCGGAAATGATCTGATACCAGCCAGTCTGCGACCCAGCCATCCATGCTCATGATGAAAGGCACCCCTTCATGGTAGACCCGCCAACGGACCTGATTGCGCGTGAGCCAGTCATACACCAGATCCTGCTTGGCAAGCGGTTCGATGCGATGATTGGTATCGATCAGGCTGTAGCCGCTCAAGGCCATCAGGCGATTGGGCTGGGTTCCAGCCGGCAGCGGGGCGAACCAGCGGTCACAGATCGTGTAATTGTCGGCAAAGAAATGCGCGGTCGGCACCTGGAGGTCGGTGAAATAGCTCATCACCAATGGCTGAGGCTGCCCGTCGCCAGCAGGTGGGATCAGGCTGATCGAACAACTGTCGATGAAGCCTTTCATCGAGGCTGTTGCCGTTGCCGTCGCGGCCCCCAGCTGCACGGCGATGTTGACGCGTTCATGGAGTGGATCCCCAGGCAGCACCAGATGGCCATCGGTCAGGTTCCAGGGGGTGTAGATCGCTCCGCCATGCGGCACCTGGTAGAGCGAACTCCAGGTGAGGTTGTTGATCAGTCCGTCGACTGGACGGTGGTGGGGTGCCAGGCTCAGATAGCCGAGCAGATGATCGAAGGACCGGTTTTCCATCATGACGATGATGACGGTTTCGATATCAGTAAGGTCGATGGACATCTGATGTGCTCCGGTCCGTCGTTCTACGCCGCATCTGCCAGCAGCCAACGAGCAGTTTCCGGTCCTCGTATCTATCAGGGCTTTGGGACTGAGGAGACATGACACGTAGAGGATCCGATTGACGTGGATACCGGACTGAGCAATTGATGTGCGCTGCGTCGGGCTCGTCATCTGACCGTCACCCCGCATATAGCTGTCGCGTGATGGTCGTTGCGATCAGGTGGAAGATCCCGACACTGGCACAAGTACGATGCGGCTTCGCTGTGCCGCCAGCAGATGGCTGGTGCCTTGCCAGCATGTGGGCGTTGCAGTCTTATCGTATGCCGCACCACCTGGGCTTGCCGTTCAATGGTCCGTTCCAATTCCCGTGGGAGCATGGCTGCTCGCTCGGGTGCCTTCGGGTGCACAGGAGAGTCGATGCATGACGTATGGATCAGCGGCCTTGGACATGCGATGCCTGGGCCAGCGATCAAGCAACAGGATGTGGCTGATTGGCTGAAATTGCGGCTACGCCCTGGAAGTGATGGGGAACGCTTTCAACGTTTTGCTGACCGCTCGGGAGTCACCTTCCGCCACTCCGTCCTGGATATCCTGGGAGGGGAGGGGGATCACTTCTATCCCAAAGGCGGCATGTCCCAGCCGGACATGATGAAGCGCAGTCTTGCCTTCTCCGCGCTGGCATTGCCATTGTCCCTCGCTGCGATCGAGCGGGCCTGCCCGCAGGGTGTGGGCGACATCACGCACATCATCGGTGTCACCTGCACCGGAGCGATCGCTCCCGGTTTGGACATCCAGCTCGCCAAGGCGCTCAAGCTGCGTGGCGATGTCAGGCGCACCATGATCACCTTCATGGGCTGTTACGCGGCCATCCCTGCCTTGCGCATCGCCTATGCCACCTGTCAGGCCGATGCCAAGGCCCGGGTCCTGGTGGTATGCTGCGAGTTGAGCACCCTGCACCTGACTCCTGGGCCACAGGACGATCTGCTGATCGCGGCATTGCTCTTCGCCGATGGCGCCAGCGCGGTTGTGGTAGAATCAGGCGATTCACCAAAGGGTCGGGGAATCCGCATCGTCCGCGAAAGCAGCGCATTGTCCCCCGACAGCGAGGATCAGATGACCTGGCTGGCCGGGGCGGAGGGATTCGTCCTGCGCATCTCGCCCAAGCTGATCTCGACCATCGCCATGGATCTGGCACCCTTGTCGCAACGGCTGCTGCCTGATGGCCGTCCGAGCAACGCCATCCGCTGGGCGGTGCATCCGGGCGGTCCACGCATCCTCGATTCCGTCGAGAAGCATCTGGAACTCGGCGCTGGTGCGCTCGCCTCGAGCCGCGAGGAGCTTGCCATCGGTGGCAACCGCTCCTCCGGAACCGTCCTGGCCATACTGGAACGCGACCTCGGCCAGACCTGGACGGGCGAACTGGCCATGATCGCCTTCGGTCCTGGCCTGACTGCCGATGCCATGCTGGTGGAACGCTGCCAATGAAGCGTTTCGCGCGGCTGGTGGTGGCGCTCATCGCATCCCTGCTGCTGCTACCGGCGACCGTGCATCTGCGTGTCGCCACCGGCAACGATGCCTGGATCAATCGGGATGGCGCGGCCTGGTCGGCCCTGGCTGAGACCGAACAGCGTTTCGGGCGTGCCGACGGTTTCGTGGTCGCGATATTCGCCCCGGATGTCCTCAGCGTGCCTTGTCTGGCCTGGCAGCAGACCATCGCGGACCGGATCCGCCAAATTCCCGGAGTCACCGGCCTGGATGGGCTGAATCAGGCCCAGGATGTCCAGGTCGATGACCAGGGCGTCTCCGCAGTACTGCTCATTCCCGACGATTTCTCTACCCTCGCCCCGGCCGACCAGGCCGTGGTGCGGGCACGGGTGCTGGCCCATCCCCTCTATCGCAATCTGCTGGTCAACCAGGCCGGAACCGCGGCCGCGCTCATCGTCAAGCTCGATCGCGCGCTGGATGAGCAGGGCGTGCAGAAGATCGAACGGAGCATGAGCATTCTGCTGAAGAGCACTCCACCTCCCACTGGCATGAGCGCGGTGTTGGGCGGGCTGCCCGCGCAGAAGCAGGCGATCAATCAGGCGGTGATCGAGGATCAGAAGCTCACGGTGCCGCTGAGCATCACCATCCATGCCTGCCTCATGCTGCTCATCCTGCGTCTGCCGATATTGGTGGCCATCCCCCTGGCCAGCATCGGAACGACCCTGGTGTGGACCTATGCGTCGCTGGCGCTGATGGGGCGACCCCTCGATGCGGTTCTCGGACTCCTGCCGCCCCTGGTCATGGGCGTGGCGGTGGCCTCCTCGTTGCACCTGATCTTCGGTTATGCGCGCCTGCGTCTGGCAGGAGAGCCGTCACCGCTGCGTGAGGTGCTGCTTCATGCCCGTCTGCCGCTGAGTCTCTGCGTGCTCACGACCTGCGCGGGAGTGCTCGGCTTGCTGTGGGGTCCGGTCGAGGCGGTACGGGTGTTCGCACCGTTCGCGTCCGTCGGCATCGCCCTGGCGGCGATCGCGCCGATCCTGTGGCTGTGGGCTCTATCCCCCTGGATCGACCGTTCGACGTGCCAACGCCTGGTCGATGGGCCTTTCGGCCATTGCATGGGCAGGTGGCTATGCGGCTTCACCGGCTGGTGCAAAGGCCATGCCAAGGTCCTGCTCGCCTGTGCGGTCGTACTGGCCGGCGTCTGTGTCTGGGCATTGAGCGATGTCCCCAGCGACGCGGATTTCCTCCATGCCTTGCCGGTGGGCAATCCGGTGCGCTATGCCCATGAGCGCATCGACCGCGAGCTGACCGGCGTACTCGCGCTGGATGTGCTGATCGATGTCGGACATCGTCCGGGCGCGAAGGATCTGGATGGATTGCGTGCAGTCCAGGCCGTCATGCACCAGGAGCCGAGCATCGCGACCTCGCTCAGCCTGGCAGATGTGATCGATGTCGTCGCCGCCCGGACCAAGGAACATGGCCACGCGGCTGATCCAGGTGAGATCGTTGATGATCTCTCCGTGGGCGCACCAGCGGTCTGGAAGCAGTTTGTCGGCGCCAGTTTGCCTGAAGATGAGACCAAACTATTTTCGGCACGGGTGGGACTAGCGAGCATGACACCTCCCCCCAAGCACAGGACGGCGAGCACCATGCGCATCCTGGCACGCCAGCATGATGCGAGCATGGCCGGGAATGCGGCGGCAGCCCAGCGGGCCGTGGTCGCGGCCACCCAGGCTTTTCCGGGGGCCAAGGTGCTGGCTTCCAGTGGCAGCCTGGTGCTCGACGAAACCTCGCAGGCGATGATACCGGCGACCCTGCGCAGCATTCTGCTGCCCTTGCCCTGCATCGCGCTGCTACTGTGGTTGACCACCCGATCACTGCGTCTGGCCTGCCTGGCGATCCCGATCGCCGGCCTGCCGCTGCTGATCACCTATGCGCAGCTGTGGCCGCTCGGATGGCCGATAGACATCGGGGTGTCGATGATTGCATGCGTGGGCCTCGGCATGATCGTGGACGACACCGTGCGTATGTTCCTTGCTCTGCGTGCCGAGGAGCGTGGGCAGCAGGAGGCGGCGGCAAGCATCGGACCGGTGCTGGTCGGTGGCTGCCTGGCGATGGCCGGTTCCTTCATCGCCTGCCTGGCAGGCCAGTTCGCCTACACCCGGCACTTTGGTGTTCTGCTTGCGGCCGCCTTCCTCATCGCATTGCTGGTCAATATGACGCTGACGCCGGCGTTGCTTGCACTCCTGGCGCCGCGCACGCCACGTGCCGCTAACACTGCTCAGAAGGGAAAGGTATGAGATCTTGGCATGGGAAGAGATGCAGCGTTGGCATTGGCCTGGGCCGCGTATTGAGGTCGTGTCTGAAAGCGCTGCTTGTCGTGCTGTGCGGTGCCCATGCGGTAGCGGATGATGCGACCGCCAGCCTGAACGGCATGTCCCTGAAGGATCAGCTGGGTCAAAGCCATGACATCGGCAGTGAGGTGAGCGGGCATCTCTGCCTGATGTTTCCGGTCGGGCAGCACATCATCGCCAAGGCCTGGGACGACGCCTTGAGCCCACTTCTGCCCAAGGATCGTGGACTGGTGCGGATCGTCGATGCGTCGGACATCGCCGAGGAGGACCGTACCCGCCTGATCGAGCGCCTGACCAAGGCCGTTGACGGCACCCAGATACGCTTCCTCCTCGACTGGACGGGCGAAGCGCGCAAACGTATGGACCTTACCGACGGGGACGTCTGGGTGGTTGCCTGTACCGACAAGGGGACCAAGAGCGGTCAGACCAAGGGCAGGCCATTGGCCGCAGCCCTGACCCGCGCCTTGGCCCTGATCGGGATCGTACCCAATCCCCCGTTGGTGGATGCCCCGCAAAAAGGACGTTAGGAGACATGACCCCCATGAGGACCCCATCGCCACACGGCGCCACCTTGCGTGGCCTGGACCAGATCGCACATCTCGATGCACCTGAGCGCAAGCAGGGCTATGTCAACACCATGTTCGACATCATCGCGCCGGCCTATGATACGTTCACGACCCTCTTCTCATTTGGCATGGACAAGATCTGGAAGAATGAGCTGGTCGGGTTGATCAAGCCGCATGTGAGGCTTGATGCCGATCTGCTGGATCTCGCATGCGGGACGGGGGATCTCGCCTATGCCCTGGCACGCCTCGCCCCCCGGGGTCGGATGCTCGGCATCGATGCGTCTCCCGGAATGATCGCCATGGCCAACCGCGGCATGGCCGAACGCATGGCCGCCATCACCTGTGCGGTGCGTTTCGAGGTGGGGGACATGTGTTCATTGCAGCTGCCCGACGTCAGCCAGGATCTGGTCAGCGTGGGCTATGGCCTGCGCAATGTGCCCAAGCTCGATGATGCCATCAGCGAGATCGCGCGCGTATTGCGACCTCATGGACTGTGCGCATGCCTGGACTTCAGCTTGCCTGAACCGGGCTGGTGGCGGGTGATCTTCCTGCGCTACCTCCAGGTCATGGGCAATGTCTATGGCTTGGCCATGCATGGCGAGGCGGATGTCTACGGCTACATCGCCCGCTCGATCGAACGGTTTGTCGGGTGGCGAGAACTGTCACGGCGCTTCGAGGCACATGGCTTGACGGTCCTTGAGGCCCGGCCGAAGCTCAATGACGGAGTGTGCCTGCACCTGGTGCGCAAAAAGCCCTGATCGGGGATAGGCTCATCCTCGTCGCACGGAGATGCTGTCCGGGATGCACGGCATAGGAGCGTCACCTGCGTCGGAATTTCTGACCTAAAGGATCCTAAGTCGAGTTGACTAATGGGAATGTAATGCTGAAATGCGCGACCATGAAGGCGCATGCCCATCACCTTAGAATCAACTCCAGTCGCGAGCGACAGGGCGTTTGCCCCGGGTCCCAGCGTCGATATGCCGGGATGGACTGCGAATGATCCGTTCGAGTGGTTTTCCAGGTGCCTTCCTTCAGCGGGTGTGGTTCTATCTGAACCCAGTGACAGGGCTTGGAGAATTGTGGCGTCAGCGGTTTCTCATTGGGCAATTTGCAGGTCGTGAGATATCCGGACGGTACCAGGGAACCTACTTGGGTGCGGTGTGGTCCCTGGTGACCCCGCTGCTCATGCTCGGCGTCTATACCTTCGTCTATGGCGTGATCTTCAAGGCACGTTGGATAGGACCGACCCCCGGTTCTGAGCATGGCGACGGCCTGGCTTCCTTCGCCCTGGCCATGTTCTCCGGAACCCTGGCCTATTCAGTGTTCAGCGAGACTCTCAATCGCTCGTGTGGCTTGATCATCGGTGTACCAAATTTCGTGAAGAAGGTGGTCTTCCCCTTGCAGATCCTGCCGCTGGTGACATTGATAGGGTCGTTGTTCCAGGCTTTCGTCGCGCTGGTGGTGCTGGCGATCGGCATGCTCATCGTCACTGGCGGTCTGCCCGCCAGCATGTTGCTCGCTCCCGTGATGATTCTGCCGATTACCTTGTTCTCGCTGGGCCTGGCCTGGTTCTGCTCGAGCCTTGGCGTCTACATCCGGGATATCGGACAAGGGGTCGCGATCGTGACCCAGATGCTATTCTTCGCGACGCCGATCTTCTATCCGGTCGAGGCGGTGCCAGAGGCCTATCGTGGCCTGATGAACCTGAACCCCTTGACCCCCATGGTCACCGTCGTGCGTCAGGCACTTCTCGGGCAGAGCGCCATCGCCTGGGACAGTTATGTGCTCAGTCTTGCGATCGGTCTTACGGTGGCGGTTGTCGGTCACGGCTGGTTCCAGGCGACGCGGCGCGGATTCGCCGATGTGCTCTGATATGGCTGGCCCCCGGATCGCTGCAGATGCCCCCGATGCGATTCGCATCGATGGACTCGCGAAGATGTACCGCATCTATCAGCGTCCCGTCGACCGGCTCAAGCAGATGCTGTGGGGACAATGGACCAACCACGGATACGGTACTCCTTTCTGGGCCCTCCAGGACTTCTCACTCACCATCAAGCGAGGGGAGACCGTCGGCATCATCGGCAAGAATGGTAGCGGCAAGAGCACGCTCCTGCAGATGGTGGCGGGGACCATCACGCCTACATGCGGCACCATCGACGTGGTCGGAAGGGTTGCGGCCCTGCTCGAACTCGGCAGCGGCTTCAACCCAGAGTGCACCGGACGTGAGAATATCATGCTCAATGCCGCGACTCTGGGACTGACCCCCGTGCAAATCGCGGAACGCTTCGATGACATTGTTGCCTTTGCGGAAATCGCAGATTTCCTCGAGCAGCCGGTCAAAATCTATTCGAGTGGAATGGCGATGCGCCTGGCATTCTCGGTTGCGGTGCATATCGATCCCGAGGTCCTGATCATCGATGAGGCGCTGTCGGTCGGCGACGCGCGCTTCCAGCAGAAGTGTTTGCGCAAGATGGATGAGATCAGAGGCCGTGCCTCTCTGCTGATGGTCACGCATGATCTTTCCGCAGTCCGTTCTTTTTGCGATCGGGCCATCTGGATCGATTCCGGCCACATTAAGATGCAGGGCGATCCTGATGAGGTATGCCGGGCCTACATAGAATTCTCGCATCGGGTCGCCAATGGGGACCACGGTGATGTCGCCGAAGCGGTGAACGCTGAGTCGATGACCGTCCTTCCGCAGATCCCGGAGCAATGCCAAAGCTCGGGCACCCGTGAAGTCCAGGTAAGTGCCTGTGGTTTTCTCGATGAGCACGGCCGACATCTGCCCTGCCCGATCGCTGGGGCGGACGCCCGCTTCGCCATGCGCATCGTCGCTTCCGCGGACATCGGAGGATCCCTGGTGGTAGGCTTTACCATGCGCAATCGCCTGGGAGAGATCATCCTGTCGGTGAACAGCCTGTGGGCGGCGAATGCCGCGCAGATCACCTGCCCACTACCGGGAGATTCCAGCACCTGGTCATTCCGCTTCCGTATGCCCGACTTCAACCGCGGAGAGTTCACCATTTCACCGGCAGTGGCTGTGGGCAGCCAAGCAAGCCATGTGGTGCTGCATTGGGTACACGACGCCATTGTCATATCTTTTCCGAGCAAGGTTGACCACAACCTTCCGGGCCTTCTCAGCGTCGATACGTTCACCGTCGATAAGAGTGCGTGATGCGACCCCTGCTCATCCATTACCATATCTACAAGAATGCCGGCAGCTCCATTGATCACATCTTGAAGGCCTCTCTTGGTGAACGTTGGATAGACTTCGAGGGGCCTGATCCGGAAAGGCCGCTTGTTCCTGAAGCACTGGCATCATTCCTCAGCGACAAGCCAGACATCCTGGCAGTCAGCTCCCATCAGCTTCGTCCTCCATATCCAGCGGGTTATGATGTATTCCCGATTTGCTTCCTGCGGCATCCGCTTGACCGGATCCGCTCGATTTTCGAATACCAGAAGCGGCATCGCACATTCCCCGCAGAATTGAAGGGGTGCGATGACATCCGGCAATTTACTGAATGGATACTGGGGCATACGCCCAGGACCGTGGGAGCGCGGAACGGTCAGACCATATTCTATTCCCGGGCCAATTTTGATATGACTGCGGCCGCACTCGCCCGCGACGGTGCCTGTGATGAGGATTTCAATACCACCTTCGCATTCCTCAAGGCCGTCCCGGTGGTGGGCATCGTCGATCGCTTCAACGATTCGTTGGAACTGATCAAGGATGCGTGTCCTGCGGTTTTTCCAATCGCCTGGAACTATACCGAAGAGAACATCACTAGTGGATGTTCTGGTTCATTGGTTTCGCGATTGAATGAACTCAAGATAGCTCTCGGGCCGGATCTCTATGCCAGATTGAAGGCTGAGAACGAGAAGGATCTTCGACTCTTCGAGTATTTCAACGATCGTCTGGATAAAGCGATCGTCTTGAAGAAGGCACCCTCAGATCTGACTTTCACCGGTGAGCGCTATATTCCCGGGACCAACCTTGTTGGTCCCCAGACCCATGCCGAGCACCAACTTCGTTACCGGGCGGCATCGCGACTGGTTCGTAACATGGAAGTGCTGGATGTCGCATGCGGCGAAGGCTTCGGCTCGATCATCCTCGGCGAAGCAGCGAAGCGCGTGTTTGGACTTGATGTTTCGCAGCAAACCACGCGTCATGCAAGCCAGACCTACCGGGCGCATGTCAACTGCAGCTTCGTGTGCGCTAATGCCACAGTACTTCCTTTCCCAGAAAAGTGCTTTGACGCGGTTGTCTCCTTTGAAACCATCGAGCATATCAATGCGGCTGATCAACAGCGTTTCATTGCTGAAGTCCGCAGGGTTTTGCGTAGCGACGGGATCTTCATCGTCAGCACACCGAATCGCATCAACTATTCCGAACTTATCGGGTTCAACAATACTTTCCATCTGTGCGAATTGAATGAGGCCGAATTCCGGTTTCTGCTCTCACCATTCAAGATTTTTTCCTTGTTCCGCCAATCGGTAATGGCTTTCCCAGCGATTTGGCACCAGGACAGCGCCCAATATGTCTTTTATGGGTTATTGGATCCTGATCCAATTGATGACGACTATTTCGTCGCCGTGTGTGGGGCGGAAGAGGCTATCGCGCCCACCATTTCCTTGTCGTCCTTGTGTTATGATCCAAGGCTCAGTCATAGCCTGAGGTCCAAGATTATTCGCGAAATGAATCGCGAGATCGAGAAATTGGGACGCTGGGGTCGCAATCAGGAGGGGATCATTGCGCAAAATGGCGAGAGGATCATCAGTCTGCAGGATGAAGTCGAATTACTTGGCAACTGGGGACGTTCACAGAATGAAGAAATCACTTCGCTGCGAACCGCACTGGCAGAGGCCAGCGGAGCCCATGGTTCGGAGATAGCTGAGGGAACGAAACAAAGTGGTGTTGCATCGGCATTGACCCTTTTACAGAGCCAATGTGAGCAACTCAGCAAGCATTGCGTCGATCTGCAGAAGATCATAACCGCCAAAGAGGGTCTGATCTCAAGCCTGCAGATGGCATTACAGGGAAGGTCAGCGACTGGCCCAGGTGGTACGGAAGACCATTCGGCTTACCTGCTTGGCAATATGATGCGCCTTGAAAGCGACATCAAGCAGCTGCGGGAATTGAATCGCGAGCTGATGGAGAAATTGCACGGCAAGGAGCTGATGATCTTTGAGGTCAAGGCCACCCTCAAAGATAGAGAGACGCGACTGGAGGCCATAACCACGGAAGGCCAGGAATTGGCGCAGCGTGCCAAGCAATTGAATCAGACGACGTTGGCACAGGGTAAGCGCATTGTTGAACTCCAGGCGGAAGTTGAGCAGCTGGGTGCCTGGGGAAACAGGCAGGATGATGTGATCAGATTGAGAGAAGAGCGCATCCAGCAACTTCAACGTGAGAACACACGTATTGGCGAACTGCAGAAAGAGGTGGAGAGTCTTGGAGCATGGGGTCACCAGCTTGACTCAGAGCTTCAGAAGAAGGGGGCCCGGATCCTTGCGCTTCAATCTGAGAACGCGCGCATTGCTCAAATGCAGCAGGAGATCGAGTCCCTGGGCACTTGGGGTCGCAGTCTGGATCTGGAGGTCCAGGAAAAGGACCTACGCATCGCCTCATTACAGAATGAAGTTGAGGAACTTGGATCCTGGGGCAAAAGTCAGGATGCAGAGATGGAGCGGAAGGATGCGCTCATCCGCACACTCCAGGCAGAGGTAGCGCGTATTGCTCAAATGCAGCAGGAGATCGAGTCCCTGGGCACTTGGGGTCGCGGTCTGGATCTGGAGGTCCAGGAAAAGGGCCTACGCATCGCCTCATTACAGAATGAAGTTGAGGAACTTGGATCCTGGGGCAAAAGTCAGGATGCAGAGATGGAGCGGAAGGATGCGCTCATCCGCACACTCCAGGCAGAGGTAGCGCGTATTGCTCAAATGCAGCAGGAGATCGAGTCCCTGGGCACTTGGGGTCGCGGTCTAGATCTTGAGGTCCAGCAAAAAGGTGCGCGGATCGTCTCATTACAGAATGAGGTCGAGTCCCTGGGCGCCTGGGGTCGGCAACAGGAGGTCGAGATCAAGAATCGTGACGCCTGCATTCTCGCTTTGCAGGACGAGAACCACGTGGCGAAGGATTGGGCGCGATCCCAGGACTCGGAGGTCATTGTTCGTGATAAGCGAATTGCAGCCTTGAAGTTGGAAGCCGTCGAGCAGGAGATGCGGGTCAAGGTCTTATCTGAACAAATATCACGTGCAGAGGAGACGAACGCGCAATTGCAAAGCGATTTGGCCAGGCTCGTCAATGTATTCTCTGGAAGTGAAGAAGGCATTCAGCAATACGTTCAGCAGGCCGACTCCTTGAACAAACGGATCGAGGAACTTGGGGCCTGGGGTAAAAGCCTGGATGTGGAAATCGAGAAGCGAGATGCGACCATTCGTAGTTTGCAGGCGGAATCTTTCGGATACGCGCAATGGGGACAGACGCTGGACAAGGAATTACGTGACCGAAATCGGCGCATTGTTGATTTGCAGAACGAGGAGGAATCATGGCGCGCAGAATTGCAAAAAGCCCACAATAAGGCGAGTATCCTTGAGTCTCAATGCCAGGGATTGACTGGGGACCTGTCCATATTGAGAGATAGAACCGGGGAACTGGAAGAGCGTCTCAGAGTCGACGCCCAGAACACGGCGGCAATCAAAACGCAACTTCTTCAGGAGGAGGCTGGCAGAATTGCTGCTGAAAGAACCCTTCAACGCATTCCAAATTGGGTATTCAAGTCATATCGCATTTTTAAGGCTGTGATCGGTTGGGTGTCGATGCCGTTCGGTTTGCAAAAGAGGGAGTCGCCTGACAGGAGTTCTGTCCTTAATCGTTTGGGACAGTCAGCGATGCGTACAGCCATACCGGAGGCAATGCCATCCGAGCAGAAGATAGAAGCTCCTAGGCCGAGCAAGTTGAAATTCCCGGTCTCCTCGTCCCATCCTAAAGTCAGCATCATCGTGCCGGTTTACAACCAGTGGCACTATACACATGTATGTCTCGAATCCATTCTCGAAACGACCATAAAGCATTCATATGAAGTAATACTTGCAGACGATGGCTCTACTGATGAAACCGTCCGCGCGGAGACAGTGGCTGAGAACATTCTGATCGTTAGGGACGGAATCAATCGTCGATTCCTGCTCAATTGCAATAACGCCGCGAAAAAAGCGCGTGGCGAATATCTATTATTTCTGAATAATGATACCAAATGCCAGCCGGGCGCCATCGATCTCTTGGTCGATGCACTGGACAGTGATGCTCGGGCGGCAATCGCTGGTTCCAAACTCATTTACCCAGATGGTAGACTTCAGGAGGCTGGCGGCATCATCTGGGCAGATGGGAGTGCCTGGAATTTTGGTCGCGGCCAGGATCCAACGCTACCGGAATTTAATTACTGCAAATATGTGGACTATGTTTCAGGTGCGAGTCTGTTGGTGCGGAAGCAGATCTGGGATCACCTCGGGGGTTTCGATGAACGCTATGCGCCAGCCTATTGCGAGGACTCGGATCTGTGCATGAAGGTGCGGTCTCTGGGCAAGGAGGTGCTCTATGTGCCGGGCAGCGAGGTAGTCCATTACGAGGGAGTCTCAAATGGCACACTGACTACCTCCGGATTAAAAAGCTATCAGATCGCCAATAGCGAGAAGTTATTCAGGATCTGGCATCAGGAATTGATTCGTCAGCATTTTTCTGAGGAAAGGCTGTTGTTCCTGGCTCGCGATCGCAGCGCATCTCGACCAACCATACTTGTCGTCGATCACTATGTGCCGCAATATGATCGCGATGCGGGCAGTCGCACGATGTGGGCCTTTATCAAGGCGATGGTCGAGATTGGGGGCAACGTCAAATTCATCGGGGACAATTTTTGCGCGCACCAACCCTATACCCGAGAATTGCAAGATATGGGGGTGGAAGTACTGCATGGACCCATCTATGCGAATCAATGGAAGCAATGGATCACCGCCAATGGCGATTTTTTTGATATGGTATTGTTAAGCAGGCCACACATTTCCGTAAAATACATTCAGACCATACGCGATCATACCAAGGCAAAGCTAATTTATTATGGCCATGATCTGCATTATATTCGTGAAAAGCGACGCCTGGAATTGCCCTGTCAGAAACCGGGAAGTGATTCAGTTGCGGCTATTCGGGAGATGGAATTGTCCCTGATGCGACAAATGGATGTCGTACTGTCATGCAGTTGTGAGGAACGAGACATACTGTCGAATGACCTTCCCCACACGGATGTACGCTATGTGCCTCCTTATGCTGTCACTGTAAACGATCGAGAGTATATCGCGAGCGAACGCCAGGATTTACTTTTTGTTGGTGGTTTTGGACATGAACCGAATATCGACGCAGTACGTTGGCTGGTTACTGACATCGCCCCGAGAATAAACTCCGTCTATCCTGAATTGAAGTTTCACATTGTTGGTTCAAATCCTACTCAGGAAATCCAGGCGATGCACGGTGGCACCATAGTCGTTCACGGTTTCGTCGATGACGAGACCTTGACCACACTTTACGACCGAAGCCGGATCGTGGTCATTCCGCTCCGGTATGGCGCTGGGGTCAAAGGGAAGACCGTTGAAGCGATGGCGCGGGGTCTGCCCATCATCTCTTCCAGCTGCGGAATTGAAGGTTTGCCCCACGAAATGAAGGACTGCGCCTTGGTTGCACAGGATGCCGAATCATTTATTGCGATGGTGCGAATGGTCTACGATGATGGCGACAGGTTGGAAGCAATCTCAAGGAAATCACGGCAAGCGGTACACAATTCATTCTCGATCGAAGGTATGAGAGCCTATTGGCGAAAGCAGCTTGATGAGATTCGGCCTAGAAGCGGATCAGCATTGAGATTTGCCAAAGAGCTTGCGGTATCGTTGGGTGAAGGCGTTCGTAAAGTGCAAGCGGTCGGAGTCCACGGTGATTTCTGGGTAGGCCCTCGAGCCGTATTGGCGATCTCGAAGGCGGATGCTGTTAGATCAGAGTTTCGGATCGTCATTGAAGGATGGCTGCCGGATTTCTTATCAGGAATCACGGAATTATCTCTGATGGTCGAAGGTATGGAAGGCGTTGTCCAAGGTGCCTCCTGTGGAATGTTCGCACTTCAGGTTCCAGTACACCACCACACCGCCGATGACATCGTCATAGCGATATTCTCCAATCGCTCCCATTGTCCTGCCAAGGTTGGGGCTGGAAGCGATGTCCGTGAACTAACTTTCATTCTGAGCAAGATCTCTATGCTCTATGAATAGCATGGCATGTATGCGTAATCATCTTGAGGTCATCCGGTCGCGAGCCCCACTGCGGCTTGGCTTTGCCGGTGGCGGTACCGATGTGGCCCCTTATAGCGAACGTCATGGGGGTTACGTCCTGAACTCGACCATAGATATGTATGCGTACTGCACAATCGTACCGCGAACGGACGACCGCATCATATTGCGCATGCCTGATATGCAGTTGAACGAAGATCTCGTTTCTGCGCAACAGCTTGAGCCAGCCGGCCCATTCCGCTTGGTCAAAGGTGTCTACAATCGTGTCATGCGCAATTTTCCGATGGCGAAATCTCCTGCCTTCGGGATCACCACATATTCCGACGCCCCGATCGGTTCTGGTCTTGGTGCTTCCTCGACCATGGTAGTCGCTATACTTTCCGCGTTTGCCGAGTGGCTATCGTTGCCGTTGGGTGAATACGATCTGGCACATTTAGCTTATGAAATCGAACGGCTCGATCTTGGATTGGAGGGGGGCAAGCAGGATCATTACGCCGCGGCTTTTGGCGGGACGAACTTCATCGAATTTTACGCTGAAGATCGCGTGGTAGTGAATCCGCTACGAGTCAAGGAATGGATCATCGATGAGCTGGAATCTAAGACGGTATTGTATTATACCGGCGTGTCTCGGGAAAGCGCGCAAATCATTAAGCAACAGATGCTTCGTGGCGAGGCGGAAGATGCCCAGTATCTCCAGGTCCTTGATGGGATAAAGCATGGGGCGGTGCAAATGAAGCAGGCATTGCTCAAAGGGAATCTTGACGATTTCTCCCGCCTTTTGGGCGCATCGTGGCGTGAGAAGAAAAACATGGCGACGGGTATTTCAAATTCGGAAATCGACCGCGTCTATGATCTCGCCATGAATGCCGGTGCGATCTCGGGCAAGGTCTCTGGTGCTGGTGGTGGCGGATTCATGATGTTCATGGTGGATCCATGGCATCGTCGTGATGTGGAGAGAGTCCTACGCGAGCAATCGGGCATGGTGATGTCTCCCCATTTCGTTTCTAAAGGTGCTCAAAGCTGGAAAACTCATGCATTCATCGATCCGTAGCCAAATTATCGAGTCCATCAAAATCAAGGAGGCCATGCTTAATGAAGCAGCATTGCTGGAGAACATCCAGACGGCGGTGAAGCAATGCATTTCCGCCATTCGTGCAGGAAATAAAATTTTCTTTTGCGGCAATGGTGGGAGTGCGGCTGATGCTCAGCATCTGGCCGGAGAGCTGGTCAGTAGATTCGCCTACGATCGAGACGCTCTGCCTGGTTTGGCATTGACGACTGACACCTCGGTACTGACTGCCATTGGCAATGACTATGGATTCGAACATAGCTTTTCGCGGCAGATCAAGGGTCTTGGCCGACCAAAAGACGTCCTGATCGCGCTATCGACTTCGGGAAATTCACAAAATATTTTGGCCGCCTGTGTCGCTGCACGCGCCCTGGGGATATTTTGTATCGGAATGACCGGCCAGTCTGGCGGCAAACTTCTCCACCATGTGGATATCTGCCTCAATGTTCCATCCAATTTGACCCCCCGCATCCAAGAGGCACACATCTGTATCGGTCATATCCTGTGTGGCGAGATTGAAGCGGGGATGTTTCCGCGCGATCAGGCCCAATTGGCGCAATAGTAATCATGAGCGAGGTCGAAGAGGTTATCATCCTGGTTGGCGGTTTTGGCACCAGACTATCCAGTGTCGTCAAGAATGTACCCAAGCCCTTGGCTTCAGTTGCCAATCGGCCCTTTCTGGACTGGGTCTTGAGCGATCTGGCGCACAAGGGTTTCCGCAAAGTCATTCTCGCCATCGGCCATCAGGGCGTAGCCTTTAGGGACAGATATGGCGATAAATGGTGCGGGCTTGGAATCTCCTATAGTGAAGAGACTGAGCCACTGGGAACCGGAGGCGCGATCAAATTGGCGCTCAAGCAGGTAGGCGGAGACTCGGCTCTGGTGCTGAATGGCGACACCTATGTTTCGTGGAATCGCGATGAGCTTTTCAGGGTACATCGATCCGAGGGCGTACCGATCACCCTCGTGATCAAGCCCATGAAGAATTTCGATCGATATGGTACGGTTGAAATGCGTGGTCAGCGGTTGGTTGCTTTCCACGAAAAGCGCTTTTGCGTTCAAGGCTGCATAAATGGTGGCGTCTATTTGCTCGAGCACAGGAAAATTTTCTGGGACCGTCAGGATGCATCATTCTCTTTTGAGAAGAAGATCCTTGAAGAATCGATTTTGAACCCTGGGATATCCGGACTGATCTGTGACGGCCCTTTCATCGATATTGGCGTACCTGAGGATTATGAGTTGGCCCAACAATTGATTCCGCAGTGGGCTGACGCAAAACTCACCTGAGGTAATGAGATCGACCTTTGCCGTAGGCGCTCCAGCACTGTCATTCAAAGACAAGTTCCTTAGCCATCCATGACAAGGGGCGGGTATCCTCACTTCGCTGGTGGTCGACTGGGCGTTGCCACCACGAGGCATGGATCGAAATCAGGACAACGTTGTCAACCTCACCATCTGACGCGGGCCTAATCGGTACGATCATCCTGAGTTCACCGGGAACCATGCTCTGTTGCAGCAAAGTGGTTCTTGTGCTGGAAACCGCAATCTGTGCATTCGGGGGAATCCAATCCGGCGCCCATCCGATAATGGTCAATTGTCGGGCGTCCTTGCTTAGGGTGATGGGAAGATGGCAGCACGGCCCAACCCAACGATCAGCATGATAGCCAAGAATCGGTCCAGCCTGCATGGCCTTGCCATTCACTTGGATGCCTGGACCTCTATAGGCATGCCGTGCCCATGAGCGAGGCCTTAACGCCAATGAGGAGATCAAGGATCTCCAAGCAGAGGCCATCGCGGATGGAGAGAAGTGCTCACGGGCGGTTGCCATGCCATCCCTGGACATCCGTTCAAGACGTTCAGAGTCGGTATAAAGACCCTTGATCAAGGTGGCAAAGGCATGGGGTTCCGGTTCGGCCACGCCTACCGTCACCTCCATGCTAGGCGGCAGGCCCTCGACGCCAATGGGAGTTGACACTATCGGTAATCCCAGGGCAAGCGCCTCAACCGTTTTGCCTTTGACTCCTGCCCCATACCTCAGTGGAACAATGGCAATGCGTCCCGAGTGGTAGATTCGGCGCATTTCTCCATCATCAACATACCCTGCGATGCGAATGCGCGTGCCGTCGAAGCGGCTGATGCTTTCCGGCACATTGGAGCCAATGATCGTCAAATGCACCTCTGGCAGCGACTCTACGAGCAGGGGCCAGACCTCACGGATGAACCATAAAATCCCGTCTACGTTAGGATCGTGCGTAAAACCACCTACGAATATCAGGCCGTTGCGGTTTGCGGCTGAATACACAGGAATGGATTGAAAATCGAAGGCGTATGCGGGAAAATAATGCACTGGTCTGCTTGGTAGCAGACCGGACAGGATCTGGGTCTCTGCTATGCTGCAGGAAAGAACCGCATCCATCTCTTGCATAAGCGAGAGTTCTTCGGTGCGTAGCATCGCGGGAGTTTTCGGTCCACGTAGCTGTCCTGGGATGGCCAATCGCCTTTCTTCACGCAAGTAATGCAGGTCGTGCCCATAGTATAGGATCTTGGCTTGTGAATGCTTGCGTAGAACCGGCAGGTATTTCGGGGCGATGTGTGGTCGATTGAGCAGGACCACATCGAAAATGTTTCCATAACTCTTGATCCAATTCTGCCAATTTTCATTGAACCATGTGCCATACAAGATCTCCACGCCCGCACGCTGCAGCACATCCGTATAGGGTTGGTGTGGGAAGAAATTATCCCCAATGAACTTGACCTGGCAGCCCAGCGACAGCAAGGCGTCGATAAAGGCCTTGACCGTGCGGCTGCCGGCATCTTTGTCGAATTGGGGAACGAAGTGATCGACGATCAATACTGATATCGCTCCCTGACGGCGATCTTTTGCCAGGGGCAACCCGGAGGCGTCACGCAATTGCTCGAAAATCAGAGTAGAATGCCATTTTTCCATGAACTTAATGGTGTTTTCAATCTGATATTTCTTTATTCCGCTATTCAACTCCTTGCCATTGGTAATGCCTTCGAAGTGAATGATCTCCGAGCGAGGGTTATAGAGGACACTAAATCCATGTTGCCTGACAGAGAAAGCGAGGTCGGAATCTTCGCAATAGGCCGGAGCATAACGGTCATCAAATCCGTTCAGCTTTTCCCAGAGTGGTCTGCGGATCATCAAGCTCGCACCGGAGACATAATCCACCTCGCGGATGTATTGATAGTCGGGAAAATCCGGATTGGTACCTCTTCCGTAGTTCCAGGCGCTGCCATCTGCCCAGATTATGCCTCCGGCCTCCTGCAGCAGACCATTCGGGTACAGCAGCTTGGATCCGGCTATTCCAGCTGAGGGAGTGGTCTCGAGGACTTCGATGAGATGATCAATGGCATTGGCAAGGCATTTGGTGTCGTTGTTGAGGAAATAGAGATAACACCCGGTTGCCAGCCGTGCCGCATTATTGCAATTTCTAAGGAAGCCTCGATTTACACCATCTTTGACTATCGTGATTCCGGATACTATCTTGTCAGCATCCTTGGTCTGATCGGTGCTTCCATCATCGGCAAGGATGACTTCGAAGGGAAATCGTTTGCATCCTTGGGTAAGAGATTTGAGGCAGGTATAGGTATGCTGCCATTGATTATATACTGGGATGATGATGCTTACTTTTGGCTTTTCCGTGCATGTGGGCAGCGCGAATGGCCTGAAATCCGTTTCGAGCGACGCATCTACATTGATGCGGTCGGTCAGATTGGAAAGTTTCGATTTCTCCTGAATTTCGTCGAAGCTTTTCTGGAAAGCCTTTTTCAGGCCTTCATTGTGCGCTGAGCGTATGAAGCGGGCGAGATTGCGAAGGGTGAGTGCTTTGCGAAGATGATGGGCATTGTGCTTAAACACGAAAAGTGCCAGACCTTCTGCAAACTCTGTGCGAGCGCTGCGCGCTCGCAGCGAATTACAATTTGCAGTCTATCCCTCTCCGGATTGCTGCAACGCAATCTTGCGGAGATACCAGATTGGTCTGCAGACGCAGCTCAGGTCGCCTCGGCACTTCGTAGGGCGAACTGATCCCTGTAAAATTGCTGATCTGACCCGACCGGGCTTTCTTGTAGAGACCCTTGGGATCCCTCTTTTCGCAGACCTCTAGAGATACGTCGAGGTGCACTTCGAAGAAATATTTACCATTGCAGGAATGCCTGGCCAACTTCCGGGCTTCCGCAAATGGCGAGATGAGGGCAACGATGGTCACCACGCCAGCTTTTGAAATGAGCGCGGCAATTTCACCGATGCGCCGCGTGTGCTCTATGCGATCCTCCCGAGTGAAGCCAAGGTCCTTTGAGATGCGCGAGCGCAAATCATCGCCGTCGAGGACAATGGATCTATGGCCATCACGCAGCAGCGACGATTCCAAGGCTCTGGCGATGGTGGTCTTCCCAGATCCTGAAAGACCGGTGATCCATACAACGATTCCGGGTTGGCGTACGGTATCGCGACGCGCGCTTTTGGATGTAATTGATCGGTTACGCTTTGGTAACGAGCGGTCAGCTAGTGTACCGGGCTGAGAGGGTGAACTACAGGATCCCCTTGGCAATTCCATTTGGACACCAATAATAACCACTCAATAAATTTATCAAGAACGCATAAAGAGACAGGAATAAACATGGACAGAGCACGAGGTCACGGTCCGCGCACATTATGCGCCACGTCAAATGGCTAGATTGTGATGTCTGCGCCGCTAATCCAACCTTGCACTATTATTTCCAGACAGGATTGAAACACGATGACGACCCAGCCGTGATCTGAGACCCTACTTCCCATGGCTGAGTCATCGAATCAACGTGAGTCAACGCGAGCAAGGGTACTAGCAACGCAACTGCGACGTTGGACTGGCATTCTACGGTGCGTTATCTCGGATCAATTATCCGAAGCTCGCGAAGGTGATCATCTCATGATTGCTGAAACCCTACTCAGTCCCAGCTCGATGAAAATTGTTCAAGATGACTTGCCGCCTGGATGACAAGGTCTGCTGACATGGTTGACAAAATATTAGGCTCTCGCGGCATGGATAAGGAGGGATGTAGGACATGCCAAAGCCACGGCAGGGTAGTGTGTTCGAAGTTGGATGCAGTTCCATGGAAATGGTCTCGTCGAGCTCATCTCACGATTGGCATACATGTTGCTAAAGCAGGCTCCAGCAGTGAGTTAGAGCTGATGTATTCGGTGCTACAGAGCATATTGCAGGACGTTCCAAAAAAACATTGCACTCACGAGCAAATCTAAGATTGTCCTGCAGCTAATTGGAAGACGCTTTTTCCGACGAAGCTGCAAACACTCGATTCGAGCATTCGTACGTCCACTGTTCCCAAGTCAAAACCCCATTCGGAGCAATCCCATGAAGTCATCCCATTTCTTCCTCACCGCCGCCGTAACCGGCTTGATCGCAGGTTCCATGCAGGGTTGCGGTGATGACCGCAGTGCCGGATCCTCTCCGGCCCCTGCCACCAGCACCGTCGCTGACAAGCATGCCTGCAAGGGCCAGAATGCCTGCAAGGGCCAAGGCGGTTGCAAGTCCGACGCCAATGCCTGTAAAGGCCAGAACGATTGCAAGGGCAAGGGCGGCTGCAACACCGCCAATTCCTGCAAGGGCAAGAACGATTGCAAGGGCAAGGGCGGCTGCAAGAGCGACGCCCACGCTTGCAAGGGGCAGAACGATTGCAAGGGCAAGGGCGGCTGCAAGGGCTGAGCGGTTTTCCGAACCGATTGCCGCTTGAAGGAACAATGAGAACCCATAACGGCACGTACCCCGAGGGTACGTGTCGTTATGAATCATGAATCATCTCACGTTCTAAGAGCATGAATTTCCTGTGAGCATGGGCCCCTCCGATAAATCCTGGTCGTGAGACCATCGGACTATGGTGTAGAGCAACTCCACCAGAATGGTTCCACGTCATGCGGTCTTGATCATTGACCGTCAGCCTTCGCCGATGACTCTCGAGCGCGCAGGAGCGTCAACATCTGCTCGTTGACGGCAGGGTTGCCCTGCTTGGCGGCTATCCTGCTTTCCAGCAACTTGGCTGCAGTCAGCCCTGCTTGGTCCACTTGATTCGGATCAGCTCCCGCCTGAAGCAAGGTGGCCGCTACTTGGACTTGATCGAACCCGGATGCCAGGACTGCATGCATCAGGACGGTTCGGCCGGCTTCATCCTGCGCCCGCGCGGACGCGCCATGTTCAAGCAGGAGGCGCAGACCGATGCAATCGCAGCGGTCCGCAGCGCGCATCAACAGGGACTCTCCTCGCATCAGACGGCTATTCGCGATGCGTCCATCCCGCGCGAGCAGGGCTTGCAATTTGTAGTGCTGAGAGTTCTTCAATAGTCCCCAGCCACGAATGGCATCGATATCGATGCCTGCGCCATCAGCATGATGGGCGAGCAGATGGAGTACCGCATCCACCTGGCCTGCTTCGGCCGCGGTCATCAGGGCGGTAGCATGATTGACATCGGTTGCGACCGTTCCCACTCCCGCATCAAGGAGCGTCTCAATGGCACTGAGATTGCCATTTTCGGCGGCAAGGTGCAGGGGCGTGCGCCCACGGTCATCCACTGCCGAGGCATTGGCGCCCAGACCGATGAGGGTGCTGATTGCATGGCCATTGCCATTGCGTGCGACCAGGTGCAGAGCGGTCTGACCATGTGGCTTGTCACGTTGATTGGGATCGAGCCCCTTGGCCACGAGGAGATACGCTATCGCGGTGGCATCGGATGAATTCCAGGACAGCAGATGGAGCAGCGTGTGCAGGTCGTGATCGAGGACGGTGACGTCAGCGCCGTGGTCCAGCAACGCGGTTACTGCCACCAGATTACTGGAGATGACAGCCAGTTGAAGCGGAGTGCGATCGTTCCCGGTGGCGGCATTTGCGTGTGCTCCGGAATCCAGAAGAAGCTGCACCATCGCAGTACGTTGGAGCTTGTTTGCATTATTCGTGTTTCCGGTGGACTGCCCCAAGGCAATGCCAAGCGGAGTCAGGCCGGCAGCGCCTTGGGTCAGCGCGTTGACATCGGCACCATGTGCGAGCAGGAGCGGTATCGTATCGGGCTGGTTGGTTTCCACCGCACGATGCAATGCCTCACGACCCCTGGTATCCTTGCTTCCAGGATCAGCGCCATGGTCGAGAAGCATGGTTTCCAGAGGGAGATGATGGGCCGCAATCGCCATGTGCAGCGCCGAGCCGCCATCGCTATCGTCCCCTGCTATATTGGCGTCCTTCACCAGTGCTGGGTTGGCGGCGAGCAGATCCGCGACCCGTTGCTGGTTTACGCTGGCAATGGCCTCGAGCAGGTCCACTTGGTCGATCTCATCGGGGTCAATGGGGACACCTGCTTGGGCGAATACCGTGATCCAGTGCTGCCTCTGGACGGAATTCGCGATCGCCAATCGGCTGGGCGTGCATCCGGCGCTATCCTTTTCCATGGCATCGACGCCAATGGCCAGAAGTGCTTCCGCGTTTTCCGGGATCTGGGCGTGGCATGCGAGGTGTAGGGCATTGCGCCCCCAGGGTGACTTGCTCTGGGTATTCGTGAGGGTTAGCGCATGGATATCGGCACCTTCCGCCGCGATCAAATGGATGAGAGAAGGCGCATCCTGGGGCAGGTCCACTGGTTGATTGGCCCGGTCGCTGATCAAAGGACCGGTCCACGCGGCAGCCAGATGGAGTGCCGATTCGCCAGTGCTCAGGCGTGCGGTCAACCGCGCTCCGCGACGGAGCAGGGTGAGGAGAGCGGCGCCATGATGACCGGCGATGGCCCGCAGGAGCGGGGTCTGCCCGACGATCTGTGTGCCCGTGTTCTGATCCGATTCCACGGTGCAATCCAACGCCGCACCATGGTCCAGGAGTACCGTGATGGCGGCTGAATTGTCGTCGTCCACGGCTAGATGAAGCGCGGTGAGCCGATCCCGTCTGCGCGAGTTAGGGTCGGCTCCGGCATCCAGCAAAGCAGCGAGCACACTGGCTTTCTGCTGCAGGCAGAGCAACGGGGTGCCTTGCTGGTCGTGGTCCTTCGCGCTGAGGCCAAGTTTTGCCAAATAGGTCACCAATGACGCTTCCCCTGAGATCACGGCAAGCTTCATCAATGAAAGGCCGTCGTCGACGGTTCCGTCGTGATGCGCGCCATGGCTGATGAGAAGACGGCTCGATTCGAGATCACCACTGCGCACCACGGCAAACAGCACAGGCCACTGGAATCCGGATGGGCCACTGATCATCGCGTCTGGCTTCGCCCCAGCTGTAAGCAGCTGATCGATGATCGCCAAGGCACGTTCCGCACGTTCGCTAGGGATCAATTCACCAAATACGGCTGGGGCACCCTGATGCACATCGTCAAGCGCGGCCAGACGCGCGCTGATGGCGAGCGCCAGCGGCGTCGACTCGACCGGAGCGCCGCGCGGATCGGCAGACGAGGAGGGGGGCGGTCCATCTATGGCTGCGTGGGCTGCAAGCAGCATTCGGACAATATCGGGATTAGGGGAGCGGCTGGAAAGTGCCAGCATCAAAGGTGTCTGTGCCTTGTGATCCCCTGCATTGATCTGGGCATGATGTTCAAGCAGAAAGCTCACCGATTCGCTGCTGCCGGCAGCCACAGCCATATGTATCGGACATATCCCATCATGGTCGCCGGCGTCAACATTCGCTCCGTGTTGAAGCAGGAGGAGCGCTAGTGGTAGGAGCTGCCCGGCATTGATTCTTCCACTGGTCTGATCAGTACAGCACTCGATCGCATAATCGAGAGGCGGACGACCAAGATCGTCTACGATACCTGCGCATGTGATGTTCGGGAGATCGTGGTGGCCCCCGGTCACCTCCGGACTGAGGTAGTTGTCAATTGCCGTGAAAATCGCAGAAGGTTCCTGCCCCAGGATGATGCCGTTGACGACAGCGACCAGGAGCACAGACCATCCTACCATTCGCATAGCGTCATCCTATGCCTACCTACCGGTGACAAACCGGAAAACGGCCAATGATGCCGACAAAGGTCAGGAGCGCCGGATCCTCTGTGGTTGGATATTAGGCAGAAACATCGTGACGATGCCGATGAGCGGCAGGTAGGAACAGACCGCATAGACGAAGTCCAGGCTGGTACGATCAGCCAGGTCTCCCAGCAGCTTGCCGCCAACGCCTGCTACGCCAAACGCGAAGCCGAAGAACAGACCGGAAACCAATCCTACCCGGCCTGGTACCAGTTCCTGGGCAAACACCAGGATCGCCGAGAAGGCCGAAGCCAGGACGAATCCGCTGATGAAAGCCAGGACTTCAGTCCCAGGAAGATTGGCATAGGGCAGCGCGATGGTGAAGGGTGCAATGCCAAGGATGGAAACCCAGATGACCTTTTTGCGGCCGATGCGATCACCGATCGGTCCCCCTATCAACGTGCCCGCGGCAATTGCGAAGAGGAAGACGAAGAGTTGGATCTGGGCATCCTGGGTCGAGATGTGGAAATGCTCCATCAGATAAAAAGTGTAATAGCTGGTGAAGCTGACCAGATAGACGTATTTTGACAGGACCAGGAGTCCCAGCACGATCAGTGACCCCACTACGCGTTGCGTCGAGACCAATGACGTGGTTGGCACTACCGGGGTCGGTGGCTTGGGGCCGAAATGATGCCTGCCATACCACCTGCCGACTGCAAACAGTACAATCATCGCGAGCAGAGCCGCCAATGAGAACCAGGCAATTGATGCTTGGCCGCGCTCCATGATGATCAGGGCGGCGAACAACGGACCAAGAGATGTGCCCAGATTGCCCCCGACCTGGAAGACCGTCTGAGCGACCCCATAGCGTCCCCCAGAGGCCAATCGGGCAATGCGTGATGCTTCAGGATGGAAGACGGATGATCCCATGCCAACGCATGCGGCAGCGACGAGCAGTGCCGGGTAGCTGGTGGCATAGGCCAACACCAGGAGTCCGACGAAGGTGAAGCCCATTCCGATGCTCAGTGAGTACTTCGATGGATGCTTGTCGTGGTACCAGCCGACCACAGGCTGGAGCAGGGAAGCCGTGACCTGATTCACCAGGGTTATCATGCCAATCTGGCTGAGCGACAGGCAGAACTTGCTGGCCAGCATGGGATAGATGGCCGGAACCACCGACTGCATCAGGTCATTCAGGAGGTGGGAGAAGGTCAGCGCGATCAGGATCGTTGCCACGGTCCGATGCACGATAGGGGCTGCAGTGGGGACCGCTGGGACCGCTGAAGAAAGTGTTCCATTCATCTGAAGTACCGTTGATTCCGGGAAGTGACCCGAGTGGAAGGACGCCCTAGCTGGCCATGCATAGGGTTCCCCATGCTGCCCGTCGAGCTCAGCGGGAGGATTTCCAGAATGGACGAGGCGAGGCGCATGCACGGCAGCTTAGGGCCACGATGATCTGCCGTCAAATTGCCGGCCCACGGCCAATGGTCGTATCTTATTGTCGCGTGAGTACCTGGATGCGGCTGTATTCCCGAATCATCCGGGATTGTATCCCTTACAGGTTTCCCATCCCACCAAATCGTCGATACGTTGATCCGCTCCAGTCCACCAGCCCGCGTGACGCTTGAATCATTGTTTTCATGTGGATCGATCCAGGGATCGACCAGGGGGCTGTGTGGGAAATCCCTACGCATGGTTTTCCTGGACGTCTCTACCATTGCCAAGTTGATCTTAACTGCGAGTCAATGAAACTGTCCTGCCTAGCCATGCGATGTCGACCACGGGCGCATCTGAGAATCCATTGAACGGTCCCCCACGTAGTTGGTAGCTACACCGAATGGAGAGCCAAATCAAATATATGATGCTGCTCTATGATACATGCGAGATGACGCAAGTATGCAGAAACGCGCTAAAACCCAGGTGTTTTGAGCATGTGGTGAGCACGTGCACTCAAACGTCCTTGCCTTGGACAACTCTGTAGACATGCTGCCAGCCATGAAAGATAAGCGGGATTACTTGGCAAAACTGAGTATTCCAGCGAGGAGCTTGGAGAAAACATGATTGCGGTTGAGAATAACACGACAGTGTCCGCGGCTATTGCACCTGCATCCACCGTCCTGATCGGGGTGGGTCGTTCTGATCAGGTCAACACCGTTTCGCTCCCGAGTACCATCTTCGCGTCCCTGACCTGCGTCATCGGCAAGTCTGGTTCAGGCACCACGACTACGGCCGCCATGCTGGTAGAACAGGCGACCGTTGCAGGTCGTCGCGTGCTTATCATCGATACCCAGGACGGCTGGTGGAGCATGCGCCTGCGCTGTGACCGCAAGAGCGGCGGCCTGCCCTTTCCCGTCATCGGCGGAGCACACGGGGATCGTGCCATCAGCATCGGCAGCGGGCGGATCGTTGCCGATATCGTGGTGGATCACGGTCAATCGCTGGTGGTTTCGCTCAATGAGATGCGTCCGCCCGACAAGACCAGGTTCGTCCTGGACATGGTCAGACGCCTGACCCAGCGTAAGCCGGAGGAAACTGCCGGCATTCTCGTGGTCATCGACTCTGCCGCAGAATTGACGCATATCCGCACCAAGATCAGCCAGGTCTTCCTGCAGACGCTTGAGCAGTTCTCCGCTCGTTCCCGTCAGACCGGCCTGGGATTCATCGTAGTAAACCCACGCTTTCGCAAGGATGCGGTCGGACTCCTGAACCATACCACCCTGCTGATTGCCCACCGCTGCGATGAATCACCCATCGAGGACTGGATGGCGATCCATGCCAAGGGTGAATCCGCTACCACGGAACTGCCCGCTTCAGCGTCCCTTGCCAATGGTCAGGCGATCGTGGTCCATAGCGCAACCGCCTCGCCGACACCGGTGCTCATGGCCGGTCGCTCGACCTTCGATCCGAAGAATCAGCCTCCCGGCACGGTTCCAGACCGCTCCTTGTGGGCTCCGATCGCACGAGAGGAACTCTTTCGCACCTGGAACAGGATGGGGGTCATTCTCGCCGACGAGCAGCGCCGTGCGGTCATCGCCTCCGCGATCCGGGGCATTCGCGTCGGCCCGATCGCCAGCGCCAATGGCATCAGTCGCAACCGCGTCAAACTGATACTCGCCGGTCTGCCGCAAGAGGATTGGCCGATGCTCGCCGAGAAGTTGCCTGCCTTCCAGGCGGTGAACAAGATGAATCGCCAGGCTGCAGCCATTGCGGATCGGGTGCAAAAACTCAAGCAATTAAGCACATCCGTGTCGCATTTTGCGATGTCCCGCCCGACCATGAGTGCATCCGGTCGACCTGTAGCAGCGGCCTTGGTCACTGGTGAAATGCCCAAGCGTCGACCTGGGCGACCCAGGAAGATCAGGTTCTAGCCCGTCTGGGCTTGGAAGTACAGGCGCCGAACGGGAAACGAACAGCGCAGAAGTAGTTGACTCTATTTCCTGGAAATGGATCCTGGAAATCTCGACATGCTTCTCGACACGGTCTAACCGCTTGAGGACTCCCTAAAGCGGGGACGATATGCTCCCAAGGTATCGTGTGGAGTGCTGCAATGTCAGGAATCGCCCATGATAAATTCGTCTCGTTTTGTTGAGACCGGATGCTAACTCCTTGGTACTTAGCAGCTTGCCTTACTGGCGCAAGGAGACTCTCATATCGCCCAGAGCCCCCTGTCGTGCAAGCAACTAAACATCAGCTGTGTGCTGCGATAAGCAGCGATATGGCACGCCTAGTAATGAGGTGCGTGATTCCTACTATCAGCAGCAGTCAAATGGCGCAACCATTGGCATTCTTTCAGTCCTGTTGGCTGGCACATTTCACATGCATCAATGCATGAAAGGAATCTTATGGCAGTTTCAGCGAGTCGGTGGTTGATCCTGGCGGCAGTCAGCTTGCTATTCTGCCACACTGGTTCGATCACTGCAGATGATACAACTGGCGCGAAGAACTCAAAGGGCCATGAAGGTGGGCCACCACCGGATCTCAACGCCATCGAAGCGGTATCGAACAAGCCATACTTGGACCTCGTGCATGCATTCTGCGCTTCCACGAATACGACCATCACAGAAGTCGGCACTGGGCCAGTACGATTCCTGCTCATCGGAGGTGCCACTGTCCCCAATGCAGAGGGCCTGCTCAAATTATCAGTGCAGACGCTCGAAGGATTCGAACTCTGGTCGGGCCAGCAGGAGATCTTCCTGCGCAAGCACCCGAGCGATACCGATGTCTTACATATTGGAGTCATGCAGAATGATGGGATCTACAACAATTACTGCGATTTCATCAGCAAGTATCAAACCGGCGCACAGGCGGGCGATCCGGGGCTGATGAAGAAAGTGGCTGCCACGGGATTACCAAGAATCTCCTTGATCAAGCAATCCGCCTTTGATCCGATACGTGAGAATTTCGCCGTCTTTGCGGCCGGAACTATGGCCATCGACGCCTATTACCTCAGCAAAGGGAAAACCGCCCCCAGCTGGATACGCGAGGGGATGGTGGCCCAGATGCAACGGATGCTGTGCGGTAACCTCGTCAGATGCGGTTCAATCGCATATGAGAGCGGTACCGGTGCGGCAGTGATGAATTGGCCGAATGATATTGCCAGCATGATCAAGCAGAATGATCCGATGCTGCTGTCCGCCCTTTCAGTCATGCGTAAGGATATAAATGCCATTTCAGGAGCCCATTACCGGCAGTTGTGGAGCCTCTTCACCTTGTTCCAGCAGAACTTCGATAACAAAAA
>Ga0206871_10050_pt1 | contig 29576 bp, 26 predicted proteins | sample Alteio_BWOrgCont_33_FD_152627 | JGI IMG/M metagenome (GOLD analysis project Ga0206871, IMG submission 152627) | Enriched cells from forest soil in Barre Woods Harvard Forest LTER site, Petersham, Massachusetts, United States -... | ecosystem: Environmental > Terrestrial > Soil > Temperate forest >...
TCATCCTGAGCGGAGTTGGCCTTCGCGAAGCGAAGGCCAACGCAGTCGAAGGACCCCGCAGAAGCAGTGAGTGCCGAAACGCATGAAGGCATTCTCAGGATGACCGTCAGTGCGGCAATGTATCCGGACTTGCGGGAACGTCGTTCGTCGTAGATTGAGTGGGAGCCACGGCGTTCGTATTCACGTGGGGGCGGGCAACGGGAGGCAGGTCAGCGTGGTCTGGTTGCATCATCGTCATCGCCGTTGCGTCGGGAGGAGCTTGCGGAGGAATGCCCTTGGCCTTCACGATCGCCCAGTGCCATTCCTGGTCGGGAAAGAGGGCAAAGTTCAGGGGCGCGCGAAAAGTCGCAGTGGTGGATGCAGCCGCTGATCCCTTCATGCGGAGGAGCAGCGTCACGTCAGGTTGCTTCTGGAACGATTCCTGCACTGGCGGCGACGCGTTGCCCACTACCGATGGAGCAACTCCGGCCGGGCTGAGGTATGAGACCGGGTCGCCGGGCTCGGGTCGTCTCACAATGGTCAGTCCGATCACGACCTCGCGCAGTTCCCAGGACGTTCCGTTGTGCATGGAAACCTGGAGTGAGTCTCCGTCGATTGTCGCGGGGCCGTCGAGCTTGGCGAGTTCGGTGCGCGGCAGTTCGTCGAGCACTGCGGGATCGGAGAGCAGTGAAGCGGTCTTGCCGGTAAACGATAAACTGCAGGTTACGTCGGGCGAGGAGACGTTAAGATTCTTTGCTCCGGGCTCGAGCGAGAACACTACCGAGGTACCAGCTGCGCGGCGGCTTTCCGCTTCGTCGATCACCTGCCAGAAATTGTCGTTGTCAACAATCGTTTCGTTGGAAGCCGCATTCTTACGAAGGCTGCGCGCGACATCCCCCAAGGGCGTATCACCGGCGTCTTCCTGCGCGCCGGCCCACGGGGGCAGGGCTAGCAGAAGCATCGCCGAGAGCAGCAGCATCAACGTCAGGCGGGTTGGTGTAGGAGCGGACACGGAGAATTCAGAGACCGGCTGTTGGTCCTACGCAAATTGTAATGAGAGCGAGCGCAGAAGCGGAGGTTACCCTGGGAACTTTAGTAACCGGAACGAAGCAGAGAAGAAAAGCTGGGCGCGATGTAAACGAAATACTCATGCTCTCTCATAGCTCTCACGTAGCTCTGTCATCCTGAGCGAAGCGAGACGGCGGCGAAGCCAGCGTCTCGCGCAGTCGAAGGACCCCTTTGCGTGCCGGCACCAAATCAGACCTCGCGAGGAATTTCCGCCACAACCCGGTGAGCGCTTCCCCAGACAAATGATCAACTCATGAATCCCACATAACAAGGTCAGATGTCACAGAGATGCGCCGTGGATTTGTGGAGCGAGCCGTAAGCCACTCGCGGACGCTTAAACCATGTCACCCCGAGCCAAAACGCCCAGCCACGGCGGCGACGGCACCGAAGGACCTCGCGTCTTTTCCACAGCCCAACCCTGTGACATCCAACCTTGCGAACTGTCCAGAATTCGCCGATCATTGCCCAAGCAGAGGCAGTAGAGCCAGCGACGGCGCCCGAGCAAAAATCGGGACACAACTCCTTTGTTCTCTAGATTTTGACCTCTAACTCCTTTGTCTAGCGGATTTTGCGGGCCAAAACATGCTTAAGTCGATGATTCCTAAAGATCGAGGGGGGAGGGGGTACCCCGTAACAAAAAGGTAAACTCACTCCGCGACCGAAGCCGTAGGCTGAATTTATTTTGCGGCTTGATCGCGTGCTAAACTGACCTCAAATCCCACATCAAGGACAAACGACAGGCGATGAAATTCGGAGTCATCATCTTCCCCGGCTCGAACTGCGATCACGACGCCTACTGGACCATCCAGCACGTCGCCAAACAGCCCGTGACTTTTCTCTGGCACGAGTCGCACGATCTGGAGGGTTGCGATGCCATCATCGTTCCGGGAGGGTTTGCTTATGGCGACTACCTGCGGACTGGCGCGATCGCAAAATTCTCTCCAGTGATGGAGTCGGTGGGCCGTTTTGCCGATGGCGGAGGGCTGGTGCTGGGAATCTGCAATGGCTTTCAGATCCTGTGCGAGTCGGGACTTCTGCCAGGTGCGCTCATGCGTAACACGGGGCTGAAATACGTCTGCAAGCCGGTGCAGGTGCGGGTGGAGAACGCTGCGACTCCTTTCACTAACGCCTGTTCGCGCGGAGAAGTATTGACCATCCCGATCGGACATATGGAGGGCAACTATTTCTGCGACGAGGCAACGCTCGACGAGTTGCGTCGCGGCGACCGGATCGTGTTTCGTTATGTAACTCCGTCGGGTGAGGTTTCGCCTTCGGCCAATCCCAATGGTTCTCTGGACAATATTGCCGGCATCTGCAGCGCTGGCGGCAACGTGGTCGGCATGATGCCTCATCCCGAGCGCTCGGCCGAACCGGAACTCGGCGGTACTGACGGAATGAAGATTTTCCAATCCGTGGTCGGGGCTATGGCGAGTAAGTAGGGCTTTTGCGAGCGTTGGAAATCCTGTGAATAACTTCTTGTTGAATAACTGCCTGCCTCGGTGTTACTGTCTCGCCGAAAGCTGCTTCCCCATTTCGCCAAACTGGAACTAGAAACGTTCAACCAAACAGTGGGAGGAGTGTGTCTGATGACGGCGAAGCAGATTCTCGATTCCTTTTCTGAAACGTTGATGCGGGATGAACGCATTCTCAGCCCGCAAGAGCGGGAGTTGCTGATGAGCCTCCTGCAAAACTCCAGAGCAGTTTCCGGCAGTGACCCACAGACTCAATCGGCTGTAACTGCAGCCGTTGCGCGCGCGGTGGGCGAAACGGTAGCACAGCGCGCCTTTGCGCTGTTGGGTGGCAGCATTGTGGAGCAAATCCTGGCGCGCTCGGGAATGCCCGCTGGAACCGACGAGACAATGTTTGCCACCACGGTGGAGTCACGCGCACCGCAGCCGCCAAACCCCGCTCCGGCGCCGGGGCCGAAGGCGCCGCAACCGCCGAACCCTGCACCGGCGCCGGGGCCGAAGGCGCCGCAACCGCCAAACCCTGCACCGTCGCCGGGACCGAAGGCGCCGCAACCGCCGAACGCACTCCATCCCCAACACGATCCGCGGCCGTTGAGCGTGCCTGTGCAGCAGGCTGCGGAACAGAGCGAAGTTAAGTCGAGCAGCAGCGTGAGTGTTTTGGATTCGCCGGAGATTGTTCGAGCACGGTGCGTCGTTCTGGATGAGTTCCTGGCTCCACAAGAGCTGGAGGAACTTGTTTCCTATACCTTGCAGCGCGAGGCGGAGTTCCAGAGTAGCGAGCTGGTCTCGCCCAGCGGAGAGCCCGGAATGATCGACTACGACCATCGCCGTTCGCGGGTGCTGATGGATTTGGGGAAGCATGAGGAAATTATTCTTGACCGAATCCGGGGAGTGTTGCCGAGAGTGCTGGATCAACTTGGGATCGAGCCGTTCCCGGTCACGCAGGTTGAAGCTCAGATTACGGCGAGCAATGACGGGGATTTTTTTCGAGCACATAGCGATGACTCGGAAGAAATCATCGCGTCTCGGCGGATCACGTTCGTTTACTTTTTCCACGGCGAACCGCGGCAGTTTGAGGGTGGGGAATTGCGCCTCCATGATTCGCGCGGGAAAGGTGAGCGGCAAGTCAGTTCCGGCAGCTATCAGGCGGTTGTGCCACAGCAGAACCAGATCGTGTTTTTCCCGTGCTCACTGTTGCATGAAATCACTCCGGTGGAATGCCGCTCGAGAGCGTTCGCAGACAGCCGCTTCACGCTAAACGGATGGCTTCACAAGTAAAAGACGCAGCGTGGCTGGAATGGATTACTGGCCTGATGGGGGTGGGGTCGCGGCAAACATATAGCGCGACACTGCCCCCTGGGCAATTCCATTGCCTGCTCGACGAACTGCCGCTGCACTTGATTCCGCAGCGCCAGCTCGAGTCACAATCCGGCCGGCGGAACCTGCCTCTATTCCTCAATCCAGACTGTTCGGTGTTGCCCGCCGGGCAGGTGCCGGAAGAACTGGAACTGCATCGGCATTTGCTGAAAGATTTCTACCTGCAGGGAACAATAGCTTGGGTGCGCGACCCGGCTACGAATTCTTTGCGGCCGTTCTGGCTAGGTCCGCAGCTGGAGGTGGTGGTTGCGAGTCTTCGAAGAGGAGCACCGGTTCCTGAAATCGTTCCCAGGGACGTTCTCTTCGTATTGGCTGGCGCCGGCATTCTGATGACGGAAGAGCAAGCTGAGCGACGTCTCGCGGAGTGGGCTGAAGTCGTAAAGAGAAGCACCCAACAGTTTCGAGAAAGAGGATACGTTCCGCTGGGCAATCTGATTCACCCCTTCAATCTTGCGGCACTGCGGCGCTACTATCGGCGTGCGATCCGGTGCGGAGCTATACCACTCGGCGACGTGCAGAGCGCGCGACGCTACGCGGCGCACAATGAAAGTGTGGCGAGTTTTTTCCATCACCAGATTGCGAATGCAGTGAGTGCTGTCGTCGGCGAGGCAGTCAAGCCATCTTATGTTTATCTCGCCTCTTATTTGAGCGGCGCCGACTTGAAGAAGCACATTGACCGGGAGCAATGCGAGTTCAGTGTTACGCTATGCCTGGATTTTTCTCCCGAGCCCGAACTGGCAACCTCGTGGCCGATACGTCTGGACACTGCTGAAGGCACGGTCACGGTTTATCAGGCACTGGGCGATGGGTTGGTGTACCGGGGAACAAAGGTGCCTCACTACCGCGGTGTGTTGGCCGAGGGACATACATCGACTTCCATTTTCTTCCATTACGTACCGGCAGATTTTTCCGGCGAGCTCGAATAGACATGCCTGCGTGGCGCACTGACCTGGCTACCGCAAACCCGAAATCAGATAAAGCACCGAGGAGACCTGATAGTAGCTGTAGGCGAAGCGTGAGCCGTCGCGGGTCACAACCACGGGAGCTATATTCGCCACGCCCATATTGGTTGGCGGTAGCAATTCCTGGATAAGCGTCTTCTTGCCAGTAACTAAATCGACCCTGTAAACCTTGGTCGGGACCTCGCCGCGAAGATACGCATAAACTGAGGAGCTGTCTTGAGACCACTGGATCGGAACAAGGTTAGGTTCGAGACCGGGGATGATGCGGGGCGCACCTCCAGAAGTAGCGTACACCGCGACTCCTCCGGCTTGGTTGACTCGAAAAATGTAGCGGCCGTCCGGAGAAATCAGCCCGCCGGTGATGCCTTCCGGCGTGATTGGAGTCGGCTTTCCCCCCTCCAGATCCAGCAGGTAGGTGCGCACCCCGTGGCCAGGTTCGCTAGCGTCCAGGGTTATGCGTTTTCCGTCTGCCAGGAAATGGGCAGAGCCGTTTTGAATGCGTTCCAGCCCTGGTGTCGCGATCATGCGAGGCTGGCCGGGACCGACAGGAACAAGCTTCACCTGTCCCGGACTACCCGGGAGAATGGAAATCACCCATTTGCCATCGGGCGAGAGTCCACCTGAGCTTCCTTCACCGAGTTGCACGGGCGGTGTGCCGTCGATTTTGCGAATGGCAAGTGAATAGTGGGGCCCCGCGGCTTCGCTGGCATCCTCAAACAAAATCGATTGCCCATCGCTCGAAATGTCTTTGGCAATGTTCCAATCGTGCCAGGAAAGATCCGCAGCGCTGCCGTTTCGTGCGGCAGTCGCCATGGGAAGACGTTCATGGTCGAGGCTCACCAGGACTCTGCCGTCGGGCGCCGTGTCCTCTAGAGTCATGCCCTCCGGGAGGTCCAGGATTCTCCGCGTGCGTCCTGACATACTCACCGCATGCAGGTCGCGATTTAGGCCTTTTTCGACGGCAGTAAACCAGACCTCTTTCCCATCGGGGCTCCAGGCCAGTCCATCCTCCGATTCCCATTCGGGTGTGAGCACACTCAAGCGGCCGCTGAGGTCGATGAGCATGACGGAGCCCCGGTCATCCCAGGGTGTAGGGTGATCCATAAACGCGATCTTGTCGGCCTGGGGAGAAAAACGAAGATGGCTGATCCATCCCTTGCTCTCGTATAGAACGTGACCAATCGGATACTCGATTTGATCGTGGTCCTGGGCGTGGTGGACGACAGCCAGTTCGCCGTTGGCGTCCCAATCTGCGTATGGCGCGTCGTCCAGGACCTCTCTGGGGGAACCGCCCGCTAGAGGGGCACGGGCAAGCGTGCCTCCGACAGTCTGGAGGTGTGCCAGGTGAGCCCCGTGGAGTGCGACGGCCAGTTCGCCGTTGCGAGAAATCGCGAGCAAGTTGGCGTCGGCCAGGTTGAGTGGTTGGGCCAGGAGAGAATCCCCGATGGTAGAAAAAATCTGCAACGGTTTGTCGTTCCATGCCGCCCCGTACACAACCCCGCGAAAATCCGGCGCGAAGCGCGCCGAGTATACCGTGCCCTGTTCGAAGGTTAGACGCTGGTAGGTTGGAGGAGCCGGTTGGCTGCGCCACTGATTTGCCAGAAGCAGAAGCGTGGCAGCCAGAAGCACTCCCGCAACCGCCCATGGGACGACGCTCGCTGGCTTCTGCGAACGCTTGAGCCGCGTTCTTCGTCCGCTCGATGAGCTGGAGAGAGTCTCCAGAGCGAATGCCAAGTCCCGCGCTGATTGAAAACGGTTCTCCGGTTCTTTCTCCAGACAGTGGCGCACGATTTGCGAGACTGATTCCGGGACGCGCACTTGTTCCAGGTCGATCTCGGGAGGGTTTTCGAGAAGCACCGCAGTTATCGTGTCGACCTCAGTCTCACCACGGAAGGCGCGGCGACCGGCCAACATTTCGTAGAGGATGGCCCCGACACTGAAGATGTCGCTGCGGTGGTCTACTGGCTTGCTCCGCAGTTGCTCGGGCGACATGTAGGCGACCGTGCCGATGACAGCGCCGCTTCTGGTTATCGTGGTCAATTCCTCGACAGAGCGCCCGGAATCTTCTGGCGAAGATTGCAGCTTTGCGACTCCGAAGTCGAGAATCTTCACTCGGCCATCGGTGGTCACAAACAGGTTTTCTGGCTTCAGGTCGCGGTGAACAATGCGCCGGTCGTGCGCCGCGATTAGCCCCTGCACAATCTGCAGAGCGCAGTCGACGGAGACTGGGACCGGCAATGCCCCATCCGCCAGCCGTCTGCGCAGGGTGTTGCCTTCGAGCAATTCGCAAACGATGTAAGGAGTGCCGTCGTTGAAGCCGACGTCATAAATGGCGACTATATTGGGATGATTCAACGCGGCCACCGCGCGGGCTTCCAATTCAAAACGGCGGAGATGATCAGGATTTTCGTTGGAAGCAGGGCGGATCAACTTCAGAGCGACATCGCGCCCCAGCCTTTCATCCCGCGCGCGAAAAACCTCGCCCATGGCTCCAGAGCCAATTTTCTCGAGGACTCGGTAGTGACCTATGATCTGGCCAGTCATGTGCTAGGGCAGCCTCGCTGGCATGTTAGGGGCGCACGTCTATTGCCGTCAATCACCCGATCAGGCCACGACGCTTGCTCAACGGGGAATCACTTGGCCGGCGTTTGCAACGGGGAGGTGGTGCGGTTTGATAAGGAAGCGAGCCAAACGCGCGATTATTGTCGCCAAAGGGCGCGACACATCGCGCGGCTCGCCCAGATCCTTCACTGCGCAAAGAACGCTTGTTCAGGGTGACAATCAAACTGCACCACTGCCTTGAACGGAAAGCCACAACTGGCGGAATCGCGCCGTGCTATAATTCTTTTTCGCCTGCATACTTTCGAGGCAGCCTGTGATATTTCTACGGGCGAATCCCGCGTCAATTGACATCATTAGCTACGAGGTCTAGCCATGTCCGGCCATTCAAAGTGGGCCACAATCAAGCACAAGAAGGGCGCGCTGGACGCCAAGCGCGGTAAGATTTTTACCCGTCTGATCAAGGAAATCAGTATTGCCGCGAAGAACGGCGGCGGTGATCCTGATTCCAACCCGCGGCTGCGCGGCGCCATTGTCGCCGCCAAGGCTGAGAACATGCCTGCCGATAACATCAAGCGGGCCATTCAACGGGGCACTGGAGAATTGCCTGGAGCTACTTACGAGGAGTTTTCCCTTGAAGGCTACGGTCCGGGGGGCGTGGCGATCCTGCTCGACATCAATACGGACAATCGCAATCGTACCGTCAGCGAGATCCGCCACTGCTTCGGCAAGAACGGCGGCAATATGGCGGAAGCCGGCGCGGTTTCCTGGATGTTCCACAAGAAGGGCGACATTATTATTCCCAAGAGCGCCGCGAAAGAGGACGACCTGATGAATATCGTTCTCGAAGCCGGTGGCGAGGACCTGAACGACGATGGCGAGAATTGGGAAATCCTGACCGAACCCTCCGCGTTCGAGACTGTGCTCGAAGCCGTGAAGAAGGCAGGAATCGAGCCTGCGTCGTCGAGCGTCGCGATGATTCCTCAGAACTACATCAAGCTTGAAGGTCAGGCCGCGAACACTATGATCCGGCTTATGGAAGCGCTGGAAGATCAGGATGATGTGCAGAACGTGCACTCCAACTTCGATATTGACCAGAAGTTGCTCGAAGAAGTGGCTGGCTGAGAGCGCGTTCGAGGATTTGTCTGAGAGCCGCCCCTTTTGTGGGCGGCTTTTCTTGTTGCGAGAGGGTGAGCCGAAAAGTTTTCAACACAAGCGTGGAAAATTCTGTGGAAAAGCACGACGGTATCTCTGTAAGTGACTCAGCGGAAGATGGTTCAGCACTTTGCACTGGAGCGAGTGCTGGCACTTTCGTGGTGCTGAAAACACCTCAACTGAGACCAACCCACGTTGATTCGCGGATTCTCTGATCTCGTGCAGACTTTGAAACTTAGACTCGACAAACTCCTCGTCGACCGCGGGCTGGCTGCCTCACGGGAACGTGCCCAGGCGCTCATTCTCGCAGGAAAGGTGTTGGTCAGCGATCAGAAGGTTGAGAAAGCTGGCGCGCAAGTCTTGGCGGACGCCGCCGTGCGGTTGCTCGGCGAGGATCTGAAGTACGTCAGCCGCGGCGGACTTAAGCTTGAGCGCGCGCTCGAGCACTGGCAAATCGATGTCACGGGCAAAGTGTGCATGGATGTCGGCGCTTCCACTGGCGGATTTACTGATTGTCTGCTGCAGCATGGCGCAGGCCGTGTGGTCGCCGTGGATACTGGCTACGGGCAGATGGATTTCGGACTACGCCAGGATCCTCGGGTGCGACTGCTGGAAAAAACTAACGCCCGTTACCTGACCGAGGACGTAATCGGCGAGAAGGTAGACCTCATCGCCATCGACGTGGCGTTTATCTCCGCGACCCTGGTTCTGCCTTCTGTAGTAAACGCCGCCTTCCTGCAGTCTGCCGACGGGCGGCGCGGCAGGCAGGTGATCGTTCTGGTTAAGCCTCAATTCGAGGCGGGAAGGGAATTCGTGAGTAAGGGAGGCATTGTGCGCGATGAAGCGGCTCAGTTGGCGTCGGTCGAAAAGGTGCGGAGAACCTTGCTGGACCTGGGTTGCCTGAGCACGGATGTAATCGAATCACCTATCTTGGGGGCGGAAGGAAACCGTGAATTCCTTCTCCGGGCTATTTTCTAGCAGCGGCATTACCCCGCGGCGTTGCTGGTTAAGGTTTTCGGCTCGAATTCTGTACAATCTTTGTTTCACTCGTACAGGTGCTCGTCGAACATGGCAAGGTCGTCCTCATCTTCAAAAAAGAAAGTTGCGGCTATCATCTCGCGTCCGGCGCGGCCGGAGGTGGCGCGCATTTTTCCTGAGCTGCTGAAATGGCTGCTTGCTCACGACTACCATGTAATCGTCGATCCGGAAACCTCCAAGTATTCCAACGGGCACGAGGAGGTGCCGCGCGCGCAAATGTCGTCGCGGTCTTTGGATCTGGTAGTGGTGCTCGGCGGAGACGGCACTCTGCTCTCCGCGGTTCGGGCCACGGCTGCAAGCGATGCTCCGCTGCTGGGAGTGAACCTGGGTTCACTGGGCTTCCTCACCGATGTTCCGCTCCCAGCTCTCTTCTCCATGCTCGATTCGATCGCGCAGGGACGTGCCGCAGTGGAGGGGCGTTGCCTGATACAGTGCGATTTGCTTCGGGGCGAAGAGATCCTCGGAAGCTATAAGGCTTTCAACGACGTCGTGGTTAACAAGACGGCGCTGGCTCGGCTCAACCACTACGACCTTTTCGTGGATAAAGCGTTCGTCTCTAGTTACCGGGCCGATGGAATGATCGTAGCCACGCCCACGGGTTCGACTGCGTACTCTCTCTCGGCTGGCGGTCCCGTGGTGATGCCGAACGTTAATGCTTTTGTGATTACTCCTGTGGCGCCGCATTCGCTGACGCACCGCCCGCTGGTGGTGCCGGATTCGGCTGTGGTTGAAATCCTGCTGCGCAGCGACGAGGAAGTTGCTTACCTCAGCATGGACGGCCAACCCGGCCTCGATCTGCGGGATGGAGACCGGGTCCGGTGCCGACGTTCCGATCATAAAGTCAACTTGTTTCGCACCGACGCGGATTTCTTCCATGTGCTGCGCACGAAACTGAAGTGGGGAGAGAGATAGGACCGTTCGCCGGAACGGCTGCTCTGCTTACAGCTCCGCGGAAAATAGCTGTCGAACTTTTTCCCGCCGCCGGATCAGCTTGACTGACTTTCCGCTGACCAGCACTTCCGCCGGCCGCGTCCGCGTATTGTAGTTCGAAGCCAGCACCATGCCGTAGGCCCCGGCATCAAGGATCGCGAGCAAGTCGCCCTCTTCCACGCGAGACAATTCCCGATCACGCGCGAAGAAGTCGCCAGACTCGCACACCGGACCCACCACATCGACAATCTCTTTCTTTGCCGACAGCTCCTGGAACTGCACGACGGGAACGATCTCGTGGTAAGCACCGTACAGCGCAGGGCGGATCAGGTCGTTCATGGCCGCATCCAGTACCAGGAACCGCTTGCCGTCGTTTTCTTTTCTATAGAGAACGGAGGTGAGCAGCACGCCGGCCGGCCCGACAATCGACCGTCCCGGCTCCAGCAGCAAGTGCACATGCAGACCACGCAGGGGCCCGGTCACGGCGCGCGCGTACTCTGCGACATAATCGGTGAACTCTAAATCCGTTCCCTGGTAGGCGATCCCCAGCCCACCCCCGGTGTCGACGTAATCGATGTTGTGCCCGTCGGCGCGCAATTCGCGAACCAGGTCGGCGACCCGCTCCTCGGCTTCGGCAAAGGGCGCGACATCAGTGATCTGGGAGCCGATATGAACGCTGACGCCCGCAACTTTGAGATAGGGCGCTGCAGCGGCCTTGGCGTAAAGGGCACGCGCGGTGGCGATTGGCACTCCGAACTTGTGCTTATGCAGGCCGGTGGAGATGTAGGGATGGGTATCGGCGGCCACATCCGGATTCACGCGAAGAGCGACGCGGGCAGTCTTACGCAAATGAGCGGCACACTGTGCCAGAGCTATGAGTTCAGATTCGCTTTCTACATTGAAGAGAAGAATCCCGGCCTTCAACGCTGCCGTCATCTCGTCGCGAGATTTTCCCACGCCGGAGAAGACGACTTTTTTCGCCGCGCGGCGGTCGGCGGCCAGCACTCGCTCCAGTTCTCCGCCAGAAACCACGTCGAAGGCGCATCCCTCGCGTGCTAGAAGGCGAAGAATGCTGAGATTGGAATTTGCTTTGACGGAGTAACAGATGGTGTGAGCGACATGGCGAAACGCCTTCTCAAAAGCCGCTAGTCTTTCGCGGATCGTGGTTGCGGAATAAACGTAGAGCGGCGTCCCGTAGCGCTCTGCCAGTTTGGTCAAGGGAACGCGGTCGGAGAACAATTCAAAGTCTGCTGCATCACGCGACAAGCGTTTCCGGCGCTCGTGAAAAACAAATCCTGGCGGACGTTCCAAATAATCGTGGAGGGATCTCGTGGCTTCGCTACGCCGGGTCATTTTCGCTTGGAAGAACTTTGTGCGGCGCCGTCCTTGACCTTGATTGCGACTACGGTCTGGTCATCGAAGGTCTCGACCCCGGCAGAATGTTCGGCCGCAGCCTTAAAGAGACGGTCTACCACGCAGTCTGCTGATTTGCCACCGCATTCGGCGATGATCTTTTCCACCCGTCCCCGGCCAAACATTTCTCCGCTGCGATCGCGCGCGTCCAGAATGCCGTCACTGAAGAATACGAACATATCTCCAGGCTTCATTTTGAATCGAAACTCGTCATACTCCGCTTCGTCGAAAAGGCCTAGCGGCAAACCGGTCGCTTCGATCACTTCGTTTTTTCCATCGTGCACGTAAACTGGACGAGGCAAGCCCGAGTTGGCCACCTGAAGTGTGCGATGCTCGTCATCCCAAACCGCATAGATCAAAGAGACAAATTGGGCTTCGATGCGCCGCTCGGCGAGAGACAAATTCACTGCCGAAAGCATCTCAGCAGGCCCCGGCTCGATCGGAGCATGGGAACGAACGATTCCGCTCACCAATGCCGCGTAAATGGCCGCAGGCGCTCCTTTCCCGCTAACGTCGCCGATCGCAATTCCCAGCCTTGAGAGAGAGTAAGGGATGAAGTCGTAAAGATCTCCGCCAATGGCTCGCGCGGGACTAAACTTTGCCGCTAGTTCCAGGTGAGCCAGCTTAGGTAGCGTTTGCGGGAGCAGGCGCATTTGCAATTCTCGCGCCAGAGCCAAATCCCGCTCCAGTCGGCGTTCCTGCCGGGCGATCTCCTCATACAGGCGGGCGTTCTCGATGGCAATCGCCACCTGGGCGGCCAGCGTCATCATGGTGCGCCGGTGGTCGTCGGTAAAAAATCCGCGCCGCGTATGCTCCAGGTCGAGCACTCCGATTACCTTGTCTTTGTAGACGAGGGGCACGACCAATTCCGACCGCGTTTCCGGATTGCTCTCGATATAGCGGGGATCTTTGCTCACGTCGGGCACGACGATCGCCTGCTTCGTCTGCGCGGCCTGTCCGACCAATCCACGTCCCAGCGGAATCGTGTGCTTGACGTGGACATTCTCGTTGAAGCGCAACGAGAAACGATGCTGCAGGTTCTCACCCGAGGAATCGAGCAGCAGGATGCTGAACATTTGAAAATCGATCAGTCGCCGCAAGAGCTCGGCGATGCGGCCCAGTAGTTCGTCCAGGTTCAAGATCGAGGTCAGCTCGCGCGCGATCTCGTTCAGCAGCACAAGAATTCGCGCCTGCTTGGTGGTACGAGTGTAGAGTTGCGCGTTTTCGATGCCAGCTGCCATGCGAGACGCAATCAGACTCAGCAGGCGGCTGTGCTCTTCGGTGAAATAGCCGGGATCGCGCGCCTCGAGGTCGATGACTCCAATCACCCGGTTCTTGGTGGTAAGAGGGACGGCCAATTCCGAGCGCACGTTGGGCACGGCAGAGACGTATCTGGGATCCTGCGTCACATCATTTATCAAAATCGTCTGGCGCAGTTGCGCCGCCAGTCCCGTGACGCCTACACCGACCTTGATTCGAGCGCGCTCGGCGAACTCGGGAGGGTAGCCCACTTGAAAGCGAAAGCGCAGTTCCTGGGTTTTCTCGTTAAGAAGAAGGATGGCGAAGATTTCATAATCGATGACTTTGCGCACGACCTCGGCGACCCGGCGCAGAGTCGTATCCAGGTCGAGCGACGTCGCCATGACGTCGGAGACCTCGAGCAATAACGGATCCACCTGCAAATGTTTTTCGTGCTTGCTCAGAGCTGAACCCATCGTCTTTCCATGATAGCAGTCGTGATTTCAGTACCTAGTCCGGTACCCAGTACCTAGTACCCAGCAAAACGCCGCGAATTCAAAATGCTGATGCAGTCTTGATACTGGGTACTAGGTACTGACTTTTACTCCCGCGGGACAATGCAGACATCGGCCAGGTTGCGATAGCGTTCCGCATAGTCCAGGCCGTAGCCGACAACGAACTCGTCAGGAATCGTGAAGCCGACATAGTCGCCTTGCAGAGGCAGCTTGCGCCGCGAAGGCTTGTCGAGAAGCGCGGCAATCTTCAGCGATCGAGGCTGATGCGCCAGCAACAGCTTCTTTAGGACAGTCAGCGTCAACCCTGTATCCAGAATGTCTTCGACCACAATCACGTTCTTATCTTTCATGGACTGATCGACGTCCTTTGTCAGCTTCACTTCGCCGGTGGAATCCCACCCGCTTTTGAGTTCCTGCGTCGGGCTTGGGCGGTTTCCGTAGCTTGAGACTCCGATAAAATCGAAGGTAGCGTCCAGCTTTATCTGCCGCGCCAGGTCCGCGAGAAAAATTGCCGAGCCTTTCAACACTCCGACCAGAATCACCGGTTGACCCATGAAGTCACGCGTGATCTCGGCGCCCATCTCGGTGACTCGTTTCGCAATCTCTTCGTGAGAAATCAGCACCTTGAGTCCGGTCATGGCGTTTCATATTAAACTAAAGTCGCTGCTCGTGTTGGGAGGAGTCTCATCGCGAAGCAAAAGCAGACGGAGTTTTTATTCATGAATCTCAAAGGCATTCAACTTACGTGGCTGGGCCACGCGACCTTTCGTATCGTAACTCCCGGCGGCCAGACCGTAATTATCGATCCCTGGATTATGAATAATCCAATGTGTCCGGCGTCCGAGAAAAATGTGAAGAAGGTTGATATTCTTCTCTGCACTCACGGCCACCTCGATCACATTGGAGATGCCGTCGAAGTGATCAAGCAGCATAACCCAGAGGTCGTCGGTATTCCTGAATTGTGCGGATGGCTGGAGAAAAAAGGCGCCAAGAAAATTGCCATGATGAACAAGGGTGGGACGCAGAAGGTCGGCGATATCAAAGTCACCATGGTGCACGCCGATCACTCCTGCGGCATCCAGGACGGCGACCAGATTATTTACGGCGGTGAAGCCTGCGGTTATGTGGTCGAGTTCGAAAACGGAGTCAAAATCTACCACGCCGGCGACACCAATGTATTCGGCGACATGGCCATCATCCGCGAGCTCTACGCACCGGAAATCGTGATGCTGCCTATTGGCGACCACTTCACCATGGGACCGCGCGAGGCCGCTTACGCCTGCAATGTGCTCAAGCCGAAGACCGTCATCCCGATGCATTTCGGAACCTTCCCCGTGTTGACCGGAACTCCGGCCGAGTTGCAGAAGCTGGTGCCTGGCGTCGAGGTCGTCGCGATGAAGCCGGGTGTGACTGTCGGGTAACTGAGCTTTGCGATTCAACTATTAGCCAAAAAAGATTCCGAGGGAAACAAGTGGCCAAGGATAAGCCGAAGAAAGAGAACAAGCCGAGCTGGCGGCACCATGACTTTGTCACTGCCGGCCCGGTCGACGACTATCTGTACTCGCTGCTGCCCAAGCGCGATGAAGTGCTGGCAGAGATGGAAGGCTACGCCGCCGCTCACAACATCCCTATCGTTGGGCCTGCTGTGGCGCGCGTGCTGCAACAACTCGCGCTGATGATCAATGCCGGCACGGTATTCGAACTGGGCTCGGCGATTGGATACTCGACCATCTGGTGGGCGCGGGCGGTCGGGGAAAAAGGCCGCGTCATCTATACGGACGGTGACTCGAAAAATGCGGAGCGCGCTCGCGGTTACTTTAGTCGCGCGGGTGTCTCCAGCCGCATCACGCTCTATACGGGTGATGCGCTCGAATTCTTATCCGAACAAAAGCAGCAGTACGACGTCATCTTCAACGATGTCGATAAAGAGGACTACCCGCGAGTGCTGCGCCTGGTGTCGACTCGCCTGCGCAAGGGTGGCCTGTTTATTACCGACAACGTTCTTTGGAGTGGACGAGTCGCGGAGAAGAATCCCAAGGATGCGACCACCAAGGCTATCCTCGAGTTCAACCGCCTGCTTTACGGTTCCGAGGAATTCTATACGACGATCCTGCCGATTCGAGACGGTTTGGCGGTTGCTTTGAAGAAGTGACTAAGGCACTAGATCGACTTCACCGGAATCGTCAGCAGATCTTCCACAAGCCCCACTTCCTTCTGCAGGAACGGTTCGGCATGGGTCACACCGCCGAGCATGCCGTAGTAGCGGGCCATCGCGTCGATACGCGCGCGAATTTCGTTGTGGGCAGGGAAGAGATCCTTGCCGGCTTCCTGATCGCTGAACTGCGACTTGTAGGCTAGGACGGAGGCGAACTTCTGCTCGAACTGCTGGCTGATGTCGACCACAAACGTGGGGCGCACATCGTAGTAAAGCGTGGCGTAGATGATTTTGAAGGGACGATGGGGAGCGGAGCGCGGATCTAGCTTCGCCAGACCCGCCAGAAAGCATGCTTCGTACCCCAGCACGGAACAGGTGTAGTGATCGGGATGCCGTCCCTTCCAGTAAGGCAGAATGACGACGCGCGGGCGAGTCTCGCGGATCACGCTCGCGACTTTGAGCCGGTTCTCCCAAGTGTTTTCGACACGGCCGTCGGGAAGATCGAGCGCTCGCCGCCAGGTGACACCGAGAATGTTTGCCGCGTCGGCAGCTTCGCGCGCGCGATCTTCGGCGGTGCCGCGCGTTCCCATTTCACCCTGCGTCAGGTCAAGGATGCCGGGGCGCTGCCCGCGCTGCGCCATCTTCGCGAGCGTGCCGCCGCAGGTCTGTTCTACATCGTCGCGGTGGGCGGCGATGGCCAGAATGTCGAGGTTCATGCTGTTACTCAAGACCGCGCTTCCGCGAGTCAAGTTTCAGTTCCACTCGATTGCCCCAGGACCTTGTTAACTCGATCGGACGGTACGTCGCCTATGCTGGCGATTGCCGCAGCTCTGCGCGAAAGAGCTGGGTGGGACTGAAACAGCTCCACGATCCTGCCGCAGTCGCTAGGCGTACTTGTCAGGCGATATAGATTTTCAAGTGCTCGTATCGCTGATTCGGGGTCGGAGGTATATTCGACCGAGCCGCGATCGGCGGCGTATTCGAATCTGCGGGAAATGAAATAAAGAGCGAGCGACGGAACGAGCAGAAATAACACGTCGATTATTGCCCGAAGACGCCACGCTAACGGCGGGAGATTGAAGGTAGCCAAGGTCAAGAACAAAAACAGTCCCAGGGCGACCGCCAGTTGCTTGCGGCCGTGTCGTTGCTTCACATGCATCAGTTCATGGCCAATGACGAAGTCCAATTGGGATTTGTTCGTAAACTCGCCGTAGTTGTCGGTGAGAGCGATCCCTCGCCACAGGCCGTACGCGTTGGTCAAGTGCCCTTTTCCGCCAGGCACGATGTAGACATTTTCAATCTTCACCGACATTTTCTTGGCTAGCTGAAAAGCCCGGCCGTGAAGCTTGCCGAGCCTAAGCGGACGAAGCTGGAGCCCCTCCGCGGAGCGCAAGCGTACACTTCCTGCAAAGGCGACGATACCAGAAACGGCGAGCAAGAAGGTCCCCCGCCACCATCCTCTGTAAATTGCTTCGGCCCCGGTAGCTACTCCAATCAGTGCAACCGTCGGAGACATCGTGCTCCAGAACGTAAGGCGTACAATATCGGAAAACCTCCATTTCAGTCGCAAGATGTCCCTACCGCTGCAATAAGCTATCGATTGTGAGATACCGATGCTCAAGATTGGGGGTATCCAGAAGAGAAGCAATCGGGATGGCGAGGCAAAGAAGTCTGTGCTCTGCAAATCCCATCCCGCCCACCAAAGAGCGACCACGATCAGCCGCACGGCCCGAGCAGTACGACGTGAATTCAGCCATAAATTTGCTGCATTTGTTGGGTCCGCCCGAAGAGCCGAATATCGAGCCCAGAGCGTGAAAGCAACCGGTGAGATTAGGATCAAAGCGAGCCCAGCCCGAAGCAGAGCCATAGCCGACGCACCCGGCATCTGAACACTTGTCATCACCGACGCCTCTGCCTATTTCTTCCGCTCTACCAAATATCGAGCCAACTCCTTCAGCGGCTCCGCTCGTTCGCCGAAGCTTTCCAACTCTGAAAATGCCGCGCTCACCAGCGAATCCGCCTTGCGCTCGGACTCTTCAATTCCGAACAGCGCCGGATAAGTTACCTTCTGTGCGGCTGTATCCTTGCCCGCCGTTTTGCCCAATTGCTCGGAGGTCTGGGTCACGTCAAGCACGTCGTCGACAATCTGAAACGCCAGCCCAATCGACTGCCCGAACGCGCGCAGCTTCTTGATTTCACCGTCCTTCGCTCCGGCATAAAGCCCACCACTCACCAGGCTCGCCGTGATGAGCGCCGCGGTCTTGGCGCGGTGAATGTACTCCAGCATCTCCGCAGTTGGCTTAGTATGCTCGGCTTCCAGATCCACGACTTGCCCGCCGATCATGCCATCGAGAGTGCCGGTGCCGCGTGCAAGCTCTTCGATAATCCGCACCCGCGCTTCAGCAGGACAGTCCAGGCGCGCGAGAACTTCGTAGGCTTGGGTCTGCAATGCGTCTCCCGCGAGAATGGCGAGAGCCTCGCCAAACACCTTGTGGCAAGTAGGACGCCCGCGGCGCAAGTCGTCGTTATCCAGCGCTGGAAGATCGTCATGGATCAGCGAGTAGGTGTGCAGCATCTCCAGCGCGGCACCCAATTCTTCGATTTTATGGGGCAAAGTCCCAGCTATCATGCGGCCGGCCTCTATGCATAACACCGGTCGCAGCCGCTTACCGCCGGCGAACACGCTGTGCCGCATAGCCTTGTGAATGGATTCGGGAGGCTGGGTTTCCAGCGGAATCAGCCGGTCCAGGGCTGCGTCAGTCAACGCCTGCCCCTGCTCGAGAGTTTCTTGCAGCATTGAGCAGTGAGTATAACAAGGTGTCCGCCGAAGATGAAAAAAGCGAAGACTCAGTTTGGCTTACGCCTTGGGCCGGTTAAGCGGGAGATCCCTTCGGCTTCGCTCAGGGCAGGCTCTTCGCTGCGCCTGAAAAACGGCTCCGCTCAGGATGACAGTGCTTGGGGTAACAGTCGTCTTCGAAAAGTCGAATGTCTTAGGCGGCGACGTGCCGTGCCGTCGTCACATTCCTCAAGACAGAACTCAAGACCTTGGGCACGTCATCGGCGGGGCACACGTCGCTGGCGCCGGCTTCGAGCGCGGCGATCCACAACTCGTCGTCCGGGACGCGATGAGTGCAGACGATCGGAAGAGTTGGGAAATCGTGGTGCAGATTACGCACATCCGCGAGCCGGGAAGATTCCATGTCGAGGATTACAACCTGAGGGCGATTCCTCGCAATTCGCTCGCGGAGTTCGTCCTGAGAGCGAGTCAACTGTACGGAATGGAAGTGAGAAGAGAGCCCACCGGCCAGAGACTGCGCGAGCCGGGGATCGCTTTCCAGAACAACAACACTAAAGCCCATAGATCCTCCTGACGCATAACCGTCAACAACGGCGGACTAGGGCTGCGGGGAAGGGTTCGGAACCACTACTCCACAGACGTTACGGCCAAAGAGCACAGCGACGGGCGTGGCTGCCTATCTGCGAGCAGGCGCCTTATCCGACAACGGCTCAAACGCCTCAGCCTGGAGCTTCCCGTTCTTCTTCAGCAGGATTTCCACCTTGCCTTCGGCCTGTTCCAATTCCTTCCGGCAAGTGGAAGAGAGATGCATGCCTTCTTCAAACAGGGTAAGAGACTTCTCCAAAGGCACATCCCCCTTTTCCAGTTCCTGGACAATCTTTTCCAGTCGCTGAAGGCATTCCTCAAACTTAGGCAACGGGTTTCGCTCCTGTTCTTATTGATGCTCCAAATTGCAAAGAGTGTCCAGTGTTTTTTTGTAAACCGATGTTGAAATTGATTTGCTTTTCTCCACAAAGGGAATTTTATGCTGGAGCGGGACTTTTCGTTCCCAGCGCCTCGAGGACATCTACCGCCGAACTGTAACGCCCCTGCGGCGCGCTGATTTGCGCTCCCTGCACTGTGTGCCGAACGGCAAGCAGCATCTCGCGCGCAATGGCCACACCTTCGGCCCGCGCCGCTTCCGGCGACTGCGCTCGCGCCATGCGTTCCAGAATCGAGTCCGGGACGGAGACCCGAAGCTCGTTCTTCATGAACTCGGCATTGCGCACGCTGACCAGCGGCCAGATTCCCGCTACCATGGGGATGCGGCAGTGTTCGATCCTCCGCAGAAAGTTTTCCAGAAGACGGATATCAAAAACCGGTTGCGTCACCGCGTATTCGGCTCCGGCCTGCACCTTGAACTCAAACCGCCGAATTTCTTCATCCAGATCGGTGAGCCCCGGGTTCGCCCCGACCCCGATCACAAAGCCGGTGCCCGCACCGATTGGGTTAGCGCCGAGGTCCAGTCCCCGGTTCAAGTTGTGGACGATATTGACCAGGCCGATGGCATCCACATCAAAGACCGCCGTCGCGTCGGGATAATTGCCCATCTTTGGAGGGTCGCCGGTAATGCAGATCAGGTTCCTGATACCCACAGCAGCAGCTCCCAGAAGGTCACTCTGGATGCAGAGCACGTTGCGGTCGCGGCAGGTGTAGTGCAGAATCGCTTCGATTCCCGCCTCCCGCTGCATCAGAAGAGAAAGCGCCTGATTGCTCATGCGCGCCGAAGCCCGTGGGCTATCGGGAATGTTGACCGCATCCACTCCCACCGACTTGAGGAATCTCGAACCCTCTAACTCCTTGCTTATGTCAGTTCCCTTGGGAGGAACCACCTCCACCATGGTGACGAATTCCCCGCGGGCCAGTTTTGATCCCAGAAGCGATCGCTCTTCCAAAGGCTGGGCAGGCGCCGCGATGGGTGCGGCCGCGCCAACAACCTGGGCCGAGGCTGCCTTACCCCTAGCTTCTCCGACCCGCAAGGCGGCTTTCATCACGCGAATGTGGTCGGGAGTGGTTCCGCAACATCCGCCCACGACGCGAGCGCCGGCGGCGACGAACTTTCGCGCATAGCTCGCCATGTATTCCGGGGAGCACAGATAGATGTTTCTGCCTTCCACCGAGCGCGGAATACCTGCATTCGGCTGCGCCGATAGCGGGAGCGAAGTAACGGCCCGCACCCGCTCGATAGCGCCGAGCATCGCCACCGGACCCACGCTGCAGTTGCATCCGATTACATCCGCGCCCCAATCTTCAAGTCGAGGCGTAAAGGTCTCCGGATCGGAACCATCCAGGCAGTTGCCGTCTTCGTCGATCGTAACCTGCACGACGAGGGGCAATTTTGCACCAACGTCTTTGGCGGCGAGCATGGCCTGATGGAGCTCCTCCAGGTATCCGAAGGTTTCCAGCATGAGCAGATCGACGCCGCCTTCTGCCAGGGCCGCAATCTGCTCGCGAAATGCTTGACGGGCTTCCTCGAAGGAGGTTTTTCCCAGAGGCTCGATTCTGGTTCCCAATGGGCCAACCGATCCCGCTACCCAGACATCGAAGCTCTTGGCGGCTTCGCGGGCAAGCCTCGCTCCGGCGCGGTTGATGTCACGCACTTTGTCGGCGATACTGTGCCGCGCCAGGCGGAAAGCGTTCGCACCGAAAGTGTTGGTTTCAACGATTTCGGCCCCAGCCTGGAGGTAGTCGTGGTGGATACCCCGAATCAAATCGGGCTGGGAAAGGTTCAACTCGTCGTAACAGCGATTGATGAAAACGCCGTTCGCGTAAAGCAGCGTTCCCATGGCTCCGTCACACAGAGCGGGGAACTGCTTGATCCGGGCAAGAAGGTCGGAAGCCATATACTTTAGTCAGAATACAGGATGAACCCCGGTTCTTGCATTGAGAGACAACAGGCGCGAGGGCGTTTCCTCAACGGGCGGAGGCCTTGGCGCAGATGGAGTTCTAAGGCTCTGCTATAATCCGGTATTTCGCACTTAAATCTCTGTTTTTCCTGCAGTTAGGAGCCTCACGTTTGAAGAAATTCGCTCTTTTGCCAGTTGTGCTTGTGGTCGCGAGCTTCAGCTTTGTGTCCTGCGGATCGTCCTCGAATACGTTGACGAGCCGAGTACTAGCTTCGCAGAGCGTGTCGAGCACTTCGGCGTCTGCCGGCCTGGTTGTCATCAACGGGGAAGACGACACTCTGGTGAGAGGTACGGTCAGTGCCGGCAACTCACCTGGCCTCATGACGCTCACTCCCGATAGAACCATCGTTCTCGCCTTTGATTCCTCGAGCAACAATGTTGAAGTCATCAATTCCGTGCGGCAGAGTCAGGAGGGAAACATACAACTTCCCGGCCCGACCAGCAGCATGGTTGCCCTGTCGACCGGCAGTGCCTATGCGGCGGTGCCCACCGCGCCAATGAACAATGGGCCCTCGCCGGGCGCGATTGAGGTCATGAATATTACGTCGGGAGGGATCTCAGCTACGCTCAGCGTCCCTGCTGCTCAAACCGTGGTATCAAGTCCCGATGGCTCACATCTCCTGGCTTTCAGCAACGATTCCGATGTTGTGACCGTCATTTATCCGCTTGTGGTCAATGTAAGTACTCCGACAACCGCGACGGCAGCTGGTTTCGATCGCCCGGTGAATGCGGTTTTCAGCGCGGACGGCAGCACCGCCTACGTCTTGAATTGCGGCCCAGAGTGCGGTAGCGGCACCGCCAGCGCCAGCGTGCAAACTCTGGACGTAGCAACCTTAACGGTTGGTGCCCCGATTCCCGTCGATGGCGCGACCATCGGATGGCTGAGCGGTTCAACCCTGTACGTAGCCGGCACTCCAACGGCATCGGTTAGCAATCCGGCACCCAACAATGCGTGCACCGGCGAGACAACTGCGGCTGCAGTTTGCGGGCGTCTCGACCTGGTTAACGTGGGTTCAATGACCGTTACCAGCAGCAACGTCATCACCGACGGTTATCACGACCGCATCGATATGAGCATTAACGGTCAGCTCTTCATCGGCTCCTATACATGCACCAACATCGGCAATGTTAATAACCCGCAAGGAGGAGAAGTGCGGGGTTGTCTCTCCATCTACAACACCACCAACGGGGCTGTCGTGATTCCTCCAGACAACGGCGACGTGACCGGATTTCAAAGCTTCACCACTCGCGATGTGGAGTATGTTGCCGAAGGCGGCAACCTGCGCGTGTACGACACGCTGACCGATAGCTTGCTGTTGGATAACAACAACAACCCGAACCTTCCTGAAACCGGAACCATCGTCATCGCAGGCTACATCATCGACGTGAAGGCCATCGACTTCTTCTGAGCCCTCCTGGCTGAGTTTTAGGACTGCAGCGTCGCGACCGACGTTCCCTTCAGCGCGCATTTGTCCGGACCAGTCTCGTTACCGCAGTTAGTTGTGCGGCCACATCCGCCATGATGTAATCGGCCCATGGCCGCCGCGCACCAATGCCCAGCCTGCGGATTTGAATGCGATAGCTTTCCCAATCTCTCTTGCCCTCAGTGCGGCAGGAAATTCCTCCGGTCGTCGGGTTCCTTTTTGCCCTGGCTGGCGGTGCTGGCACAGGTTGCCGTCGTGACCGGCATAATGTTCACCTTTCACTTCCCGCGGCCCCTAATCGTGTTCTTCGGATTGGCCGCATTCTTTAGCGCTGTTCTTGGCCTCCGACGCCGTTGGAGCGCGTCCCCGACCAGCAAACCATTTCCGCAGCCGCTGTCCTCCCAGCCTATCGGCGTAATACTCATCGATCTCGCCATCGCAATCCTGGGCCTTGCCTTCCTGTGCTGCCTGCTGTTCGGCCTTGTCGCCTTGCTCAACGCGCATAATGCCATCGAACGCGTGCAGGGACAGCCCTATCATGCCACCACCTTTCAGGTGACTCGTCCCTATTACCAGAGAAGCGCTGGCATGCATGGGCCCGACATTGCGATTTATGCCAGCGGGATGGTAGAGGACAAGAAGGAATGGATGAATTTGGCGCCTTACCTCAGACGTGCTCCGCGCGATCCTTTGCCCCAGAATCAGGCCGAAGTCAATGATTTAGTCCCGCCGGGCACGGTGATTCCGGTTTACCTGTTTCCCAACCTAAAAGGGCAATCCCGAATCCAGGTGATCGACGTTCTGCCACCGGGCGAAGCAAGCAGGAGAACGGAGACGTGGGTGCTGCAGCGCGCGCCCGTGGCTCTTGCCGTGCTGGGTGGTCTGATTTTTCTCTTGGTGCGAATCCGGCGCTTCTGCTTATCGTCCGCGGTTCAGGTAATGTCCGGCAGCCGCAGTAATTGATGCGCCCGATGAGAACGATTTCAGCGTCCGGGTTCCAGCACCAGACGGTGCGCTCCGGTCGCTTGCACGGCTTGAGACGTGAAAGGCAACGTGAAGGTCGAGCCTTCGTACCAGGCCTTCCACTGATCCATATAGTAAGGGCTCAGGAAGTTTCCGCCCTGCCCGGTCACAGTGTTTAAGGTGGATTGGTCGAGGTCCGCAAGATTTGCGGTGAAGCGCTCCGAAGGCCCGTGATGGGCCGTCACAGCTTTTACAGTGTAGGCACTGCCGGACTGCTCCTTGATTCCGGGCGCAGTCCAGCGCCCGATAAAAGGGATTTTGCCCAGCACGGGGTGATCAATCTCCACGGCATTCACACTGCCCCAATGCCACGAGGCCAGATCCTGAGGAGCTGAGGGTCCGTTCACCGCGGCTTCGACAGCGGCCGTCAGCAGTTCGTCGTAATTGGGATATTTTTCCGGCAGCCAGCGCTTGGGCTGGTGCAGCAAAACGTTCTGTAGCCACACCGTTTGCATCTCCCAGTGGTAGGTCTTCCAGCTCAACGATTCTTCTTGCCGCTTCGGATCCTCCGGGGCAGGTCCCAGGCGCGGTTCGAGGAGCAGGCGGGTCAGCTCGCGAGCGGAGCGCACGGCAATCGTCGGCGCGGCCGACGAGCCCAGCATCCGCCCATCCCAGTTGCGCATGAGGTCGGCAGCCTGCTTCGCCCGCGCCGAGGGTTTGGAGGCATGGTCGATGGCGTAGACAAAACGCTCGGCCACAAACAGGTCATTCTCTGAGTGGATGTCATTCTCCAGAGCGAGCATGTCCGCGGCCGCAAACTTCCTCCCTGATTCCAGAACGTGATAAATGCGCTCCGTACGCCAGGGTGCTTCCCACTCCGCGCTAATCGAATTGGGATAACCATCAGGTGTGATGCGCCCGTTCGCAGTCGCGATCACCCCTGAAGATGGGTTGTAGATACTGGGCAATTTGTCGAACGGAATGTAGCCGGTCCACTCGTGGGCATTGTCAGCCCCGCTGACCGGCAAGCTGCCGTCGCCGGCAGCGCGGATCGGAACTCGCCCCGTGGTCTGGTAACCGATGTTGCCGTCAACGTCGGCATAGACTACATTCTGCCCTGGCGCATCCAGCTGCGAAAACGCCTTGCGATAGTCTTCCCAGTTCTGCGCGGTGTCGACATCGAGGAACGGCATGCGCAGGCCGTCGTAAAGCGTCCAGCGCAGCGCAATCTGCCGCGTCTCGCCCGGAAGAATATCGGTGACGATCGGCCCATGCCGCGTGAGCATCACGTCGACCGTTACATCGGGTTTATCTTTGACGCGAATCACTTCGGCGCGGTGCTCAGGTTGCTGCCAGCCCTGCGGCGTCTGGTAGGCGCCCTCCGCGTTGAAGTTCTCGATGAAGGCATCCGCCACCGTCGGACCTACATTGGTGAATCCCCAGGCGATGCGTTGATTGTGTCCCACAATCACGTAGGGCATTCCGGGCAATGTCACTCCCGCCACATCGAGGCTGCCCGATTGGTTAACGCATTTGAGATGCGCTTCGTACCACAGGTTCGGCATTTGATGACCGAGATGCATATCATTCGACAGCAGCGGCTTGCCCGTGACCGTGTGCGCTCCAGACACGACCCAGTCGTTCGATCCATTCACCGCTTCCGGAGCGTGCTGCGCCCAGATTTCCGCGGCGGCACCTCGCTCCTGTGTCACTGATGTGTCAGGTCCGTCATCGTCGTCGTCATCATCCGAATCGCCTTGATTCTCCTGATCGTTATCTCTGAGGTCTGCCCGCATCACGGTGGGCGGGCGATCGTGCCAGGAGCGGTTGACGTATAGGTCGGCGGCCAACTCCGGCCCTAGCTTGGCCAGAATCTTCTCGTGGGCGAGCGTGTCTTCAAAGCTGTAGTAGTTGAGATCCTTCACCATCTGGTTTGCGATGACAATGGAATCCTCTGCCTGCCAAGGCTTTGGCCGATACTTCAGAATGCGGAACTCAATCGGAAGACTACCTGCGTGGCTCTCGATGAAAGCGTTCACTCCACGCGCGTAGGCGTCAAAGTAAACGAGGTCCCTGGCACTTGCCGCCTGCAGCGATTTCCTTGCCGCCGCCCGCAACCCCAGGATGCGCTGCTCGCGGTCGACCTTGAGCGTGTCCTCGCCCAGAATCTCAGATAATTCTCCGGCAGCGAACCGCCGCATGATGTCCATCTGCCAGAGCCGGTCTTGCGCCGTGATGTAGCCTTGTGCCAGGAACAGATCTTCCAGAGTCGCGGCCTCGATGGCAGGCACGCCGTGGCTATCCCGCGTTACCTTCACCGGCGCCGAAAGACCTTTCACTGTGAGGTTCCCGTCAAGCTGCGGCAGGGCAGAGCGCGCAACGAAATAAGCAAAAGCGACTACGGCCGCAACCAGCATGGCGAGGACTAGGAGCAACCACAGGAGAATGCGCACTCCGGTGGAACGCCGGGAAGCCGGAACGCTGGTCACGGTAAGAGTGCTCATGGGCAAGGTTGATTTTAGCAGCCGTTTTGAAAGGGCGCGGCTTCCGGACTCACCGTCGAGTCTGCCGAAATCAACTGAAAATGAATTTCATTTTCAAGATGCCCCAATGCTATCCTGAGCGTTCATGTTGCAGAAGCGCATCGATGACCAGCCCTCCATCTCGCGCGAGATGGTGCGCGAGGCACAGGACATGCTTCACCGCCATCTCAAACGGGTCGGCCTGAAGCAAACCGGCCAGCGCGACACGATCTTGCGCACGTTTCTGGAAACTCGCGACCACCTCTCCACCGACGAGTTGCACCGTCTGGTGCAAAAGAAAGACGCTGGCATCGGCTACACCACCGTCTACCGCACTCTCAAATTGCTGGCTGAGTGCGGATTGGCCAGCGAAGTCGCGTTCCACGACGGCATCGCCCGTTACGAGCACCAATACAACCGGCGCAGCCATCACCACATGGTTTGCACCGAGTGCGGCAGTTCTGTGGAGTTCTTCTCGCACGAGGTGGATCAGTTGGAGCAGGAAATCGGGCGCAGACACCACTACGCCACAACCCGCCACACCTTCCAGATTTACGGTGTCTGTGAAGATTGCCGCAAGAAGACGGCGCGCCCCGCCTGAAGGAATTTCATGTCGATCTCGTGTCTCCATTGTGCTGCTGAGATGCCCGATGCTGCCGCTTACTGCCCAGGCTGCGGCCGCGCCATGCAACCAGTCGAGCGTGCCCAGGGCATGGTGGGTATACTTCCGGAAACGCTGGCTGGCGCCCTGGCTTACTTCTTTCTGCCGGCGATTGCGTTCCTTCTCATCGAGCCTTACAAAAAGAACCGCTTCGTCCGCTTCCATTCTTTTCAGTGTCTGGGCTTTTTTCTGGTCGGCGTGGTCGTTGTAGCGACGCTCAGAGTTCTGGGATTCTTCCTGTTCTTCGTCCCCGTGATTGGCCACGCGCTGGTCTGGCTGGTCTCCATGGTGGTCGCCCTCGCCTTTTTCATGGTCTGGGTCGTGCTCATTGTGAAAGCGCTGCAAGGCGAGATGTTCAAGCTCCCGCTAGTGGGCGAGTTTGCAGAACAGCAAACTCCTGCGGGCTAAGAATCGCGTGGCAGAAGTCGTGTCCTTGACTTTCTTCCGGTAAGCTGTCATTCCTATTAGCTTTTACCCCGTCCGCCGAAATGCTCGGGATGCAGGCCTCGCGGGCCGGGAATTCTTGTACAACTGGGGATATGGATTGAAAGTCAGAGTCTTCTATCACGACAAGTGTTTCGACGGAGCCTGCTCCGCCGCGCTGTTCTCCCGGTTTTATCGCGAGCGGATTCGCGAAGACGCTGACTTCGTCTTCTCCGGCCTGCTGCATCGCGCCGGAGCGCTCTTTAACGAATCCCATTTCGACGGCGACGAAAATGCCATCGTCGACTTCAAGTATTCCAGTTCGCCCAAAATTACATGGTGGTTCGACCATCACGAAAGCGCGTTTCTCTCCCCGGCGGACGCCGCCCACTTTGAGCGCGACGAGAGCAACCGCAAGTTCTACGATCCGGATTTCAAATCCTGCACCAGCTTTATTGCCATGATCGCGCAGCAGCGCTTTGGATTCGACCCCGCTCCCGTAGCCGATCTCGTGCACTGGGCCGACATCATCGACGGCGCTCTTTATCCCGACGCCAAGACGGCGGTCGAGATGCAAGCTCCTGCCATGAAGCTGACCATGGTCATCGAGTCTGCGCCCGATCAGTTCGTCCCGAGCTTAATTCCGCTTCTCGCGACCAAATCCCTTGCCGCCATTCTCGAGGAACCCTTCGTCGCTCCGCTCCTGCCTCCGCTGCTCCGCCGGCACGAGATCTCGATCGAGATCATGAAGCAACGGACCGAATGCATCGACGGGACAATTTTCTTCGACGTCACCGATCAGGATCTCGAGGGCTATAACAAGTTCGTTCCCTACTATCTGCATCCCGAATCGATCTATAGCGTGGGACTCAGCAAAAGCAGCTTCCGCGTGAAGGTTTCGGTCGGATCGAACCCGTGGGCTCCCAAAGAACCGGTTGTGAATCTGGCCAAGATCTGTGAGCGCTACGGAGGAGGCGGCCACGCTCGCGTGGGCGCCATCTCCTTCAATCCGGACCAGCACGCTGCCGCAATCAAGGCTTCCCAAGAGATCGTGAACGAGCTTCGCGCCGCCGTTCGCAGTGGAAGAAGCTGAAAAGTGTGCTGCGCAGGGAAAAGAACGGTGTGGGTAGTCGTGGTACCCTGAAGTTGCGCGCGCCGCATGCTATCGTCGGGAACGAAAATCGACTTGCAACGCGCAGAGAGAAATCTGCTGCGCGCGGTGGCTTCCTTCGAATTCGCCAAGGGCGTCTTCGTCCTGTTGATCGGGCTGAGCGCCATCCTGCTCGTACACAGAGACGCCTGGGTAATCGCTGAGCAGTTGCTAGCGCTGTTGCACGTCAGCACCGACCGGCGATGGGCGCTGGATTTCCTCGATTTTGCCGACCGGCTCACCGAAGCCCGTTTGTGGGCAGCAGCGCAATTGGCATTCGCCTATTCTCTCTTGCGCTTTGCCGAAGCCTATGGCCTGTGGAGGCAGCGCACCTGGGCCGAGTGGCTCGCCTTTATCTCCGGGACTCTGTTTCTGCCGATCGAGATCCACGGGCTCATGCGGGGCATTACAGTCCTACGCTCAAGTGTGTTTGTGGCCAACCTTGGGATTGTCTTTTACATGTTCTTTTTGCTGCGAGCGGGACGCCAGCGCCGGAAGGCGCGTCAATCGATTGCGGCTGAAAGCCTTGACCAGAGCGGCAAGTAGGGTCTAACGACTCTGGCCGCGGATGCCTCACTTGCTTCATAATTATCGCTGCTGCTACGCCGGGGAGGCTCCCATGCGCATCTCTTTCCACTTTGTACTTGTTTCGACGCTACTCGTACTTTCGGGCGATGGAATCGTCTTTAGCCAGGATACGAACTTTGCCACGGGTCCGCAGTATCTGATGAATTATGGATCTCCCCTGCTCGCGCGTTCCATCTCGACGCCGTCATTGTCCCTGGGGGGGCCGACCATTGAGGTTGGCGCCAGCGATGCCACTGGCGCCCTG
>Ga0206871_10052_pt1 | contig 28803 bp, 25 predicted proteins | sample Alteio_BWOrgCont_33_FD_152627 | JGI IMG/M metagenome (GOLD analysis project Ga0206871, IMG submission 152627) | Enriched cells from forest soil in Barre Woods Harvard Forest LTER site, Petersham, Massachusetts, United States -... | ecosystem: Environmental > Terrestrial > Soil > Temperate forest >...
GGAAGAAGCTTGATTTCAGCGACGACGCGAAATTGAGCGCGATGGAAAGGCTGCAGCTCGAAAATTCCGACGTCATCACGTTTCACAACTACGATCCGCCGGAGAAGATGACCGCTGAGATTCACTCGCTGCGCCATTTTCACCGGCCGGTGATCTGCACCGAATATATGGCGCGGCCGCACGGAAGCACGTTTGAGACAGTGCTGCCAGTCCTGAAGCAGGAAGACGTCGGCGCGTACAACTGGGGATTTGTCTCCGGCAAGACGCAGACGATTTTTGCGTGGGATTCGTGGGAGAAGCAGTATGGCGACGAGCCGCCGCTGTGGTTCCACGATATTTTCCGCGGCGACGGCATTCCGTACAATGCGAAGGAAACCGAGCTGATTCTGAAGCTGACGCGAACGCCGCCCCCGGGACGCTGAGTTTCTGTTTTGTAGCGCCGGCACCCTGCCGGCGGTTTTGCGGCGCACCATGGTCCGCGATTTGAACGTTCGGCGAATGCTCCCCACGAAAAAACGCCGGCAAGATGCAGGCGCTACCCGTGCCCGGATCCAAACAGTTTCGCGTCGGCGACAAAACCGCGTCAGGACAGCGGGTAAGCGTTTGCTGAATTCGAGTGCATTCGGCTAGAATGCCTGCGTCTCTCCGCTGCTGCTTCGGCGAATCTCCGCAAGATTGAGGCTCACTACCATGAGCACTTCCAGTAAGACGACCGGCAAAATGACGATGGGGTTGATCGTAGGCAATCGCGGCTTTTTTCCCGATCACCTCGCCAAGACCGGCCGCGAAGAAATGATGCGGGTTTTGCAAGACGCCGGGATCGACGTAGTCGTGCTTGGGCCGGAGCAGAGCAAGCACGGCGCGGTCGAAACGCACGAGGAAGCGAAGCGTTGCGCGGAGCTTTTCAAAAGCCAGGGCGGAAAGATCGACGGAGTTGTCGTCACGCTTCCGAATTTTGGCGACGAGCGCGCGATTGCGGACACCTTGCGGTTGGCGCGGCTCGATGTTCCGGTTCTGATTCAGGCGACGCCGGATGCGCCGTCGCACATGACGATCGCGCACCGGCGCGATTCGTTCTGCGGAAAAATGTCGGCTTGCAATAACCTGAAGCAGTACGGCATTCCGTATTCGCTGACGAAGCTGCACACGGTTGCGCCGAGTTCCGCGGAGTTCAAGGCCGACCTCGAATGGTTCGCCGGAGTTTGCCGCGTCGTGAAAGGGTTGCGGAATCTGCGCATCGGAGCGATCGGTGCGCGGCCTGCGGCTTTCAATACGGTGCGCTACAGCGAGAAGATTCTGGAGCATAACGGGATTTCGGTCGAGACGCTCGATCTGTCTGAAGTGATGGGGCGCATTTCGCGGATGAAGGACGACGATCCCGCGGCGGTCGGCAAGCTGAACGCGATTCAGAAGTACGTTTCGACGAGCGGAATTCCGCAGCAGGCTCTGCTGAAAATGGCGAAGCTTGGCGCCGTGGTCGATGACTGGATGCGCGCGGCGGACGTGAAGATCAGCGCGGTGCAGTGCTGGACATCGCTGGAAGAGAATCTCGGCGTCGTGCCGTGCACGATCATGAGCATGATGAGCGATTCGCTGTTGTCGAGCGCGTGCGAAGTGGATGTGTGTGGCGTGCTGGGAATGCACGTGCTGGCGCTGGCTTCGGGCACGCCAAGCGCGCTACTGGATTGGAACAACAATTACGGAACCGATCCGAACAAGGCAGTCTGCTTTCATTGCAGCAATCTGCCGAAACACTTCTTCCGCGATGTGACGATGGACTTTCAGGCGATCATTGCGGGCACGGTCGGAAAGGACAATACGTTTGGAACGTGCGTGGGCCGCGTGAAATCGGGGCCGATGAGCTTCGCGCGATTTTCGACGGACGACTTGACCGGAAAGATTCGCGGTTACAGCGGCGGCGGGAAATTCACCGACGACCCGCTGGAGACATTTGGCGGCGCAGGCGTTGTCGAGATTCCCGAGATGCAGAAGTTGCTCCGCTACATTTGTGAAAACGGATTCGAGCATCACGTCGCGGCGAATTTTTCGACGGTCGCTCCAGTCGTGCACGAAGCGGCGACGAATTATTTTGGGTGGGAGATGTACGCGCACGGGGCGTAAAAACGGCGGATAGGCCGGGGCGAATTCGGCAGGAAGAGCCGGCGGGACGCCGGCGCTACCAAAGCGGAGAGTCAATTGATTGTTGCGGGCGTCGATTTCGGGACTTTGAGCGTGCGCGTCACGATTGTGGATACGCAGCGCGGGCGCTTGGGGTCCGGAGTTTCGGAGTATCCGCTGCACCGGCGCAAAGACGATCCGGATTTCGCGACGCAGAGCCACGAAGATCACATGAAGGCGCTCGCGGACGCGACGCGCAAGGCTGTTGCAGACGCGAAAATCTCCGGCGATCAGGTTGCGGCGCTGGCGATCGATACGACCGGGTCGAGCGTTATTCCCGTCGACAAGAATCTGCAGCCACTCGATGAATATTATTTGTGGTGCGATCATCGATCCGCCAAAGAAGCTGCGCTGATTACGGAGACGGCGCATCGCGACAAGCACGAAGTGATCGATTGGTGCGGCGGGACGTATTCATCGGAGTGGGGCTTTTCCAAGCTGCTGCACTGGCTGCGCAACAATCCTGACAAGCGAGAGAAATTCGCGACCGCGCTGGAACACTGCGACATGGTCGCGGCGGTGCTTTGCGGAATCACCGATCCGGCGAAAGCGCCGCGGTCGATTTGCGCGATGGGACACAAGTGGATGTGGAATTCCTCGCTGGGCGGATTGCCGTCGGAGAAATTTCTGACGAGCGTCGATCCGTTGCTCGGCGGCGTGCGCGACAAATTGAACGGGCGATACGCGGCGAGCGACGCAATTGCCGGAACTTTGACGCCGGAATGGGCTGAGAAACTTGGGCTGAAGGCCGGGATTCCGATTCCGGTCGGAGCGTTCGACGCACACTGGGATGCGATCGGAGCGGGCGCACGAACCGGCGACGTCGTGAATGTGGTGGGAACTTCGACGTGCATCATTGCGATGAGCGATTCGACGCAACTGATTCCTGGAGTGTGCGGCGTTGTTCCGGGATCCGTGCATCCGAAGAAAACGGGCGTGGAAGCCGGGCTTTCGGCGACGGGCGATATTTTCAATGCTATCGCGCAGCGCGCGGGGAGCACCGTAGCGCAGCTTTCGGTGGGGCTCGAAGCGTACAAGCCGGGGCAGACGGGCTTGCTGCGGCTGACGTGGGACAACGGCGATCGCACGGTGTTGGTGAATCCGGAGCTTGGTGGGATTACGCTGGGCTGGCATCTTTCGACGACGGCGCAGGACGAGCTTTTCGCCGCGATTGAAGGGACGGCGTTCCATACGCGGATTATTCTGGAGCGCATGGAAAAGCACGGAGTGCCGATCCATCGCGTGATTAATGGCGGCGGCATTCCGCAGAAAAACGAAGTGTTGAATCGCGTGTATGCGAACGTGCTGAACAAGCCAATTTTGATTCCGCAGTCGGACGTGACGAGTCTGGGCTCTGCGATTTTTGCAGCGATGGCTGCGAAAGCGTTCGATACGATTGAAGAGGCACAGGCTGCGCTTTGCCCGAAGCATCGCGTGATTGAGCCTGATCCTAAGGCGGCGAAGGTGTACGAAGAGCTGTACGCGTTGTATCGCGAGTTGTATTTTGGATTCGGGAAGGCTGACGCGCCGGCGATTTTCGTCGGGGGCGTCTTGCCGGCGCTACGGCGAATCGCGGCGAGCGCGCGAGGGAATGCATGATTTTGAGAACGCTGCGCGAAGAAGTGCTCGAAGCGAATCTCGAGTTGGTGCGGCGCGGGCTCGTACTCTACACATTTGGAAACGCAAGCGGAATCGACCGCAAGGAAGGGCTGGTTGCGATCAAGCCGAGTGGCGTGCCGTATGAATCGATGAAGCCGGAAGATCTGGTGGTGGTCGATCTCAACGGCAAGACGGTGGAAGGGAATTTGCGGCCGTCGTCGGATCTGGCGACGCATTTGATTTTGTACAAAGCGTTTCAGGGAATTGGCGGAGTTGCGCACACGCATTCGCGATTTGCGACGGCTTGGGCGCAGGCGGCGCGAGAGATTCCGTGCTTTGGGACGACGCATGCTGACTATTTTTACGGACCGATTCCGGTGACGCGGACTTTGACGCCGAAGCAGATTCGTGACGACTACGAAGTGAACACGGGGCACGCGATTGTGCGGCGATTTGCGAAGTTGAATCCGCTGCACATGCCGGGAGTTTTGGTGGCGGGGCATGCGCCATTTTGCTGGGGCGTGTCGGCGGCGGAGGCCGCGCATGCGGCGGTGATCGTCGAAGAGATTGCAGCGATGGCGACGGTGACGGTCAGCGCGAATCCAAAGGCGCGGGCAATCTCGAAGCATTTGCACGACAAGCATTTCTTGCGCAAGCATGGCGCTTCGGCCTACTACGGGCAGAAAAAATAACGACAAATTGAGTGACTGATTGCGGCGTGAGCTTCGGCAGGCTGCGGCTTGGCGCGCGCGTTGGCTGGTTAACATATTGAGGGGGGCCACCCCCACCTTTCTTGTAAGTGCGGATTCTAGAAATAATTCACATATATCCTTAATAATGAAATTATATGGACGGTATCACCAATATTTATTACCATAACCTTCCTGAACTGGCGTCGACTCACGCCATGACGCGGAGGCCCATGGAAGCCACAGTTTCGATCCTTGCGCGAATCCCCAAAACTGGAGGCTACCGGCTCGCGACTCTAGAGAAAAAGCGCGGAAGCTTCGTTAAACCCGCCGACGCGTTGTGCTACTACCTGCGGTACACCGACGCCCTCACCGGGAAGCGCCTCACCGTGCCTGCTGGCGAAGATTTCAACGCCGCCGTCGTGAAGGCTCTGAACGTCGGAAACAACCAAAGTGCAGTTCGAAACGGCCAAGAGCCTGGTGCTCCCCCAGTGACTACGAAGGCTGAACGACTCACCATCCGAGACGCCATCGGTCAGTGGGTTGCATCCTTCGAGGGGCGGCTCGAAAAGTACAAGGGCAAGGATGACAACGGGCTTTCTCCCGCCAGCATTGCTGCTTACACCCGAACAGCAGAGGATTTTCTCGCGTACTGCGACCGCATCGGCGTTATCTGGATGCCTCGCACGGATCGCACGGGCGAACAATCCGACGATGAAGTGAATGCTGATTTGCTCACGAAATATCAAAGCGAACTGCGGAAAAATCTCAAGGCGAGGCGCAACCAGTTCGGTGAAGTGAAAGATCGCCAAGGCTCAATCAATTCGCGCTTTCGCAACCTGTCCGTATTCTTCTCCCACCATAATTTGCTCATCTGCGAGAGCTTGAAGGCGCGAGATGGTCGCGGAATTCTTCGTCGTAATGAAATGCCACGGGTGAATAAAGCGAAAAAACTACGCGAGGCGAAAGCGAAACAAACGCAGACCGTAATCATTTATTCGGACGCGGAAATTAATGCGATGCTCGCTGCCGCGACTGTTGACGAAGGTGACTTAATTAAATTCGTACTGGAAACGGGAGTCCGGGACAAAGAAGCAGCACACGTGGAGTGGGAGGATATCGACGGAAATTATTTGCAGTTGAAGGACAAGCCGAAGTACGAATGGCGGCTGAAGGATAAGGAAATTCGCGCCGTTCCCTTGAACTCGAAATTGATTGCGAGATTGGAAGTGCGTCGGTTGCGGCAGGAGACGCAGGCGAATGAGGACGGACGCGACGTTCCCACGTTGATCTTTCCGAATTCGCTGAACCGTCCCGACTGGGCGCTCGATGGAACGATCCAGCGTGTCGTGGTCAAAGCCAAGAAGGCTGGATTCAAGTGGAATCCCAGGTCGGAAGTGACCATGCATAAGTTCCGTAAGACGTTCGCGACGAAGATGTATCGCGCCACGAAAGATATTAAGCAAGTGCGGGACTGGCTAGGCCACTCCGACATTGCCACGACGGAACTGTATGTGGCTGCAGACACCAACCCGGATGCTAAAGCGCTGGAACTCGCATTCGCGGCGTTTGGTGATTAAATCGTGAGCTTGTCGATGCCACGGTCGGCGTAGCGCCGGTCGGCAGTGCGGCGCTGGATTGGGGACCCGACGTTGCCGCTGCGGCGTTCGATTTTGCGTCGGTCTACATGTTGGCGATCCAAGTAGGCTTCCAACTCTGATTTGCGCCAGCGGTAGTTGCCTTTACTCAGGCGAAGAAAAGGAATCCGAGGCGGGGATTCAGTGTTCCAGCGGCTTAAGGTCGTCGTGGAAATGCCCACGATGGCGCAAACCTTCGCGCTCGTCAAAAGCTCGTCATCGCCATCACGTACGGGATTCTGCGAGATGATTTCCGCGCGTGTTTTGTATGTCGCGATCTCGCATTCTTTTTTGTTTCGGGTGTCACGGTGGTTCTTGCTGCGATGAGTCATGATCCTACCTGCGTCTCCTACGACGCTACGCGGAACGTCCGGGGGTGTCAAAGTTTTCGCCGCTCGGATCAGAGATTCTCCGACACCACCAGGGGATCAACGAGAGCAACAGGCATAATCGCGCCTTACGCGGTCCAGGGCAGAATCAACGACTGGCTCACCCGACTGGAGGCACGGGATAACAGAGGTACGTACTTTCGGTAGATGCGAAGATTTGCCTAAGACCTGTTGCGCTTCGTACCACTCGAACGTTCCATAGAGTTTTACGCCGATAGGGATCAGAATCGCTCCATGACATCGGGATTCTTAAATCAGTTGGCCGGTCAACTACGGAAAGGTAGGAGCGCGGCCTGCGGGCGCTCTATTCAACAGATTTTGACCCTCGTTGCGGCACGGTTCGAAGCCGGTAAGTACCCCAGCCAAGTTGAAGCCGAGTCGGAGTTTCGAAAACTTGTGAACGAAGCGTTTCTCAGGATTTCAAATGGCTCGTCTGGATCACATCGAGGCGAGTGAGGTCTTCGCTACCGAAATTCGGTAACGGTGTTCAGGCCTTGGCGGCCTGCGAAGTTACTCCGAAACTACTGATAGCTTCGGCTTCTGTTGTGAAAACGTTGAAAACCGTCAACAGTCTTGTCACTTGCATGACTTCATGAAACTTGGTTCCCAAGTCTGACAACAGGAGTGCCGCGCCTTCTTTCTTAGCGCTTACGTGAGCAGCCACGAGCGTTCCCAATCCCGCGCTATCGATATACGTAACGTTCGTCATGTTTAGCACGATCTTTTTCTTTCCATCCTCCACTATATTCTTTACACGCTCGCGCAGGGCGCTGCTTCCCTCGCCTAGAACGATTCGGCCTCTCAGGGCGACTACGGAAACGTCTCCGATTTGCTTGTTCGAAATGTTTAAATCCACGATTCACCTCAGAGCGGATATGTGGACATTAGCGGCGGCGATTATGATCAACGAATCCAAGCCGTCATCATGGGCACCGCAGCGATGCCGACGAGAAAAAAAGCAACTGCGCACAAAACATAGTCCAGGGGACGAAAAGGTTCCGGCACTTGCTTAGTTTCTGCCTCTAGAAATGTTAACCACGAGTGGTACTGCAAATCTGTCCTGTTTGGAACACTGCCAGGCCCCAGGCCGGTCGCTTCTCCGAGTCCCAACTTAAACCGGGGCAGTCTGCCTGAAGCGGTACAAAATCTAGTCAAGCTTTAGAAATTTAGAACTGACTCTACTTCGTTCAATCTCATCAACCGCGCGAAGCTTTCGATCTAGGTGTGGTTCCGAACGCGGGCCACCTGAATGCAGTAAACATCGCTGCCCGGCAGCCACCCCGCAGGTAGGACAAGGAGTGGAAGTTAGTTGTTTTTCAGTCAACGTCCCCATTCTCATCAATCAAGGGTGCGATCAAGTGCGCCGAGAAACTGTCCGATTGGTGACAACTCCGAATAGTCACGTTAGATTGCTAATGCGAAGCCCGTTGAAATCCTTCGATTGTCCTTGACACCCACGCTGGCCAGGAACACGATGATGTTGGGTTCGCCTTCGGGCGAGTCTCCTGCTTCGTAGTCCAAACGCAGTTTCTTTAAAGGACAAGCTCCGCATCGAGCGCCAACCGGGCAGAACCTAATTAGGTTCTTTTTTATTCCCTCGCGCGGGGCCCTACCTCCTGTCCGACGTACAGGCTTACACACCACGAGACGCCAGCGGTTCCAGGCCACATAACTCAAGCCCGACTCGCTCCGTGCGAGCGGGAAATATCGATTTCTACAAAAAGGAAAACCACCATGTCAGAACAAAACAAAACGAACATCCGTCGTCTATTCGAAGAACTTTGGAACAAGGGCAATTTGCCGGTGGCAGATGAGCTTGTTGCTCCCAACTACATTCACCATGATGCTTCAACGCCCGATGTTGGGCGCGGCCCCGAGAGCGAAAAGAAGAGAGTGACGCTCTACCGCAACGCTTTCACTGACCTTCGCTTCACGGTCGAGGACATGATTGGGGAAGGCGAAACAGTTGTGGCCCGTTGGTCTTGTCGAGGTGCGCATAAGGGCGATCTCAACGGAATTGCACCAACCGGAAAGCAAATCGCCATCTCCGGGGTGAGCGTTGTCCGTTTCACTGGTGGCAAGATGGTAGAAGGCTGGATCAACTGGGACGCACTGGCTATGATGCAGCAGCTAGGTGTCGTGCCTGAAATCGGTAAAGCAAAAAGCGTAGCCGCTGGAAGGTAGTGCGACTGCGCACGACGAGGAGGGCCCGAATATGGTCGGGCCCCCGCCTTCCAAGAACTCCCGTTTCTCCACGGTCGACTGCCCGATACTTTTAGCATAAGCGAGTAAACGAGCTTCAAAGCATTCTTAAAGAATCGAAAACTGTTTTGAACGAGATTCACGCGAAGCAGTCTCACTAGCGATCACCCTACCGCAAAAAGATTCTCACTTTTTGAAGAATTCCCTTACGTTGATGGCAGTGAAATCGGGGCGCGAGCAGTTCTGCTGCGCCCTCCACCTCACGTCTTACATTCTGACGAGGCACGGTCGAGGTTACTTGGAAATCTCGCCGTTCCAGTTGGTCTTGATTGGGTCGAACGCCTGCGCGTCGGCGTTCACGGTGGTGTTCTGGCCGTGTGTCACCTTCCAAACGCCCTCGCGCTTTACAACCACAAAGGTATCGAGTTGTTCCCCTAAAGGCTTCCTGGGTCCAAGCCCGTCTGGTAATACCATTTCACCGCTCCCAGTCTGGACTGCCACCGCGACGGCCACATTCGGAGTGATCGAACGAATCGTTATCTGACCCAGATGTATTTGCTCATTCTTGAACATCTGGCGATGGAAGACACCAAGTGCCTTGACGATATTGGCTCTCCCCTGCCAGCGCGTTCCCACGACGTTAATCAAATCTGCGTCTTCGGTGAAAACGTCACCTATCGCTTTCATGTCGTGGTTGTTCCAAGCTTCCTGAAACGCCATGACGGCGGCTCGAATCCCAACTTCATCGGGAATCTTCGCCGCTGGTGAATTCACAATACCTGCGAGTGACAACGCAATAGGCACAACGAGGAGAAGACGATGCGTTCGCGACACTAGAGGCTCCTTTGCGGAATCCGGCCCAGCAGATTGTTCGTGGATTCTACACTTTCGAAGTGTCTGTGGTGACATTCAACGCTATTGCGTAACGTAATATTTCAGCCGACCACGATTTAAACAGCGCTTGGTGTACGACCGGCGCGATTCGGAAAGAGCGGTCGGAGTACTATCGAAACTCTTTTCCGATTACGAACTTTAGACCCGCGACTAACTGGTAGGTGGAAACAGAGCATCGAAAGTACGCCCTAGAATTCGCTGCAGTCCTTTTTCAGACAGAACATCGGGTTCGAAGTTGCTTTCGAGGATTAAACCCGACAGAATCGGCCCCAATGCCGCCAACGCCAGATCATTTTCCGTCCTCATGCCTCGTGTAAGTTCCCCGAACAGATCAACGTACAGCCCTTTGCCTGACCTGGCTTTGGACATTTCGAAGGCTTTTCGGAATCGTTCTTTCGACTCGGGATGTCGGAGCGCATACAGCTTAAATTCGAGTGTGAGAATGGAAAACGCCTTGTCGCGAACGAATCCAACATAGAAGTCTCGGAACGCCGCCAAACGTTGTTTTCGGTCGGTGCACTTTTTTACGATATTGCCAAGCCGCTCGACACTGGCTCTGGTCCGATGTTCAAAAAGAGCCAAGAACAAGTCCTCCTTGTTCTTGAAATGGGTGTAAACGGACCCCTTGCTCCTGCCTGCGGTGGCGGCGATCTCGTCCAGTTGGGCGCCCTCGAATCCGTCCCTTACGAAAATTTCCTCTGCGGCTTCCAGAAGCCGAGCCTGCGTTTCCTGAGTTCGTATTTGTTGCCTGGTCGGAGTCTTCATGGTTTCGTACCCCCATTTAACCATGATCGCGAGTTTTGATTGACATAAAACTGACTGGTCAGTATCTTTTTGCTCTCGGGATGCACCTAAGGATTTGACGCTTCGACCCGGCTGTAACCAATCACCGACTTCGGGTCAGGTCAGTCTGTTGCACCTTGAATCGACTGAGATACGGAGGTTTTGTGGATAAGACGAACGTGCGGCGCACCAACGCGACGTGGGGGAAAATCGAATCTGAATGCGGACGACGCCCGAGATGGGTGTTGATCGCGGTTTCGGCTTTCATGCTGATGATCGGGTCATCGGCTCGGGCACAGTCTTCCGGTGGCATTCACACCGACGGCGCCGCCTTCAAGGATGGTCAAGGCCGCACCCTCATCCTGCGCGGCGTCAATCTGGGCGGCACCAGCAAAATTCCTGCAAAAACCTCATCCGATCCGGCGACAGTCTCGTTTGTTGGTCGTCCATTTCCACTAGCGCAAGCGGACGAACATTTTCGACGCCTGGAAAGCTGGGGTCTCACTTTCGAGCGCCTGGTCGTGCCGTGGGAGGCTGTCGAACATGCCGGCCCCGGTGTTTATGACGAGGCATATCTCGAATATCTTCACGAACTGCTGAAGCGTGCGGACTCCTACGGAATCCGCGTCATTATCGATTTCCATCAAGATTTCTACTCGCGTGCTTCAGGTGGCGACGGTGCGCCTTACTGGACGCTCTCCAAGATAGGGTTGCTTCCCGATCGCACCAATGAACCGGGGGCTCCGCAAAAGCAACCGGCTCGTGGTCCCGGCTATTGGCCGCCGACGGCGGCGCGTCTGTCGGTGAGTACGATGGATACGCTGTTCTGGGCTGGCAACGATTTTGCACCAGAACTCAAAGTAGACGGTACTCCAGTACAAGAATGGCTCCAGAGTCACTACGTAAATGCTATGCGCCAGGTCGCTCTGCGGATGCGTGATCTCACGAACGTCGCGGGTTACGACACATACAACGAGCCGGGGCCTGGGTTTGTTGGTGTTGCCGATCTCCGTTCGCCAGACATAATCATGATGATGATGGGTCACTATGAGGCGCCTGCCAGCCCGGCACCAAGCTACTGGGACCTTATTCAGGCGGCTTCAGGGTTCACGCCGGAGAAACAGACCGTCGCCGCGAACCGTCTCTGGGCTCCGGGCACCGAAGACCTATGGCGCCGCCTCGGCGTCTGGGATGTAGTGGACGGCAAACCAACCTTGCTAAAGCCTGACTACTTCGCCGCAGTGGGAGCCAAGAAGCACGGGATTAACTTCTATATTGGCGCACTTCACCGACGCATCGCAGCCGCGATCCACGAGATTTCACCAGACGCATTGATCGCTCAGGAGGCATCCGGTTTTGACGCTAATCAAAAAGACCTGGCGCTGGGAGTACCGGGCGAAGTCAGCGAACCCCATTTTTATGACGCTGTTCCGATGCTCAGTAAGCGTTACGACATGGATACGACATATCCAATTTTCTCGAACAAGCCGATCACCGGGAGTGACGCGGTAGTAGAGGCCTACATAAAACAGATTGATGAGGCGAAGTCGAAGGGCCAAGAAATCGGCCAGGTTCCGACATGGTTTGGAGAGGTTGGAATTCCGTACGATGTCAACGACAAGCAAGCATACAGGACAGGTAACTTCAGCGCGTTGGATGAGTATGCACGTTTGTATTACGGAGCGCTCGACAAGACCTTATCGTCGTATGCGATCTGGTGTTATTCGGCGGATAACAGCAACGAGACGGGCGATCACTGGAACAACGAGGATTATTCGATCTACAGCCCGGATCAGCGTAAGGACCCGAACGACATCAATTCCGGCGGCCGCACTTTGAACGAAGTGGTTCGTCCTTATCCGGTAGCGACGGCGGGCACGCCCGTTTCGGTCGAATTCGATTCCAAATCAAAGTCGTTTCGATACGCGTTCAAAACGGATAAGGCAATTTCCGCTGACACCGAGATATTTTTACCCAACCACCAGTATCCGAAAGGTGTAGTCGTCACCGTGGACGGCGGAACCTACAAGGTTGATCCCGCACATTCGCGCATTTACGTCTCTGCGCGGGCCGATGAGGTGAAGGTCTCCGTCACGCCGCAATAAGCCGAAAGACACAGCAAGACAATGTGATGCAATTTCCCATTTCTCGCGGAGGCGAACGCACAATGACAGACACGATTGCACGTCGCAGTTTCCTTGCAGGCTCGGCCGCTGCTGCCGCTCTCGTCGGAGTCGATGCAGTGGCATCCAATACTTTACTGGCAACTCCGAAGGTCTCTCTGCCTGGGATTCAGCTCTACATGGTTCAGGCAGAAATGCAGAAGGACCCACTCGGCACGCTTCGCAACCTCGCGGGGATCGGGTATCCCTTTGTGGAATACTTTGCGTTGGGCTTGCCCAGTGCAATCGAGTTCCGAAAAATGGTCGCCGACGTAGGTCTGCAGTGCCCTTCTGGTCATTTCGTTTACGGCATAGGTGAGATCAACAAGCTGCTCGATGATGCTGCCACGATTGGTGCGCACTATGTCATCAGCACAATCATGCTTGTTCGGCCGTTGACCAATATGGCCGGGGTGATGGACCAACTCAATCATCTGGAACGTGACGACTTCAAGCGCTTGGCTGCCAAGGCAAATGAGATAGGCAAAGGCTCCCGTGACCGAGGTCTCCAGTACGCATACCACAACCATAACTTTGAGTTCCGCAACTTCGACGATGGCGTGACGGGCTACTCGATCCTGATGAAGGAGACCGATCCAGAGCTAGTGAAATTCGAAGCGGACCTGGGCTGGATGGTAACCGCAGGGGCCGATCCACTGGCGATTATCAGGTCGGCGCCCCAACGTTTTCCTCTCCTGCATTTCAAAGACTTCGCGGTTCTGAATCCGCCGGTGAAGGAACTTGGAACCGACAGGCAGAAACAGATCGTTGACCTGGGCCAGGGGATGGTGCCATTCAAACAGTTTGTTGCGGAGGCGAAGAAGATAGGGGTTGAACGTTACATCGTCGATCAGGACCCGCCCTTCAAGAACCAAACTGCGCTTGAGGCGGCTAAGACCGATTTCGACTACCTCTCTGGATTGCTCGCATCCTGATGGAACTTCTTCGCCAACGATGCACCGTGACCGTGCCAGGCGCCCGATTAAATACACTACGGAATTTTCGACGCAAGGAATGCGAGCATGGCAAGTTCGGAGCAGTTCGCGAATTATCCTAGTCTTCGTGATCGCGTCGTCATTGTCACCGGCGGTGCGACAGGGATCGGCGAAGCACTTGTGCATGCCTTTGCAATGCAAGGTGCGCGAGTAGCTTTTCTTGACATACAAGACGACGCCGCAGCGAAGCTGATTGAGAAGGTTGGGCCGTCAGCCGATGTTGCGTACTACCACTGTGACCTCATTAACATCGCCGAGGTAAAAAGCACCGTAGCATCCATTCTTGAGCGCTTCGGGACAGTCGATGTGCTGGTGAACAACGCCGGCAACGACGCCCGCCATAAAGTTCTCGACGTGACGCAGGAGTTCTGGGATCAGACGATGGCGGTCAATCTCCGGCACATGTTCTTCATGTCTCAGGCGGTGATTCCCGCCATGCGGGAGGCGCAGCGCGGCTCAATCATCAATATGAGTTCCATCGGTTGGGCGATTCCTTCCACGAGCCAGGCAATTTACGTTACGGCAAAAGCCGCCATTGTTGGCCTTACGCGCACTCTGTCTCACGAACTCGGTCCCGACAACATTCGAGTGAACTGCATCATGCCCGGCGCCGTCCTCACCGAACGGCAACAGCGCCTGTGGCTCACGGACGAATACAAAGCCACGGTGCTCTCCAACCAAGCGCTGAAGCGGATGATCCATCCCGACGAAGTCGCACGTCTTGCTCTGTTTCTGGCCGCAGAAGACAGTTCAGCCATCACGAACCAAAGCTACGTCATCGATGCAGGATGGGTTTGAGAGATGCGGCTCTTGGAAGTGTGAAGTGAGAGAGAGGGGAAAATGGCTGGCAGGTTGGCCGGGAAATCCGCATTGATAACGGGCGCTGGGCAAGGCATCGGACGAGCGACGGCGCTCCGCTTTGCAGCCGAAGGAGCGCGAGTCTGGGCTACCGACATCAATATGGGTGCCATCGATGCTCTGGCTGCGGAGCAACCTGCAATCTGCCCGCGTATGCTGGATGTCCGCTCTGGAACAGCTGCCTCGACGCTCGCCGAAGAAATCGGCACGCTCGATATTCTTTTCAACTGCGCCGGCTATGTTCATCAGGGCGACATCTTCGCCTGCACGCCCGAGGATTGGGAGCGCTCATTCGACATAAACGTTAGTTCCATGTATCGCATCTGCCGGGCATTCCTGCCGTCGATGCTGGCTCTCGGAAGAGGAAGCATCATCAATATGTCTTCAATCGTTTCCAGTCTGAAAGGTGCTCCGGGCCGACTTGCGTACGGCGCCACAAAGGCAGCCGTTATTGGGCTCACCAAGGCGATCGCTGCGGACTTCGTAGGAAAAGGGATTCGCTGCAATGCGATATGCCCAGGCACGACGGACACGCCCTCGCTAACCGAACGAATGATCGAGCTTGGGGATATGGTGAAAGCACGCGAAGCGTTTCTTGCACGCCAGCCTATAGGTCGATTGGGAACGCCGGGCGAAATTGCTGACTTGGCAGTCTATCTGGCTTCAGACGAATCGGCATTTACTACCGGCCAAACACACGTAATCGATGGAGGGTGGAGCATTTAAGCCACCTTTAACTACTGGACGCCTCGGCGTTATTCCCCGATGTCGACCAACGAGTCGTCAATCAGCGTGTCTGGATCGGCGAACAAATCACAGATCGTCGCTTCCAAGCCAGACGCATTTAATTACGCAGCAACTTGTTCGGCGAGATTTTCCGTCATGGCAGTGGCGGCGTAACGGTTCGTGGTGGTTTGCATCTCACCATGCTTGTGCCCGCCGTAGTAAACGAATGAGGGGATCGTCCATTCGTGATCCCCGCCTCCATCGTCTTCTTGCCGTGTATTTTTACACCGTTGCAGGTTTCCATTATCGCCTGATCGGAACTTGCGTTTTGAGGAATTTTGCTCTCGCCGCGAGCGTCTGCTGCCAATCGATGTCGGAGTCCACGGCGTTTATCGGGCGTTAGAAAGCTAGACCCACAAACTGCTCTTAGATCAAACAACTTAACTCAATTCGGCAGGTTGAGCTTCTTTAGGAGCGCGGCAAATCGAGGGTCGTTGTGTAAGTTCTTCAGCAGGGCCAATCTTCACAGGAGCGAAGAAGAACGTCGCGTCTCCCTGTTTTTTTTCAACTCGTGACTACGGAACCTCCGCCAAAAGGTTGTGTTGTTTTTTCGCTTCGCACGAGATTGGCCCGCTCTTTCGCAGGCGTTCACCATACCGCTCCGCCTTTACCTCATCCGCTTCCTGGCAAAAGGCATGCCCTAGTTCGTGCCTTACCGCAAAGTCCAGAAACTGATCGAAGGGGATCTTCCATTTCGTGATCAGTTCAGTCTCTCGTTCAGGCTTCAGCACAAGTAACGCCTCATCAAAGAACGTCTGGCGATTCCCCAAATGACTAAAGGCGGGACTGGCCAGGTCCAAATGAAGGCGCGAGGTGAGTTGTTTCCAGTCCTCTGATCGCACCACTATCCAACTCCATTTCCCAAGTCTATCGGCATCGTAGTTCCGCAGGACGGCTCGCAACAGGGCCGCCTGCGTCGCACATTCAGGAATGGAATACGGGCCAACACAGAAGAACTTTTGCCCGTTCGGCGTAACTCGTCCGACCCTCAACGCATTCAAGTGCGAATCTGATTGCGCCTCAATCAGCGTGGGCAATGCAATCGCCAGTAAACCCGCCACCAGCCTGCAAAATCTCCTCACCGAATCCCCCGGACCGCTAACTCCGCTGTCGCGGAACGGTGGGCCGGGTGGACGCGCTGCTCAATAGCGCGGCGCTAGAATCCGTCGTACTTGCTCATAACGCGCCAACCGCTTTCGATCCAGCGCGTTGCGGTTCCAGATGTCGCGATTTTCTTCGAGCCTCAGCCAGGGGTATTGCTAGACTAGCGGTCGATTCTGAGGGACCCACGGTGTCATCCCCGCCCCTGACTCAGCGCCCGTTCCGCTTCAGTAGTTACGAAGCAGATCCGCAATCGGGCGAGCTGCGCAAAAATGGCGTCCGCCTGAGGATTCAGGACCAACCCTTCCAAGTCCTGCTGAAACTCCTCGAACGCCCGGGCCAAGTGGTCACCCGCGAAGAGCTAAAAGCCGCGCTCTGGTCAGCCGACACCTTCGTTGACTTTGACAACGGCCTGAACATGGCGGTCAAGCGGCTCCGCGAAGTGCTCGCAGATGACGCCGACCTTCCGAGATTCATCGAGACCCTCCCGCGACGCGGTTACCGCTTCATTGCCGCCGTGCAAAGCAGTAGCCCTGCGACCGAAGCGCCTCAGCCTTCCTCTCCCCAAAGACGTCTCACGTCGGAAATCCAACGGCGGGTTGTTCTGGGCTCGCTGCTCTGCCTTTTCGTTGCCGCGGGCATCGTCGCTTGGATCAGCCTGCGTTCTCCACTACCGATCCCGCGGGTCGTCGATACGACTCAAATCACAAAAGACGGCAGACTCAAGGAGGCTTCCACCTACAGGTTGGTAAGCGATGGTGAACGGCTCTATTTTCAGGAAGGTGCGTTCACTCAATCCGAACGGAACATCGAACTTGTTCAGGTCGGAACCCAAGGCGGTGAAACGATCCGCATCCCGGTGCCCTTGCGGAATCCTGTTGCCTTTGACGTCTCCCAGAAAAATTTCGAGCTTCTTCTGAGCGCTGGCGGCGATTTCGGTGTAACCCCGGTCGACGAGCGCCCTCTCTGGGCTTTGCCCCTCCCGGCGGGACCTCCGCATCGACTTGGCGACGTGATCGCTCACGACGCAGCTTGGGCGCCCGACGGCCGCTACCTGGCATTTGCCTATGGCAAAGACATTTTTGTCGCCCAGCCGGACGGCAGCCAAGTCCGCAAACTCATCACCGTAGATGACTTTGACGCCAACTTTTACATTCAATTTTCGCCCGATGGAAAACGGTTGCGCTTCACGGCTCTGAAATTCTCCAGACCCGGCGTCGAGCCGGACCAGACGAATATTCTCGAAGCTGCGGCGGACGGAACGCGACTCCGTCGTCTGCCTGTTGAGGGCGGTTTCGGTAAATGGTCGCCGGATGGAAATTATTACTTCTACCAAAAAGGGCGTGATATCTGGGTCCTGCCGGAACGACACTCCTTACTCGGCAAGATCGTACTGCAAGATGCTGTGCAGTTGACCTCTGGCCCGATCGCCTACGATCCACCAACACCGAGCGCTGACGGAAAGGGTTTATTCGTAATCGGTTATCAAAATCGAGGCGAGCTGGTTCACCATTCCAACGACACGAAACAATGGGAACCCTTTCTGGGCGGAATCTCTGCGGCAGAACCCGATGTCTCGCCTGACGGCCAGTGGGTGGCGTACACAACGTACCCGGACTCCAACCTGTGGCGTAGCAAATTGGACGGCAGCGAACGCCTCCAATTGACATTTACGCCCGTCAACCCACACGAGCCGCGCTGGTCACCCGACGGAACAAAGATTTTGTTCACCGATTTTCCAGACAAGGTCCTTGTCGTTTCAGCGAACGGTGGCGCTCCGCGGCAGCTCGTTTCTGTGGACCCGTCGGATTACGTGGGCGCGGGAGCATGGTTTCCCGATGGAAACTCGATTATTTTTGGGCGTCATAGGGGATGCCCACTTGACGACTCCTCCTGCCTGTCCATTTATCGCTTGAACCTCACCACTCAGCAGGAATCCAAAATCGCCGGTTCTGATCGAATGATTGCCGCTCGTCTCTCCCATAATGGCCGCTATCTCACCGCCGGGGCTGCAGACCAGAACGAAGGAACCGTGATGCTTTATGATTTTCAGGCGCAACGTTGGACAAAGCTCGCCAAGGCGAGCGGCTCGGTCGCCTGGTCGCACGACAGTCAATCTATAGTTGTGCGCGTCAAACAAGAGAACCAAGCAGCGGAGCTAATTCGTATCAACGTTCCAGATGGCCGGGTTACACACATACTCAATCTGAAGGACTTCACCTTGGGCGGTTTGTGGACCGATTGGGTCACTCTTCTTCCCGATGATTCTCCTCTGCTCATGCTCGACCGCAGCACTGAGGAAATCTACCGACTCGACCTCCAATACCGCTAGTGATTCTCGCGCTTTCGCCGTTTCCCTGTGCTGGCGTTTATCCCGCGTTGCTCAGATACGTGCAGATTATATGGTCTTGAACACAAAACTTGGAGGCCCCTGCAAATGGGGTAACTCCGAAGCGTAGTTCCACTTGGGCGATTAGTTTGAAGGTATAGGTCGGAGGAGGAGCGCTTGGTGTAGAAAAGCTGAACTCAGCGGACGCTGATTCAGAAACACCAAGGAGGCTCTCTCATGCAACCCAGGTATTACATCGGCCTGGATGTTCACAAGTTCAAGATCAGCCACTATGATTGACCGACCTTGTCAAGGCAACCACAGTGCGATCAACGCCTGCGTCACCAACCACCGGCGCCACCGGATACGGCCATTCGGAATGCCGCACCGGAATCAGGAAGCGCACTTGTCCGGTTACGGCGTTTACCAGGATTGTTCGTTGGAGATTTTGGCTAAAGTTCCATCGAACTTCGTGATGGTAATCGTGAACGGTTCGGTATACGACTTTGCGCGATCCCTCAGAACGCTGAGCGCGACCTGCTCACCCAACAAAATGGACCAGAGGGTTGAGCTGCGGAAATGAATGCCAGCGTGAATCCCATGACCAATGGAGATGTTGAAGGCCAGTTTGCTCAATTCACCGTTGATGTCCAGGCTGGCAGCGTCTGAACCGGTGTAGGTATTGAGGGTGAGTCCATCGTCGCTCGGCACCACTACGTCTCTGCCGATTGCTTTCAGCAATGGCTGAATTTTTTGGCTGCAGTCATAGAAGAATTTGATCGCGGTGATACAAGCGCCAGCCGTTGCTCCATGGCCAGTGGGGTAGCACGGGAACGTGGGGCAGCCTTCGGGGAACGCTTGGGGCAACAAGTAGCTGCCGTACGTTGAGTTAATCATCGGGAGCACGGCGGAGTTGAGTAGGTCGTTGTGCAGTGCCGCAGCGGCTTGCGGAGCGGGAGTAGTTCCCGTCAATCTGGCTTGAACCAGCGCACCATACTCTTCGGGACGCAGGCGCAAGTTTACGATCCACTTGTGAAAGGTCGCAGCTTTGCCCGCGCGGGTTGCCATTTCGGCGATCGTTGCCGGGGTGTCGCTAGTGCCAAACGTTATACCCGATTTTTGCGTTTTCGAGCCAACGTATGGGACGCCGGGATTCGGCGGGGCGGCGATGGTGCCCAGAACCAAGTAGGCCGTGAAATATGCCTGAAACAACGCGTCAACGTGAGTGTACGCGGCAAGATCGCGGCCATTCCGCACGTAGCGGAACGTCGTGTCAAAACTCAAGGTGCCGGAAGCTCCGCCATCTTGAATCAATTGGTACACACTGGGACTTGTCATGAAATCACTGGAAGTTCCAGGAAGGAAAGTTTTGTACAGCTGGCTTAACGACTGAACACCCATGAAGGTTGGCTGGACCATGAATTGCGATACGTACGGCCCCATCACGTTCCCGTCCCCGCTGAAAACCTGACCACGGAACAAATTTTGCGGCGTAATCGGGGAAGGATATTCACCGTTGTTGCTTCTCTTTACAAAAGAGAGGTTATTCATGTCGGCGACGGCTTTGGCCACGAGCGGGTTACTGGGATAATCGTCGAAAGGCACATCCCGTAGCAGTGCACCCCAGTAATGCTCCACCTGTTCCGCCGCCGTCTGGGCGCTTGCCACACTGGGTGCAGGTGGAATAACCGTGGCATGGGAATCCAATCCTTCCAGATCAAACGCCAAAGCAGATGAAGGACTAATCAGTTTCGAGTTGGGTCCACCGGTGGGTGTGCCTACGATTATGTTTTGAAAATCCGAAAATTCCCCAGTCGTCAACGCAAGCAATAGGCTCTGGTAGGAAGCCAGGTTGGGCACACCAAGGCCGTCGTGAGCCAAAGTCTTGCTGAAGTTGCCACTGAAATCCGTAAATCTTTTGGAGTCACCATTGTCTGGTTGTTCGCGAACGATGATGCGTTCGGCTCTTGCAGTTTCCGTTCGGTAACGGAAGCTTTCGTCGGCTCGCTTATCCGGGGGATAGCAAACAATCGATGCCTCCGCGCCCGACTCTATTCCTCCAACGAGGGGTTCCAGGCCAATCGCTCCCACAGTTGCGGCTGCAGCCGCAAGGCTCCTCACGCCGCCGAGGAATTGCCTTCGGTTCGGACCCTTCGGTTTCGTTGCAGTGCTCGGTTCGGGGTTCACCGGGATAACGTTTGGCTTTTTGGCGTCTCCGTTCATGAATGTCCTCCTTTTGACAACTTTCCGACGAAGTTCCGTTCCAATGAGGAAGAGTACCTAGAGGTGGGCCTAGTAATGCGGCGGACGATAGGCGAATGCAAACTTCCTGTCAATGTCTAGTTTATTTATTTATATACACGAGTAGAGGACGTTCTCGGATAGCTAACGCTCAAAATTTCCTCGCGCTTGAAAAACTCAGCTCCCGATCGCGTAAGCGGACAAGTGGATTTTAACCCGCCTGTCTGGTCGCCGCGATTTAGATGCCCGCCTAACGTCCACGCTGCCAACTTTTAATGATCTGACCGAGTGCAGCGCCAACCTCGCGCCATGATTTTCCGGTTGCGATGCCGCGATTGTATTCTGCTTCTAACGTCGCCTTCTGTCCGTGAGTCGTCCACTGCGTCATGTATCGCCCGACGATGTCTTTCCAGGCATCGACCTTCGGCTCTCGTTTGCGTGGTTCGTCTGTGTTCGCTTTGAAAGCGTGGTTGCGGCGACCGTTTGGATGGAATTCTTGCACCGGTTCGATTTCCTTCGATGGTTCATCATTTTGGATTCGAGCGTGATTTAATTTTCCATTCCAAATCTCACGGTCCTGCTTTGGTCCTTCATGCCAGAAAAGCTTGCGACTGCTGTTGTTTTGAACGTTCGTCAGCGCCATGTCGAGACCGGACTCGGTAACCGCGTAGCGGCGGTTCAGTAACCATGAAACGATCTGATTGAGGTTGCGGAGTCCCTCCTCGCCATCAGTCTTCAGTCGGTTCTGCTTCTTGAACCAACTATTGACCACTAAACATTGCGCTGGTTCCAAACGCGCAAGCACTTCAGAGAATTCAACCTGCGCCGGTGATTTCCAATCGAGTTTGTCCTTCAACGCATACGCTGCTGCGATCAGCGAAGGCACGCTTATCGGGATGTTGTGCTTGTTGAAATAATCGTTCAACACAGCCGCGTTCGCCTTCGCTGACGGACTATTATCCAGAAGCATAAGCCCGTGCTTGCGGTCCAATTCTTCTTCTGCTGCCGCCATCTGATTTAATTCTTGTTCCGAATATTGCCTCATTGTTTCTCCTTACTGCTGGGCTCTGAGAGCCGTGTTGAGTTGAAATTGACCGTACAGTCTTGACCACTTGCGAAGCTCGTCCTTGGAGGCCTTGATCAGAGCCTTGCGATCGATATGCGCGGGCAACGGTTTGAAGCCTAGGTGCTGATCTCGCTCTTTCTGCGCTTGGAGGGATGCGTCAGCTTGCGCCTGCTGACTCGCCGCTAACTGCGTTTGCGCTTCGTACCGAGCTTCGGCCCGCAATTCGAGAGGCGAAGCTTCGGTGCGTAACCACTTAGTGCGCTGCAGATTAGCTTGCTCCGCGTATGCCGCTTGTTCCGCTTGGCTCGCACTCGCGAAGTTCTCGATACTCGCCCCTCGCTTGAACAATTCAAAGTTGGCTTCACAACCTGAGAAATTGTTCTTTCTCGCGAACGCATCGAATTCTGCGCGTTGTTCTTCCTTCGTCGGCTGAGCCTTCTGGCTTTCCCACGTAAACCTATCTGGGAACTGTTCCGCCAGCGCGATGTACAACTTCGCTGAGGGTTCCTCGGCCGGATTCAACAAGCTTTCGAGCATCGCCCGATTGCTATCGCAAGGTGAGAGACGGCGGTTGTTAATCGTGGCCCGACAAGCGTGAACAAATGATCCTTCACGCTGGGATTCGCGGTGCATCTCGTCGGCGTACTGCGCGACTCGTTCAGCCGCCTGTAATTTCATCTGATCCAAAACATCCATGACTTCTCCTTAGCCCTTCGGCTGTTTCAAACGACGGTTATTCAGTCGCCGTGCAAATATCTTTGTGCGTTCGCCGCGACCCACGAAAAGTTGATTGCCTCCGGTTGTGGCTGCGGCATTGGTGCCGGTGGTGTGGCTACAGGTGCGGCCTTCGGCGCGGGTTTAGATTCCTGGGCGATCTTGAGTTTCTTTAACTTTGGCAAGGACGCGAGATCGATTTTTTCTTTCGCGCCCGCAAGGGCCTTCCAGCATTCATCGAAACCTCGACAGTGTTCCACCCAGTATTGCTTTCCGTGCCCCGGGGAAAGTTCTCCGCTTTCTCGATTGAGGTAAGGTGCGCCGCCACCAACTGCGAAAGGAAAATGACCGCCAGCGTCGTTGCGACCGACGAATCTGTCGTAGTTGACCCACGAGTCGAAGACACGGCGCTCGAAGTCATAGAGAGATTCGCTCTCTCGTAGGTCGGATATGTTTAGAGCGCGGGCCATTTCACGGGCGACCTCCAAAGCTTCCTCAATTGTTCGTGCATCGGCACCGGGGGCGACTTCGCCGAGCATGCACTGACCTCGCGTAACACGGCGTGCGAGGCTTTGTGCGTTCATGCGTTCTGCCTTGAGACTCTCCAAGTGATCCACCATCGCTTGGTGGCAACGTGCTTTCTCGCGTGCGCGTTGACGCTGCTTGCGCTGCAGGTTCGCCTTGCGCTTGGCCAGCAGTTCGGGCGTTGGGTGTTGTATTGGTTCCATGAATACCTCCGGTGATGTCTATAAGAGTGGTGATGCTTGACGCCTCCCGTGACCGTCACAACCTGCGAAATATGTCGGCGTACCGGCGGGCAGGCTGAACGCGGAAGGGGCCGGTGGGGGCGAGTGCGGCTCCGGGACTGCCGGGGGTGCTGAAAAGGAATTCGGGCTGCCGATGGGTCCGTCAAACGCAATCGGTACTGACGTACCATTGCGAATGCAACATTAGAATATTATCGTTCCCATACTGGAGAACGCTATGACGCCATCCATTGTCAAGAACGTTGTCCGCATGCCAAAACGGCGAGCCAACCAGGTTCGCGCTCGCATCTCTTACATGACCAGCGAACAACTTGAGCGCTTCCTACGGGCTGCGAAGGTATACGGGCCACGGGAACACGCGATGTTTCTGTTTGCGGTGGCTCATGGCGCAAGAGCCCAGGAGATTTGCAACCTGCGGATGTCTGACGTGAACTTCCATAACGAACAGATTCATATCGCCCGGCTGAAGGGCTCACTGCCGTCAACGCAGACGCTGCTGAAGGTGAAGGGTAATTCGCTGTTCGACGAGAAAGCCGTTCTGAAGGCCTGGCTGGCCGTCCGTGAGGCTGATGCCGACAACTTTGTCTTCAACTCGCAGAAGGCCACCCAGATGAACCGTGTGACCGTGTTCAAGCTCTTCCGATCGATCGCACGCAAGGCTGGCCTTGGCGAGACTCTGCAGCACCCGCACGTTTTGAAGCACACGACGGCGATGCTGATGGTTCAGCAAGGAGCTAATGCGTTCTTGATCCGCCAGCACCTCGGGCACCGAAGTTTCGACTCAACGCTCGCCTACGTGAACCCGAGCGACTCCGAAGCCTCCGCTGCCTCTGCCAAGGCGTTCAGTCAGGCGTTCTAGCTGGCTACAAAGTGATCGTTATGTTGCATTGTGGCGCTTTCGACCCTTCCAAGGTGTTGAGAGCGCCATAGTTATTTTTGGGCTGGAATAAGCAACGTTACTTTTCGGGGTTGAATCTATACGTTCGGCTTCGAACTGCACCACGACTGAGCCATCTCCCCCGCTTGGTATTCCCTCAAAGCCGTCGATCCCGATTCTAGTCACACTTCTTCTCTTGTTACCGCTGGCCAATGGCTAAATGTCCGTTGTTTTGATGCGAATAACTCGATGTGACTGAAATTCCCCCGAAAATTCTTGTCGGGGAGATTTTCTAGGGAAGCGCCTGGAGCATGGGCTAGTTAAGCCGGCTTACTTCCGCTTCAATCGTCGAAATTAAATCCCAAGCCTCAGTTTTAGGGACTATGGCTCTAATGCCAGCTTGCTTCGCGGCACCTTCAAGCCCTTCGGTCTGCAATATCGTGAACAGAATCAGAGGGACCTTAGGGTCGGCAGATGTCATCAACCGGGCAGTTTCAAGGCCTGAGATGTCGGGTAAGGACAAGTCGAGCACGACCACGTCGGGCTTTAGGCTGTCAAATTTTTGAACGCCGGTCGCGCCATCCTCGGCTTCACCGCAAACGCTCAATCCTGGACTCTGACGCACCATGGCACGAACGATACGCCGCGTAACGTCGGCATCGTCAACGACTAGAATTCGAACGGCCATCGGCAGCCACCCCTAAGAGAGTTAATGCTCCGTAAGCCGCATCCGTCTATACAGAGAAATGCCGACTAATCTGAGTTTGTTAAGAGGGCCTTCGGCCACGGGAGCGAGTGACGAAGCGATGCGGGTCGAGGTTAGCGAAAGGGGTGGCAGAATATTGGCGGCACCTTAAAGGTGCCCCACTTTATTCGCGGCACCTTCGTCGGGCACGAAGTAAAAACACGTTTTTTGTGTCCAAGCCCTGTGTTTTCATGAGCCCAGGAGGAAGGTGCCCCACTTGCACCATACTGTGTAGGTAAGAGGGACATATATATAAAAGCCTTTCCTCTACTCTTCTCATTTTCGTGTGGCAGTTAGGTGCGAGTGGGGCACCTTCACTTGGAGCCCCACATTCGACAGGGTTTACCTCGAAAAACCGTGTTTTTACTCGAAGGTGCCGCCAAAATTGGGGGCACCTTTAAGCCGCCCCACTTTTCCCGGGGCACCTTCACTCGTCTTCCGGTCCCAGGCGTATGTCGTCCTTGACCAGACCTATCATCTTCCTCGTTTGGCCGCGCTTCCCCTTCTCAGTGAACTCGCGAATGCGGTCGAACCGGATCGCGTTTCCGTAGACCGTGCTCCACATCCTGTCACCGTACTCTTCAGGATGCATGGCCTTGTCAAAGTCCCGCTTGTTCATCTTTCCGCCGTTCTGCCGTATTTCCCGAACGATCTCCTGGAGGAGTCGACCTTCGTCGTTGCGCGCTTCGATGGGCCTCAAGAATTTGACCGCATCCTGGCGGTACTTCACCAGTGCTAGAGCACGCTCGATGCAATCCTCATCGATCTCGTCGAGTCCCAAGTCCACAGCGAAATAAAGCGCGAACTTGTACACCATGTTCATGGAACGCGGATCGCCGAAGGCGGCCGCCTTCTCACGAAGGCGATCCTGCGTGTAGTCCACGATTTCGTACTCCTTGTGGATCATCGCCTGATCGATCCGTGCCTTGGTTTCGAACGCGCCAGGCACAGTATTGACCTCCACTTCACCGATCAAGTCCTTGGGCTCCTCTGGCGTAACCAGAAAGAAGGTGCGATCCGGCATGCCAGATGCAATCCCGGCGAGTCTGGACCACTGCGAGTTGAATCCGCGAATGGTGGTGCAGAACTGCCAGCCAAAGCAGTACGAACCGGCAGTGAACGTGAAGAGATTCTTCGGATTGGTGACGTTATTCGAAAAATCATTCGACTCGTACCACGAAAGCAAATCGTGGGGCAGCGAACTGTTCTCGATCCCTGCTTTGCTCACCAACTTGCCAAGCTCGTCGTTAAAGAAAATTCCGTGCTTGGCGTTGACGCGCTGCATCTGGATTCCAAAGCCTTCGGAGCTTCCTCCCTGGCCGATCATTATTTTTCCGTCACAGTTATGCACGGCGGTAGACAGGTAATCGGCCCTGCCGATGTGCTGGAAGTATTCGTGCGCCAAACGGCATGAAGACGACTTAAAGAATTTCCCGGGCGACGAAATGATTCCCAGGAACATGTTCACGTTCGAACGCATACCCTTGATGCTGACCCTTCCGTGCAGGAAGTTCAGCATCAACTGGGTTGCGGGGAGCCAGATCAATTCCGGTAGTTTCGAATTAACCTCCGACACCGGCTTGGCCAAACCTTCGTACAAGCTGGTGCCTTTCATAACAAACCATGGAAATATCGGACGCGGTGCCACCTCGCTCAGTTCGAGCCACGACAGGTCATCTGCAGGAGCGACGGCAGGCTGACCGGCAGGAACTCCGCCAAGCAAAACCGTGATGGGCTTTTTAACTTCGTATCTGCCGATGCTGTTCGCGATCCTGAGAATGTCCGCTTCACTCAGCGGTGGACTGAAACGCTTCTCGTTCACGGAACTGCCGTACGTGAAAAGCTCTTCTCGATCCATGCCAAGGACCTGACGCGCCTTGCCGAGGATCGACGCCATCGTGTTATCGCGGGCGCCTTCATGAACAATCGACTGATCATCGGGTTCAGCCACACCAGTCTTGGTGACCTTTTCCGACAACCAGAACGCGACCTCACTCGGAGTCGGAGGTACCAGACCGCTGTTTACGGCGATTCGGTACTGGCACAACGTCAATGGGTGTACCGAACCCGGCGAGACGCATTGCTCGCCGTTAACGCGTAATGAAAAATCTCCGAACTTCACGCCGCTCTCCGAAATATTCCCATCGATGCCAGGAGCGGATCGATAGTAGCGGTGCCCCTTGCCAGGGCTGCTCTCGATGATCAGCTTCGATGTAAAAGCACCGCCTAAAGCCTGGAAGCGCTCACGTACAACCGGCACGCTGGCGTTCTTAGGCCTGTCGGCGTCAAATATGAAATGGGAACCGGGCACGGCCATCGAGCCGAAGTTACAACCCGGGTGTTCCAGACTCCACGCGCGAATCACGTCGGGATTAGTGCTGGCAGATTCGGTCCAATTTTTCAGGAAGGGTGCTTTCCCGTGGAGTGGTATCTGCGGAATGCCGAACCCGGCCATGAACAAAGCACCGTCGAACGGCGTGGGAAACTCACCCAGAGCATCCGGTTGAATCACCAATGGCGTAGACGGAGCGGTTAGGGCAATCTGACCAGGCAATGGCAACGTCGTTCCCACTGATGGTTGTTGAGGGGCGTTCATCATTCGCCTCCCTTCAAGCCAACAGCTAGTGCTTCGATCCCGGCCTCGACGTTCGGGGTGTCATGGATTGCGTGAACATTTGTGGCTTGGGACGGCTTGCCCGGAATCCGGGCGTCCACGAGTTCGAACATGATTCTCTGTCCCACGACCGGAGACTGCGCCGCCCTCCAGTCTCGCGCGTGAAAATAAATGTCCCTTTCAATTCCGTCGCTGACAAGGAAGCCGTATCCATTCTCCATCCAGCGCTTCACAACTCCATATTTCTTATCCATTCCTTCATTCTCCTGGTATTTGAAGCCGGAGTATTTGACCAAGAACATCGCGTTGTCTCGCTAACGCGGCCAGTCTACCACCGCTTACGTAATCACTCGGACAACTAATTGTCGTGCTGAGAACGGAGGACCCTAGGACTTTCGTACCGTTGTCGGACGTGCCGCATTGAAGTAGCCTGTTCGACGTATCGAGAGTTGCGGCGTTCTCAGCCGCACGGCAACCGAGCGAAAGCCACGGTGCTAGCCTCGAAAGAGGGATGCGGCCTTCAGGGCAAAAACCCACCTGAGCGTCTCCCAATCCAAACTTTCGCAGGCGGAGGCTTATGTCTTCGCACGATTTATTTTCAGTCTCCGGTACTTCGCCAACTCCGAAGAAGAGAACTGCAATTCCGAAGGCGCACTTCCGCATTGAGCATCACGGCAGTGTTTGTTTGATTGTCCCTCTGTGTGCTTCCGGCCGCGCTTGGCTCGATGAACACCTCGGCAAGGACAATGGGTATCAACCGTACTGGCCGACCGCCATTGTCGAACCGCGTTACCTGGCACAGATCATTGCTGGTATTCGGCGCGAAGGGTTGGTGGCGCGATGAGCCGAAAGAATGAAGAGCCGCAAGGAACTAGCAGCGTCTGCTTTCGCGTGCCGGATTTCATCGGGGAGGACGGCGTCGAGTACACGGACATTGAGGTGATCGTCGAGATGGACGGTGATATTCGAGATGCCGTTCAACTTGTCAAAACACTCGAACGCCCGTTGATAGGCGCAAATGAGTAGAGCAGCGAACCGGCGCAAAAATTAATCGAGCGCATATTTTTCCTTTCCAGATACTTCGGCCTCCCACCCGCATCTAAACTGCGTGCCGCCCAAACCCACATCGCGCACAACAAAATCCTCGCGCAGCGCAGCGGCATCCTCGTCATCGAAA